>ERZ773204.2904-NODE-2904-length-11267-cov-29.661167_pt1 | contig 11267 bp, 6 predicted proteins | sample MGYA00581007_ERZ773204 | MGnify/ENA primary metagenome ERZ773204 (study PRJEB29015, sample SAMEA2737757) | human gut metagenome | biome: human gut; feature: human-associated habitat; material: faeces | place: China | collected 2012 ... | reverse complement strand
GGATGAGTATAAGCGCTGGCTGGCAGCGGATCTGGAGGACGCAGATCTGAAGCCGGAGCTGGCCAGGATCGAGGGAAACGACGACGAGATCAAGGACCGCTTTGCCGTTGCACTGAAGTTCGGCACCGCCGGCCTGCGCGGCGTGCTGGGCGCTGGCACCAACCGCATGAACATCTACGTCGTGCGTCAGGCCACCCAGGGTCTGGCAAACTGGGTCAAGACCCAGGGCGGCAATCAGACCGTGGCCATCAGCTACGACAGCCGCCTGAAGAGCGACATCTTTGCCAAGACTGCCGCCGGCGTTCTGGCCGCAAACGGCATCAAGGTGCGCATTTATGATGCTCTGATGCCTGTCCCGGCCCTGAGCTTTGCCACCCGTTACTATGAGTGCAATGCGGGCATCATGGTCACCGCTTCTCATAACCCCGCCAAGTACAACGGCTACAAGGCCTACGGCCCCGACGGCTGCCAGATGACCGATGACGCCGCCGCCATCGTCTATGACGAGATCCAGAAGACCGATGTCCTGACCGGCGCAAAGTACATCTCCTTTGCCGAAGGCGTCGAGCAGGGCCTCATCCGCTTTGTGGGCGACGACTGCAAGAACGCCCTCTACGCCGCCATTGAGGCACGTCAGGTGCGCCCGGGCCTGTGCAAGACCGCCGGCCTGAAGCTGGTCTACAGCCCGCTGAATGGTTCTGGTCTGGTGCCGGTCACCCACGTTCTGAACGACATGGGCATCACCGACATCACCATCGTGCCGGAGCAGGAGTACCCCAACGGCTACTTCACCACCTGCTCCTACCCCAACCCTGAGATCTTCGAGGCTCTGAAGCTGGGCCTCGACCTCGCCACCAAGACCGGTGCCGACCTGATGCTGGCCACCGACCCCGACGCTGATCGCGTGGGTATCGCCATGAAGTGTCCGGACGGCAGCTATGAGCTGGTCTCCGGCAACGAGATGGGCGCTTTGCTGCTGGATTACATCTGCGCTGGCCGCATCGAGAAGGGGACCATGCCCAAGGACCCCGTCGCCGTCAAGTCCATCGTCTCCACCCCGCTGGCCGATGCCATCGCCGCCCACTACGGCGTTGAGATGCGCAGCGTGCTGACCGGCTTCAAGTGGATCGGCGACCAGATCGCAAATCTGGAAGCTGCCGGTGAAGTGGACCGCTTCATCTTCGGCTTCGAGGAGAGCTACGGCTATCTGGCCGGTCCTTATGTCCGTGACAAGGATGCCGTCATCGGCTCCATGCTCATCTGCGAGATGGCCGCTTACTACCGCAGCATCGGTTCCTCCATCAAGGAGCGTCTGGAAGAGATCTACAAGGAATATGGCCGCTACCTGAACAAGGTGGACAGCTTCGAGTTCCCCGGCCTGACCGGCATGGAGAAGATGGCCTCCATCATGCAGAAGCTGCGTGACGAGCCCCTCACCGAGCTGGCTGGCCACAAGGTGGTCAAGGTCACCGACTACAAGAAGCCCGAAGAGACCGGCCTTCCCGCCGCAAACGTCCTCATCTACACTCTGGACAACGGCGCTACCGTGGTCGTCCGTCCCTCCGGCACTGAGCCGAAGATCAAGACCTACTTCACCACTCTGGGCAAGGACCTGGCCGAGGCTCAGGCTCAGAAGGATGCTTTGGCAGCTGCCATCGAGCCCATCCTCGCATAACGCAGAAATTTTATAAAAATTTTATGCCCCCGTACAGCGCCAAAAGTGCTGCACGGGGGCATTTTTGATGGGCGCGGGCAGTTGCAGTTTGTGGGTGGATACGCTATAATATTCAATGAATAATAATATGCTCTGTGCAGTGCGGCGCAGGGCAGGAATAAAATGGGGCAGGTGTAAGAAATTGGAACATCGTGTGACGGCAGTCCTGGTGGCGGCGGGTTCTTCCACCCGGATGGGATTTGATAAACTGAGCTTCGATTTGGGCGGTGAGACCGTCTTGGAGCGGAGCGTCCGGGCCTTTGACGAGTGTCCGGAGGTGGACGAACTGGTGATCGTGACCGGCGCGTCCAGTGAGAATGCCCAGCGGGCCGTTGCCCGCTGCAAAAAGCCGGTGCGGCTGGTGAAGGGCGGCTCGACCCGCGCCGAGAGCGCCCGCAGCGGCGTGGCTGCTGCCCACGGCAGACTGGTGGCCGTCCACGACGCGGCCCGGCCCTTCGTGAGCCAGAGCGTTATCGCCGATACGATAGCGGCCGCTGCCCGCTGCGGTGCCGCCGCCCCTGCGGTGCCGGTGAAGGACACCATCAAGCAGACGAAGGGCGGAAACGGCAAGACTGTGCCGGAAGGCTGCATGGTGGAGAACACCCCCGACCGCAGCACCCTTTATGCGGTGCAGACGCCCCAGTGCTTCGACCGGGCCGCCTATCTGGAGGCGCTGGATGAACTGGACGAGGCCAGCGCCCGCCTCGTCACCGATGATTGCAGCCTGTTCGAGCTGACGGGCCGTCCGGTGGAGCTGGTACAGGGCGACTACGCAAACATCAAGATAACCACCCGGGAGGATCTGCCTCGGGCCGAGAACGGAGGAAAGAAAATGCGCATTGGTCATGGTTACGACGTCCACCGTCTGGTGGAGGGCCGCAAGCTCATCCTGGGCGGCGTGGAAGTGCCGTATGAAAAGGGTCTGCTGGGCCACTCGGACGCCGACGTGCTGGCCCACGCGGTCATGGATGCCGTGCTGGGCGCAGCGGCGCTGGGCGACATCGGCCAGCACTTCCCCGATACGGCGGAAGAGTACGCCGGGGCCGACAGCCTCATGCTGGCCCGCCGTGTGGCAGAAATCATGACCGAGCACGGCTGGCGCATCGAGAACATCGACGCCACCATCCTCTGCCAGCGCCCGAAGCTGGCCCCCCACATCCCGGCCATGCGGGCAAAGCTGGCCGAGGCTTTCGGGATGCCGGTGGACGCCGTGAGCGTCAAAGCCACCACCGAGGAGCATCTGGGCTTTACCGGCGAGGGGCTGGGCATCGCGGCCCACGCCGTCGCCCTCATCGAAGCAGTGTGAACGGGAGAATGTGACCCATGACTCTGAACTCTATCGTAGCAAACTTCCAGACCTTCAAGCTGGTAGACCTGCTGGACATCCTCATTATCGCGTTCCTCATCTACCAGCTGCTGGGCTTCGTCAACCGCACCCGCGCCGGCCAGCTGGCCAAGGGCGCGCTCATCGTCATGGCGGTCTATCTGGTGGCAAACATCCTGAATATGCGCACCGTCACCTGGCTGCTCAACTCGCTGCTGCAAGTCGGTCTGCTGACGCTGGTAGTGCTGTTCCAGCCCGAGATACGGCGTGCGCTGGAGCGGATGGGTCAGACCGACCAGTGGGCCTATCGCTTCTTCAATAAAAACCGCTACAACGACACCAGCCTCAAGGGCGCGTGGCGCAGCGCCATCATCGCCATCTGCGACGCGGCAGAGCGCTTTTCGGAGACCAAGACCGGCGCGCTCATCGTGCTGGAACGGAACACCAACCTTTCTGAGATCGTCCGCACCGGCACGCCCGTGAACAGCGCAGTCAACCTCGAGGTGCTGGGTACCATCTTCTACGAGGGTACCCCCCTCCACGACGGCGCAGCCATCATCGAGAATGGCCGCATCAAGGCCGCAGGCTGTGTGCTGCCCCTTTCCAACAACCTGGACCTGGGCAAGGACATGGGTACCCGCCACCGCGCCTGCCTCGGCATCGCCGAGAACTCCGACGCCATCGCCATCGTGGTCAGCGAGGAGACAGGCATCATCTCGATGGCGAAAAACGGTGTACTCATGCGCCACTTTGACCGTCAGACCCTTTACACCCGGCTGGTAGATGAGATGATACCCAAGGAGACCGCCAGCGAGAAGAGCGCTGCCGAGGGCTGGAAGGCCCGGGGCAAGCGCCTGCTGAACTGGGTGAACAACAAGGAGGAGGATGAGCAGCAATGAGCACTGAGCAGAACAACGGCAAGCCTGCCGTACCCCCCAAGCGCAATCTGCTGAACGACCGCCGCATCCGGCTCCTGCTTTCTTTGCTGGGTGCAGTCATCGCGTGGATGGCTGTCACCATCGTCGTGCAGCCCGGCACCACCACCACCATCTATAATGTTCCGGTGGACTTTACCTATGATTCGGCTGCCTACACTTCCCGGGGCCTGAGCATCGTCAATGCAGAGGAAAAAACGGTCAACCTGAAGCTTTCCGGCGACGGCTACACCATCGGCAGCCTGTCGGCCAACGACTTTGTCGTCTACCCCGACTGGTCCAGCGTCCGCGACAGCGGCGAAAAGAGCCTGCGCCTTCAGGTGCGGAGCCAGAGCACCCTGCTCACCGGTGTGTCCGTCTCCATCGACGGCGACAACACCGTGGACGTGGTGTTCGATGTAGTGGAAGAAAAGACTCTGCCTATCCAGGTGACGACGAATTACCTGAAGATAGCAGACGGCTATATCCTCTACGGCACCGACATCTCGAAGGAGACGGTGACTCTCTCCGGACCCAGCACCGAACTGAGCAAGGTAGAGACCTGCACCGCCGAGGTGACCTACAGCGGCGAGCTGACCAGTCCCGTCACTCTGGACACCGGCCTGCGTTTTTACACCCGCAGCGGCGGAGAGGTGAAATTTGAGTATACTACTCTGGAAACGGACAGCGTCGAGGTCACGCTGCAGGTGTATAAGCTGGCCACCCTGCCGGTGGAAGTCAGCTTTATCAACGCGCCCCGCGACTTTGACCCCTCGGTGCTGGTCTACTCCCTGAGCAAAAAGACCCTCAATGTGGCCGGCCCGGAGTCCCAGATCGACCGTCTGTCCACCCTGTCGGTGGGTACCATCGACCTTTCCACCTTTGCACTGGATAAGGTGTACGAAATGCCCATCGAACTGCCCAGCGGCATCCACCTGCTGGACAACATCTCCACCATCACGGTCAGCTTCGACAGCTCCCGTCTGGAAACCAAGACCATGAACCTGCCCGCCAGCTGTGTGCAGGTCATCAACCTGCCCTCCACCTACACCTTGACCGTGGAGACGGAGCGGCTGATGAACGTCACCCTCTGCGGCCCGACCGGTTCGCTGGAAGCACTGAATCCGGAACAGGTGGTCATTGAGATCGACGCCGACGACTTCTATGTCGCCATCGGCCAGCAGAACATCGCCTGCCGCCTCTATGTGCCGGCCAACGACAAAATTTTTGCACTGGGCAGCTATGTGGTGCAGTGCAAGATAGAAAGTAACTGAGTATATGATCCTGATCCATGATATTCGCCTGCCCCTCTCCGCCGGGGAGCCGCAGGCCTACGAAAAAGCCCTCCGCCTCGCCCGCGTCCCCCGGGGAAAGGTGAGCCATCTGGGCATCGCCCGGCTCTCGGTGGACGCCCGCCACGGCCAGCCCAAGCTGGTGTACACCGTGGCCGTGACTCTGAAAGAGGAGGGGGAAGAGGCCGCCTGTGCGGGTGCTTCCCGCAGCGTCACCGTCCGGGGCAAGACTGATCTCTTGGTGCAGAACGGCACTCTGCCGCTGACGCACCGGCCAGTGGTCTGCGGCCTCGGCCCGGCAGGCCTCTTTGCGGCGCTGCTGCTGGCCCGTCAGGGCTACCGGCCCATCGTGCTGGAACGCGGCCCTGCGCTGGACGAGCGTGTCAAGGCTGTGGAGCATTTCTCTGCCACCGGTGAGCTGGACGAGAACGCCAACATCCAGTTCGGCGAGGGCGGCGCCGGCACCTTCTCGGACGGCAAGCTCACCACCCGCATCGGCGACGAGCTCTGCGGCTTCGTGACCGAAGTGTTCCTCGAGCACGGCGCGCCCAAGGAGATCGCCTGGCAGCAGAAGCCTCATGTCGGCACCGACCTGCTGCGGGGAGTCATCACTTCGATCCGAAAAGAGATCGAGTCGCTGGGCGGCGAAGTCCACTTCAACACAGCCCTCACCGGCTTCGAGCGGCGGGACGGCCAGCTCGTCGGTATCCAGACCACGGACGGTGCGTTCCCCTGTGAGGCGCTGGTGTTCGCGGTGGGCCACTCGGCCCGCGACACCTTCGGGATGCTGATGGACAGCGGCCTCGCGCTGGAGTGCAAGCCCTTCAGCGTCGGCTTCCGGGCAGAGCATCTCCAATCGGAAATCGAAAAGAGCCTCTACCACGAGGCGGCGGGCCATCCGGCCCTGCCGCGCGGCGAATATCAGCTTTCGCAGCACGTTGAAAAACGGTGCGTTTATACGTTCTGTATGTGTCCGGGCGGCCAGGTGGTGGCTTCGGCCAGCGAAAAGGGACGCGTCGTGACCAACGGCATGAGCTATCACGCCCGCAGCGGCAGGAATGCCAACGCGGCCGTGGTGGTCAGCGTGGGCGGTGAAGACTTCGGCAACGACCCCCGGAAGGCCATCGCCTTCCAGCGGGAGCTGGAAGCCCGGGCCTATGCGGCAGGCCGTCCCGGCGGAGAGTATGCCGCCCCGGCGGAGAACATCCAGAGCTTTTTGGAGGGCAGGGGTCGGCTGAACATTGGCCGCGTCCAGCCCACCTATGACCGGGGCGTCGTCGCTGCAGACCTCGGCGCACTGCTGCCGACCGAACTGGCCGACACCCTGCGGGCCGGTCTGCGGGCTTACGAGCGGAAAATTGCGGGTTACACCGCCCCCGAGGCCATTCTGACCGGCCTCGAGACCCGTACCAGCAGCCCGGTGCGGCTGAAACGGGAAGAAAATTTTGAATGCGCCCAGCTGGCAGGATTGTATCCCTGCGGCGAGGGTGCCGGATATGCGGGCGGCATCATGAGTGCCGCCGTCGATGGCCTGCGGGTGGCCCGCGCCATCATCAGCCGGTACAGCCCGGCAGAAGGGTGAGAAGTTGAATGACTGATCGTGAAAACGATTTTAACCGCACGGCGAAGGACAGCGAGGGCCGTCAGGTGCAGCGGGAGCTGGAACGCCAGCTCCGCGAGCTGGGCGACACCATGTCCGACTCCTTCCGCCACGGCTTTGAGGGCCGGGGCGAAGAGATCGGCGACCGTGTGTGGGATGTGGGCCGCGCCGCGGTGAACGCCGCCGGTTACGGCATCTCGGAGGCAGGTCGGGCCTTTCAGGCCGGGAAGCAGAAGTATCAGAAGCGGGCCGAGGAGGCCCGGGACGCAACCCCGAGCGGGGAGAACGCCGGCGGGATGGCCGACTGGGCGCGCAATTTCTTTGCGAAGAAGCCGGAACCGACGGCCATCGAGAATATCCGCACCAGCGCCAAAAAACGCCACAGCGCAGGCGTCGCCATGCTGGCGACCGGCATCACCTTCGCCGTCATCTTCGGCATCACGGCCATCGCCTGCTTCGGCACGGCGGGGGCGTTCACGTCCGGCGGCGTGATGGTGGTCGATGAGCTGGTGCTGGGAGCAGCCGCCGCCGAAACCGCGGATACGTTCCTCAGCGCTATCGGTGATTTCGCACTGGGTGCTATCGCGGCGACGGGGTGGTGCTCTGCCGCTGTGACCGCTGTGTTCGGCTGGCTGACCGCAGCGGGCGCATCCCGTATGAAGGCCGCCAAGACCCTGGAGCTCTACGCCGATACCGCCGAGGGCTTCGACTGGCACAAGGGCCTGTCCCTCTCCATGCTGGCCGACCTGACGCATAAAAAGAAGACCAAGGCTCTCAAGATGCTGCGGAAATTCATCCACAAGGGCTGGCTCAGTGCCTGGCTGGACGAGAAAAACGACAAGCTCTACCTGACGGCAGAGGACTACCGCGCCGCACAGGAAAATCAGCCCCAGCCCGAACCGGAAAAAGCGCCGGAACAGGCCGGAGAAGTCCCTCTGAACCTCGAGACGACCCGCCGCTTTGCACAGGTGCTCGAGAAGGAGCAGGAACTCATGGAGGATGAGCGGGCTGTGGAAGAGCTGCAGCATATGCAGAAGACCACCGAGTCCATCTGTGCCTGGCTGGAAGCCCACCCAGAGAGCCTGCCCAAGGCCCGCCGCTTTGCGGAATACTATATCCCCACCACCCTCAAGCTCCTGCATACCTACAACGACGTGCAGAGCCAGCAGGGCGAGAACGCGGAGGCCATCCGCCGGGATATTGCGGGCATCCTGCACACCCTGAATCAGGCTTATGATAACCTCTACGATAAGCTTTTGTCGGACGTGGCACTGGACGTTTCCAGCGAGATCGCTGCGCTGCAGGGGATGCTGGCGAACGATGGTCTGGCCGGGGAGGGATTGCGATGACCTACCGGGCCTGGAACACCAAGACCGTTGACCGCGCCGCCCTGAAAGAGCTGACAGCGGCCATCGCCCAGCAGAACACCGAAGAGCTGGAATACCAGAACATGGACGAAGAGTGGAGCGAGGAAAAGTACCGCTCTGTCCTCGCGGCCCAGCAGAAAGAAGCCGGCCTGCTGGCCGGCATCCTCGCTGCCCGGGGCATCACCGACCCCGCCGAGGCGCTGACCCTTCTGGCGGGCGAAGAAGAGCTGAGCGACCCCATGCTCCTGACCGACATGGACAAAGCCTGTGAGCGCATCCTGCGGGCCATCGACGAAGGGGAGACGATCGTCGTCTTCGGCGACTACGACGTGGACGGTGTGACCGCCACGGCCCTGCTCTATCAGCACCTGAAAGGGATGGGCGCCGCCGTCAAGTGTATGCTGCCCAGCCGGGAGGGCGACGGCTACGGCCTCTCGAAGAACGCTATCCAGTCGATTTACGATAAGGGCTGCCGCCTCATTGTCACGGTGGACAACGGCATCTCTGCCATAGAGGAAGCCGCATTCGCGGCCAGCCTCGGCATCGACCTCATCATCACAGACCACCATCTGCCCCACGACACCCTGCCCCAGGCAGTGGCCATCGTGGACCCCCGCCGTGCCGACGACCACAGCCCCTTCAAGGGCCTGTGCGGCGCGGGCGTGGCCTTCAAGCTCTGCGCCGCGCTGGATGGCTGCCCGCCGGAAGAGATGCTGGAATACTGCGGCGACCTCGCCGCTGTTGGCACCGTGGCCGACGTCATGCCCCTGACAGGGGAGAACCGCACCATCGTCAAAGCCGGTCTGCGCCAGCTGCAAAATACGGACAGACCCGGCTTCTGCGCCCTTTTGGAAGAAGTGGGCCTTGCAGGCAAGCCGGTGACGGCAGAGAACATCAGCTACGCCATCGCGCCCCGCCTTAATGCGGCGGGCCGGATGGACAGCGCCGTGACCGCTTTGCAGCTGGTGCTCTGTGAAGACGAAGACCGGGCCGAAGAACTGGCTCATAAGCTGAGTGACATCAACATCCAGCGGCAGGAGACGGAGATGGAGATCGTCAAAGCCGCGCAGGAGCTGCTGGACGCTGAGCCGGAACGCCTCGAAGACCGGGTCATCCTGCTCTGGGGCAGAGACTGGCACCCCGGCGTCATCGGCATCGTGGCCTCCCGCCTTGTGGAAAAGACCGGACGCCCGGTCATCGTGGTGTCGGTAGATGAGCACGGCGAGGGCAAGGGCAGCGGCCGCAGCGTGCAGGGCTTCAACCTGCACGAGTGCATCGCCTCCTGTGCCGACATCCTGCTCCGCTTCGGCGGCCACGCCATGGCAGCGGGCCTCTCGGTGCGGGAAGAGGATCTGCAGACGCTCCGCCAGCGGCTCAACGACTGGGCGGCCCGGGAATGTCCCGTGCTGCGCACCCCGCCGCTGGAATGCGATCTGTCCGTCCACCTCGACCGCCTGACGGTGGAGAGCGTCCGCCGCCTCGACCAGCTGGCACCCTACGGTGCCGACAACCCCAGCCCGGTCTTCGTGCTGGAAACGGCTGTCGTGGAGGGCGTCTACGCCGTCTCGGAGGGCAAGCACTGCCGCCTGCGTCTGCGGCAGGGCAATTCCAGCATCTATGCCGTCTGGTTCGGGATGCACCCGGAACAGGTGCCTTACTCGACGGGCGACGTCGTGGACGCAGCCATCAGCCTTTCGGTCTACGATTCGCCCCGGGGCGCACAGCTGTCGGGCCGCATCATCGAGCTGCATCCGGCGGGCCTCGGCAACACAGCTGCAGAGCAGGCCGCGCTGGTGCAGGCGCTGCGCCGGGGTACGCCCCTGACGCCGGAGCAGAAGGAGAGCATCGCCCCGGAGCGCAGCCATATCATCACCGTTTATCGGGAGCTGCAGGCGCGGCGCTGGCACGCCGAAGACCTGCAGCCCCTGTTTGCAAAACTCGGCGAGGAGAACACCGGCCGGACGCTGGTGGCCATCTCCGCGCTGGAACAGGTCGGCCTCATCACAGCGGCTGACCGGGGCGGGGCAAAGTTCTGGGAACTCGTGCCTGCCACCGGCAAAAAGAACCTTGCCGATGCGCCCATCCTGAAATGTCTGGAGGAACGATAAAGATGCCTGAGGGAAAGAAACCTGTCGTCCCCGCGCCCGCAGCATCGGCTGCGGCGAAAGAGGACAGCTATTCTGCAAAGACCCATCTCCATCAGCCTATGCCGGTGACGGAGATGGCTACCGTGGCCGCAACGGCTCTGCCGGCCAACGCCCCTGAGGGGACCCTTCCCTCGGAGGTGCGGCCCGAGATCGTGACCTGGGAGAAGCTGGTGGAGGCCATCAAGGCCAGCGGCAAGGCCTACAACATGGCCATGATCGAAAAAGCCTACAATATGGCCAACGACGCCCACAAGGGGGTCTGCCGCCGCAGCGGTGAGCCCTATATCTGCCACCCGCTGGCCGTGGCCCGCCTCGTGCTGGACCTCGGCATGGACAGCGAGAGCATCGCCGCCGCCCTGCTCCACGACGTGGTGGAGGACACCCCCACCACACTGACCGACCTGACCGCCGCTTTCGGCGAAGAGGTGGCCGCGCTGGTGGACGGCGTCACCAAGCTGACCAAGATCCAATTTTCCAATATCGAAGAGCTGCAGGCTGAGAACCTGCGCAAGATGCTGCTGGCCATGAGCCGTGACGTCCGCGTCATGATCATCAAGCTCTGTGACCGCCTGCACAATATGCGCACCGGCGACGCATGGCCGGAGCAGAAGCGCCGCGACAAGGCCCGGGAGACTATGGAGGTCTACGCTCCCATCGCCAACCGTCTGGGCATCCTGAACGTCAAGGAGGAGCTGGAAGACCGCAGTCTCCACTACCTCGACCCCGTGGGCTACGAGGAGATCAACAAGATGCTCAGCGAGCGCGCGGGCGACGAGTTTCTGGCCAGCGTGTCGGGCGTCATCAAGAGCCGCCTCGAGGAGAGCGGCATCGAGGGCGCGACCATCAAGCGGAGAGTCAAGAGCATCTACGGCATCTACCGCAAGACCATCATGCAGAACAAGTCCTTTG
>ERZ773204.2901-NODE-2901-length-11274-cov-2.675907_pt1 | contig 11274 bp, 10 predicted proteins | sample MGYA00581007_ERZ773204 | MGnify/ENA primary metagenome ERZ773204 (study PRJEB29015, sample SAMEA2737757) | human gut metagenome | biome: human gut; feature: human-associated habitat; material: faeces | place: China | collected 2012 ... | reverse complement strand
GTGGGAGTGGCTTATATTCTGGACGAGCCGAGTATCGGCCTGCACCAGAGGGATAATGACAAACTGCTCGGAACACTGAAGCATCTGCGTGATCTTGGGAATTCTGTCATTGTCGTGGAACATGATGAGGATACGATGCGTGCGGCAGACTATATTGTGGACATTGGACCTGGTGCCGGTGAGCATGGAGGAGAAGTAATTGCATGTGGAACCGCAGAGCAGATCATGAAGAATAAAAAATCCATCACAGGGGCTTACCTTAGTGGAAGAATGCAGATTCCGGTACCGGAGCACCGCGCGGATCCGTCAGGCTGGATTAAGATCAGAGGAGCAAGAGAGAATAACTTAAAAAATGTGGATGTAGAGATCCCGCTTGGTGTGATGACCTGTGTGACAGGTGTGTCTGGATCTGGAAAGAGTTCGCTTGTAAATGAAATCTTGTACAAACGTCTTGCAAGAGATCTGAACAGAGCAAGAGTGATTCCGGGAAAACATAATGCCATTGATGGTCTGGAGCAGCTGGATAAAGTTATTGCCATTGACCAGTCACCGATTGGAAGAACACCAAGATCAAACCCGGCAACCTATACGGGAGTATTTGATCTCATCCGTGACCTTTTTGCATCTACAGCAGACGCAAAAGCACGTGGATACAAGAAAGGAAGATTCAGTTTCAATGTGAAAGGCGGACGTTGTGAAGCCTGTGCCGGAGACGGAATCCTGAAAATCGAGATGCATTTCCTGCCGGATGTTTATGTACCTTGCGAGGTTTGCCACGGAAAGAGGTATAACCGGGAGACACTGGAGGTAAAATACAAAGGAAAGAGTATTTATGATGTACTCAATATGACCGTGGAAGAGGCATTGCATTTCTTTGAAAATGTACCAAGTATCCGAAGAAAGATGGAGACACTTTATGATGTGGGACTTTCCTATATCCGTCTCGGTCAGCCTTCCACACAGCTTTCCGGAGGAGAGGCGCAGCGGATCAAGCTGGCGACAGAACTGAGTCGGAGAAGTACGGGAAAGACCATCTATATACTAGATGAACCTACGACAGGATTACATTTTGCAGATGTGCATAAACTGACAGAGATTCTGCATAGATTATCAGCGGACGGCAATACAGTCGTAGTTATTGAGCATAATCTGGATGTGATCAAGACAGCAGATTATATTATTGATATGGGACCGGAAGGCGGTGACAAAGGCGGAACCGTTATTGCAAAGGGAACGCCGGAAGAAGTGGCTGAAAGTCCGGTATCATACACCGGAAAATATATCAAGCCGATGCTTGAAAAATAAGTATCTTCACAAATATTTAAGGAAAAAAGGGTTGCACTTCCTGAGAAAACGAAAGATAATGATATGGATAAAAGGGATAGCAGAAAGAAAGAGGTTATATCATGGCAGTAGATATTGGAATAGATCTGGGAACAGCCAGTATTCTTGTATATGTGAAGGGAAAGGGAGTCATACTCAAAGAACCTTCTGTCGTTGCATTTGACAGAGACAGCAATGAAGTGAAGGCAATCGGCGAGGAGGCACGTCTGATGCTGGGAAGAACGCCAGGCAATATTATCGCAGTGCGTCCTTTGCGTCAGGGAGTTATTTCCGATTATACTGTGACAGAGAAGATGATCAAGTATTTTGTTCAGAAAGCACTGGGAAGAAGAACATTTCAGAAACCACGTATCAGTATCTGTGTGCCAAGCGGTGTGACGGAAGTTGAGAGAAATGCGGTACAGCAGGCGACATTTGCGGCAGGAGCCAGAGATGTCTATCTGATCGAGGAACCTGTGGCGGCAGCAATCGGGGCAGGTATTGATATTTCCAAAGCATGTGGTAATCTGATCGTAGATATCGGGGGAGGTACGACCGATGTGGCCGTGATCTCTCTTGGAGGTACGGTAGTCAGTACCTCACTGAAAGTTGCCGGAGACGATTTTGATGAGGCAATTGTACGTTATATGAAGAAAAAACACAATCTGCTGATCGGAGACCGGACCGCAGAAGACATCAAGATTAAGATTGGAACGACGTATCCTCTGATCGAAAATGAAGCGATGGAGGTCAGTGGACGGAATCTGGTTACAGGACTGCCAAAGACAGTTACGGTGACTTCAGCAGAGACAGAACGGGCACTTCAGGGAACATCCAACCAGATTATTGAAGCAATTATCAGCGTTCTGGAGCGTACGCCGCCGGAGCTTTCCGCAGATATTCTGGAACGCGGGATCATGCTGACCGGAGGTGGAGCAAAGCTTCGCGGGCTGGAAGAGATGATCGAGGAGAGAACCGGAATCAATACAATGACTGCAGAGGAGCCGACGCAGGTCGTAGCAATCGGAACCGGAGAATATGTGGAACTTATGAGCGCAAGACGGGAACTGTAAAGAATGCCGAGGCATTCTTGAACTGTCGGGCAGATTTGGGACAATAGATGGAAGAGATTAAGGGATATGTAGAGCACATTGTATACCGGAATGAAGACAACGGGTATACAGTATTTAATTTGAATAATGATGACGGAGACCTGACCTGTGTAGGAAAGTTTCACTACATTGAAGAAGGAGAACTGTTGGAACTGACGGGAGAGTACATTGTACACAAAGTGTATGGAACCCAGCTTCAGGTAGAGACTTCGAAGGTGTGTCAGCCGGAAGATAAGGTGTCGATTGAACGTTATCTTGGTTCCGGAGCCATCAAAGGTGTCGGACCGTCGCTGGCAGGACGGATCGTGAAGAAGTTCGGTGGTGATACATTCCGCATTATTGAAGAAGAACCGGAGCGTCTTGCCGAGGTAAAAGGGATCAGCGAGCGGAAAGCCAGAGAGATCGCCATTCAGGTAGAAGAAAAAAAGGATATGAGGGAAGCCATGATCTATCTGCAAAAATATGGCATTTCTACGACACTGGCGGCAAGGATTTATCAGCATTATGGTCAGAGCGTTTATCGCGTAATAGAAGAAAATCCATATCAGATGGCAGATCATGTGCCGGGAGTTGGCTTTAAGACGGCCGATGAGATTGCATCGAAGGTCGGGATACACACAGATTCCGATTACCGGATCCGAAGTGGTATTTTCTATACATTGATTCAGAGTGTCAGTGAAGGACATGTCTATCTTCTTCAGGAGGTTCTGCTATATCGTGCCAGTCAGCTTCTTGATGTAGAGGTTCAGCACATTGAGAAATATGTGATGGATCTTGCCATGGAGAAAAAAGTTGTTCTGAAAGAGTCGGATGAAGGGCTTCGTGTTTATTCCTCCCATTATTATTATATGGAACTCACGGTTGCAAAGATGTTGCATGATCTGAATGTAGATTTTGATGTGACACCGTCTGTTTTGGAGCATCGCATCCATATGATAGAAGAAGAGGCAGAACTGGCACTGGATGACAGACAAAGAGAAGCTGTAATGGAAGCAGTGCGGCACGGAATCCTGATCGTGACTGGAGGACCGGGAACCGGAAAAACGACGACAATCAATGCAATGATCCATTTCTTTGAGGAGGAAGGAGCAGATATCCTTCTTGCAGCACCGACCGGACGTGCGGCGAAGCGCATGACAGAGGCAACCGGCTGTGAGGCTCAGACCATTCATCGCCTGTTGGAAGTCAGTGGCAATCCGGAAGATGATGATAAGAGAGATAATGTCGGATTTGGAAATGGATTTGGAAGAAATGCAGAGAATCCGCTGGAGTCAGATGTGATTATCATTGATGAAATGTCCATGGTAGATCTGCCGCTTATGAAAGCACTACTTGACGCAATTATGCCTGGGACCAGACTGATCATGGTCGGAGACGGAAATCAGCTGCCAAGTGTAGGCCCTGGAAGAGTGCTTAAAGACATGATCGCATCGGATTGTTTCCCGGTTGTAAAGCTGGAGAAAATCTTCCGGCAGGCAAAAGAGAGTGATATTATCGTAAATGCACATAAAATTAACCGTGGAGAACCAGTCATATTGGACAATAAAAGTATGGACTTTTTCTTTTTAAAACGGTCTGATCCAAATGTGATCATCAGTGTTGTAATTACGTTGATCCAGAAAAAACTTCCAAAGTTCGTAGATGCCTCACCTTATGACATTCAGGTGCTGACACCGATGCGAAAAGGAAATCTGGGCGTGGAGAGGCTGAATAAAATCCTTCAGCAGTATCTGAATCCGCCATCACCCCAAAAGCAGGAAAAAGAAGTGGGAGACCGCCTGCTGCGTGAAGGTGACAAGGTGATGCAGATTAAGAACAATTACCAGTTAGAGTGGGAAGTCTGCACGAGATACGGGATGACCATTGACAAAGGACTGGGCGTGTTCAACGGCGACATGGGAATCATCAAGAATATTAACACTTACGAGGAGACAATTACGGTTGAGTATGACGAACAGCGCCAGGTGAAGTATCCATACACGCTTCTTGATGAGCTGGAGCTTGCTTATGCAATCACGATACATAAAGCTCAGGGAAGTGAGTATCCAGCGGTTGTGATCCCGCTTCTTCAAGGACCAAGACAGCTTTACAACCGGAATCTGATCTATACAGCAGTGACAAGAGCAAGAAAATGTGTCACACTTGTGGGCAGTGATTCAGTATTTCAGGAAATGATCCAGAACACCAGTGAGCAGCGGCGAAATACAAGTCTGGCGGAGCGAATCCGAGAACTTGCATAGTGATCATAGAAAAATATAATAATAAAAAGAATGTAAAATATAATAAAAAGTACGAAAAAAGCAGAGAAAGACAAGGAGAAATATGGTCAGAAAAGGTGTTGGATATTTTCTGGCCTTCTATCTGCCCTTTTTGTGGAAAGGTAAATCGTGGGGGAGTATGCCCTTTGTGCAGGAAAGCTGTGGAAAAATTAGAAATCCATGAACCGCGATGCCTGAAATGTGGGAAACCAATCCGCTGTGAAGAGAGGGAATTTTGCCATGACTGCTATAACACAGAACACATTTATGAAAGAGGGTTGTCGGTGTGGCTTCATAAACCTCCGGTGAACCAGGCAATTTACCAGTTAAAATATCATAATCAGAGATATGTTGCGAAGTATTTTGCACAGGAAATCTGTATAAAATATGCAGAAGAGATCCGAAGATGGAGACCGCAGGCACTTGTCCCGGTGCCTCTGCACAGAAAAAGGCGCAGGAAGCGTGGTTACAACCAGGCGGAGCTTCTGGCAGAAGATAGGGAAAATACTTGGGATTCCGGTCGCTGCGAATCTGGTAAAACGGGTTCATTACACTGGTTATCAGAAAAAGCTGGATCCCATAGGGAGAAAAAAGAATCTGGAACATGCATTTGCTCCGGGAGGAGATCCGGACAGACTTCCGACAGATTTTCGACGTGTCATTATTATCGATGATATTTACACAACAGGGAATACCGTGGATCAAGTGGCAAAAGTATTGAAAACTATGGGGTTCCAAAAAGTTTACTTTTTGACTATAAGTATTGGACAAGGGTACTGAGATTTGCTATACTGAAAATGATGTTTCATCGATAAAAAAGGATTTTGAGGTGCATATATGTTAGATGAGCGAAAAGTCAAGCTAATGACTCAGCTTGCTCTGTATGATCAGACGCAGGGAAAAGAGGATTTTAAAATCAGTGAATACTATCGAAAAGATTATGCCGGAGTGCACATTTTATATACGGTTCTGTGGGTGACAATAGGCTATATAGCAGCTTGGGCAATTGCGATGATCGCAGGACTTGATACTCTGATGGAGAAGATGTCAACAGCATTACTGATTACGTTGGTTCTCGCGGCAGTTGTCGGATATGTGGTAGTTCTTGTGTCTTATATTGGAATTGCAAGCCACCTGTACAATAAAAAGCATCAGGAAGCGAGACAGCGGGTAAAGAGATATAATCACATTCTGACGAGATTGTTGAAGATGTATGAAAAGGAGACAAAGTAATGGACAGTTTATATGTAATACGGGAGAGAATGCAGGATTTGTATTCCAGATACTCAATTGTGGCGGATAAAGCAATACAATTTGTTCTGGCGGTCATGACATTTTATATGATCAACAATAATGTTGGATTTATGAAGACACTGGCATCGCCGGTGGTGGTACTGGCACTTGCAATTATTGCAACTTTCTTTCCACCAATCATTACAGTGATTCTGGCAACAGCACTGATCCTTGTACATATGTATTCAGTATCCATCGCAGCACTTGTTGTAACAGCATTGATTTTCCTGATCATGTATATTTTTTATCTTCGTTTTACACCGAAGATGGCAATCGTTGTACTTTTGACACCACTGGCATTTGCACTTAAGATTCCGGTTGTTGTTCCAATCTCATGTGCGCTTTTAATGTCACCGATTTCCATGGTGGCAGTGGGATGTGGAACGGTTGTATATTATATGATGGCTTATATGAAAAAAGCAGCCTCCGGTATGCAGGGCGGTTCTGTGAAAGGTATGATGGGACAGATTGGGAAATATGCAAAACAGGTCTTCCAGAATAAAGAACTGTGGATTGTCCTTGTTGCATTTATTATCTGTACACTGGTTGTTTATACGCTTCGCAAACAGGCAATCGCACATGCATGGACTATTGCAGTTATAACGGGAGCTGTTGTGAATATTGTAGTAGTGGCAATCGGAGATGTTGCTATGGGAGTCCATGCATCTTATGCTTCACTGATTTTTGGAAGTATCGGAGCAGCGGTTATCGGAGTGATTCTGGAACTGTTCTTTTTCTCCGTAGATTATTCAAGAAGTGAGAATCTTCAGTACGAAGATGATGAATACTATTACTATGTAAAAGCAGTTCCGAAGATTGTAGTATCTACACCGGAGAAGACGGTGAAGCGGATCAATGAACGACAGGAAACGGAGATCATGGATACTGCGGAAGTTAGAAAAAAAGCAAAAAAACAGGCACAGGAAAAGGCACGTCAAAGCGAGCAGGGACAAAAAAAGAAAAAACGTCCGGCATCAAAAAGACGTAATGTTATGGACGCTGATGTGGATCAGGAGCTTTTAAGAAGAAGTTTTGAAAATGATCCTGATATGAGATAAAAAAGAATTTTAAATGGGAAGATAAATAATTATAGCAAAAGGGGGGTGACCGGGTGAAACAGTATATTATGCATGTATTAGGATCTGTCAGTCAGGAACTATATTTTCCAGATGCGCATCTGACAGATATTATTGAAATCCTGATTTTGACATATCTGATCTATCATATTGCAATGTGGCTGATCAATACAAAAGCATGGATGCTGATGCGAGGAATTGTTGTACTTGGTATCTTTGTATTGCTTGCAGCAGTTTTTAAGATGCATACAATTTTATTTTTGGCAAGGAATTCGGTAACGGTACTGGCTACGGCGGCAGTTGTAGTATTTCAGCCGGAACTTCGAAGGGCTCTGGAAAAGCTTGGGGAGAAGCAGTTCCTGAGTTCGATTGTACCATTTGAGACGAACAAAGAAAGCAGCAGGTTCAGTGAAGATACCATGGACAGTATTATCGATGCAGCTTACAACATGGGACGCGTGAAGACAGGAGCACTGATCGTGGTGGAACAGGCAATACATCTGACGGAGTATGAAAGTACCGGGATTAAGATGGACTGTCTCGTATCCATGCAGGTACTGATGAATATATTCGAGCACAACACACCACTTCACGATGGTGCTATCATTATCCGTGGTGACAGAATCGTATCTGCAACATGTTATCTGCCATTGTCTGATAACATGGGGCTTAGCAAGGAGCTTGGAACAAGGCACAGAGCAGCGGTAGGTATGAGTGAGGTCAGTGATGCTCTGATTATCGTTGTGTCTGAGGAGAACGGCAAGGTATCTGTAGCACAGGGAGGTGTGCTTGATCGGGCAGTGACGAGGGAAGAACTTCGCGAGAAGCTGACTTATATACAGAACAGAAAGCCGGAGAATAAGAATTTCCTGCAACATATATGGAAAGGAAGGAATAAAGATGAAAAAAGGACTGATGAATAATTGGGGCCTTAAGATATTATCCTTCCTCCTGGCAGTGATGCTGTGGCTGATTGTGGTAAATATCGATGACCCGGTAACAACCCAGACATTTAATAATATACCGGTAGCGGTAACGAATGCAGAGGTGCTTGCGGCGACCAATCAGACTTATCAGATTGAGGATGGCACGCAGAATGTCTCTGTGACAGTACGGGCAAAGAGATCTGTACTTAATAAGATAAAAGCAGATAATATAAAAGCGACTGCAGACATGAAAGAGCTGACACTTCAGACACAGATTCCGATCAGCGTTGAGATTACAGGAGTCAACTATGAAAGTGTAGAAGTATCTCCACGTAATCTTCAGGTAAAACTGGAAGATGAAGAGACGAAGAAATTCCCGATTGTTCCAAAGACGACAGGAACCGTTCGAGATGGCTATACACTTGGAGAGATTCAGGCAGTGCCGGAGATGGTATCTATCCGGGGACCGAAGTCTGTCATTGATTCCATCAGTAAAGTTGAGGCATCTGTCAGCGTATCCGGATTATCTGAAGACGTTGTGACAAAATCAGAGCTTGTATTATACGATAGTGATAACAATGTGATCGACCAGTCACTTCTTGCCAATAACCTTGGTACGGAAGGTGTATCTGTCAGTGTGCAGGTGCTTGAGACAAAGAGCGTTAAGGTTGAATTTGATACTTCACAGATTACTGCAGCAGACGGATATTCCGTCAGCGATATCAAGTATGAGCCGGATTATGTAAATGTGACCGGCAGAGCGGAAGAACTGAAAAAGTTGAAGAAGATCTCAGTTCCGGCATCGGCACTCAATATGTCCGGACTGACTTCTAAGACAGAGAAAGTTGTGGACATCACAGATTATCTTCCGGAAGATATTTCACTGACAGATGAAAATGCCGGATCTGTAGTTGTGACTGTAGGAATTGACAAAGATGGAACAAAATCTTATGATATTTCTATGGGAGCCATCAAGATAAATAACCTGGCAAGCGGATTGTCACTAAGCTATGAATCAGCAGATGTACTGGAGATTCAGATTCGCGGGCCGGGAGATATACTGGATCAATATAAGATCAGTGATAATGTAAGCATTGATCTTAAGAACTACCAGACGGCTGGAACTTATACAGTCCCGGTAACGGTAGGCGTTCCGGATGGCTGTGTGCTTGAGAGCACGGTATCTGTAAATGTTATATTGGAAGAGAAATAAGGAGCAGAGCTATGGTAAGTCAGAAAGTAAAAATCACAAATCCAACAGGACTGCATCTGCGTCCGGCTGGAATTTTCAGCAATATCGCAAACAAATTTGAGTGCCGGATCACATTTGAGTATGAGAATTCTATTGCCAACGCCAAGAGTGTATTAAGTATCCTTGGTGCCGGAATCAAATCCGGAGATGAGATTCTGCTGATCTGTGAAGGGGAAGAAGAAGAAAAAGCATTAAAAGCAATGATAGAAGCTGTAGAAAGTGGATTAGGGGAGTAAGAAATTGATTCGAAATATTTTATGCTATGCAGAGGAGTCTGCCCGGAGATTTCCGGGTAAGACTGCCTTTGCAGATGAGGAGACAGCGTGCACATACGACGAACTGATCAAAAGTGCCAGAGCAGTAGGAACAAGACTGGGAAGGGAAGTAACTCCTGGAAAACCGGTTCCTGTACTTATGGAGAAAGGCGTAAAAGCTATTTATGCATTTATGGGAATTGTATCTGCAGGCTGTTTTTATATTCTGTTGGATCCAAAACTTCCGACAGAACGTCTGAGATCAGTGTTGGATACATTACAGGCAGAAGTCCTGTTGACGGATCCGGCCTATGATAAACCAAGAGAGCGCCTGGAATTTGACGGCAAAGTCATTATGATGGAAGAGGCACTTCAGACACAGGAAGATACGACATATCTTGATAATGTAAGAAAACAGAGCCGGGATGTGGATCCGCTCTACGCAATCTTCACTTCCGGTTCCACTGGTGTACCAAAAGGTGTAGTTGTAAGCCACAGATCAGTCATTGACTTTATAGAAGAATTTACGAGATTATTCAACATTACGGAACATGATGTTATTGGAAATCAGGCACCATTCGATTTTGATGTGTCGGTAAAAGACATCTACTCTACTTTAAAATGTGGAGCAACTATGCAGATCATTCCAAAGAAGTTTTTCTCATTTCCGACAAAACTTCTGGATTATCTGGTCGAGCGGGAAGTAACGACTTTGATCTGGGCAGTTTCTGCACTATGCATCATATCCACATTAAATGGATTTGATTACAAAGTGCCACAGAAGATCCGTAAAGTCATATTCAGTGGAGAAGTAATGCCGGTGAAGCATCTGAACATCTGGAAGAAATATCTGCCGGAAGCTATGTATGTGAATGTTTACGGTCCGACTGAAATTACATGTAACTGTACGTATCATATTATTGACCGCGAGTATGAACCAGGAGAAAATCTTCCGATTGGAAAACCATTTCCAAATGAAAAGGTATTTCTCTTAGATGAAGAAGACCGGGAAGTGACAAAACCAGGAGAAAAAGGAGAAATCTGTGTATCCGGTACTGCTTTGTCACTTGGATATTACAATAACCCGGAACAGACGGACAGAGCATTTGTGCAAAATCCATTGAATCAATCTTATCTGGAGCCAATCTACCGGACAGGAGATCTGGCATATTACGGCGAAGATGGAAATCTGTACTTCGCATCACGAAAAGATTTCCAGATCAAGCATATGGGACATCGCATTGAACTTGGAGAGATTGAGACTGCGCTGGAGACAGTGGAAGGACTAGGTCGGAGCCTTTGCATGTATGATGAGGCAAAGGGGAAAATTCTTGCATTCTATGAAGGAGACCTGGAAAAGAAACAAATCGTCCGGGCAATCGGGACAAGACTTCCGGGATTCATGATTCCGAATGTATTTGTGAAAGTAGAAGAATTTCCACTTACGAAAAATGGAAAAATCGACCGTAAGAAACTGGAGGAAGCTTATGAATCAGGAAATCTTACAAGCTTATCTTAGACAGGAAGAGACTCCTGCGTATATCTTTGATCTGGATATGTTAAAATCCAGAGTTCAGATGATGAAAACGATACTGGGCGAACGGGCAGAAATCTGTTTTGCAATGAAAGCCAATCCATTTCTGATTGGGCCATTAAAGGACACGGCAGACAAATTCGAGGTATGTTCCCCAGGAGAATTTCACATTTGTGAGACAGTCGGAATTCCAATGGAGAGAATTGTACTGTCCGGTGTGAATAAGGAAAAATGCGACATTACCCA
>ERZ773204.2897-NODE-2897-length-11292-cov-10.739521_pt1 | contig 11292 bp, 10 predicted proteins | sample MGYA00581007_ERZ773204 | MGnify/ENA primary metagenome ERZ773204 (study PRJEB29015, sample SAMEA2737757) | human gut metagenome | biome: human gut; feature: human-associated habitat; material: faeces | place: China | collected 2012 ... | reverse complement strand
CCCAACATTAAAAGTGTTGTGCTCTACCTGCTGAGCTAGCGAATCAATCCTTATTTGCGAATCAGTTATTTCCTGATTGCAGGTGCAAAGGTAGTTACTTTTATTTAATTTGCAAGCATTACGTAGAAAAAAGTTTCAATTATTTTTCCTCGTTGTGGCTTGTTTCTTGATTATCAGTAGTTTCTACTTCATCATATTTTATTTTTTCTTTGTTGATAATAAAGCGTTGGTAGTAGGAGAGCATCAAAGTTGTTAGTGGCAAGGCGATAATCATGCCGAGCATTCCCATTAATGAACCCCAGATAGAAAGAGATAAAAGGATGATGGCAGGATTCAGTCCGGTAATCTTTCCCATGATTTTGGGGACAAGGAAGGTATCCTGTATGATTTGTACGATTGCAAAGACGGCTAATGCACATGCAATGATAATCCAGAAGTTCTGTCCGGTGTCGGCAGCTTTGAGGATTGCCAATAAAATGGTGGGAAGGAAACCAATGATTTGCAAGTAGGGAACCATATTCAATGCTCCGATGAAAAGTCCCAGAGCGATAGCCATGGGGAAATCGATAATCAGGAAACCGATGCTGAAAAGAATACCTACGCAGAAAGCAACCAAAGCCTGTCCACGGAAATATCTGTTCATACCATCCTGTACGTCGTGAACCAGGTTGGAGGCAAACGTACGGTATTTATTGGGTAGCAGATGCAACCATCCTTCAGCTATCGCTTCGTAATCCAATAATATAAAGATTACATATAATAATATAATGAAAGAGGCAAGGATGCTGAATAGAATGTTGAGAGATTCTGCAAGCAAAGTCCACACTCTGGGGACGGTATCCTTGATTGCCGCCAGGATATTCTCTTCACTTAATACACGGTTCAACGCCTGAAGATCAATGTTCTCGTGGATAAATTCAGAAAGATTCTTAGGCACATTGTTACCGGCTCCATTGGTGAGGTAAGTCACTAGCAAGTCGTTCATTCTGCCTATTTCCGAAATCATCGGCGGCACTAATAGGTAGAATAAAGTGACTCCGATAACCGTAATAAGGAATAAGGAACAGAAGATGGAAATAATGCGGCTTTTTAATCGTAGCTTATACTGGAAGAATTTGACTAACGGATAGACCATATAAGCTATCAGCCACGCAATAAAGAAAGGTAATAACACTCCGCTAAGACGTTCCACGAGCATTAATATTCCTACAACTAACACACATCCGATGGAACCGCGTATAAAACTGTCGAATGTTATCTTTTTCCTTTCCATAATCTGTTTCTTTTATAGAGTTTATACTTTCTGCTCATCTTCCCCTCGTGCACGGAGATAACATTCCCTGCACAGAGGCTCATATTCGGCTGTTTCGCCTAAAAGAACCTGTTTCTCATTCTTGACTGTACGATGTGAGAAAGAGGCCAGCTGACCACATTTCACACAGATCGCATGAACTTTGGAGACTTCATCGGCAATGGCGCACAATTGTGGCATAGGTCCAAATGGATTTCCTTTGAAGTCCATATCCAATCCTGCAATGATAACACGGATTCCATTGTTGGCAAGCTGGTTGCATACATCAATCAAACCACTGTCGAAGAACTGTGCTTCATCAATACCTACTACATCTATCTCAGAAGTAAACAGTAAAATGCTGGCTGACGAATCGATGGGAGTGGAGGCGATAGAATGGCTGTCGTGAGAGACTACGTCTTCTTCTGAATAACGGGTGTCGATAGCAGGTTTGAATATCTCGACACGTTGTTTCGCGAATTTCGCTCTCTTCATTCTGCGAATCAATTCCTCTGTCTTTCCGGAGAACATAGAACCGCAGATTACTTCGATCCGGCCTCTTCTTCTAGTCTCCTGTATGTGGTCTTCTGAAAATAATACCATGAGATTTTGTGTTTTCTTGATTAAATAAATATGTGGACAAAGGTAAGCAATTCAATGTGCAAGAACTGTTAAATTATCCATTATTTTAAGTTATTGCATAAATTATTCCTACATTCGCACCGTATAAACAATGGACTGACATGAAACAGAAGCTATTAACAGATATTGAGTTGGATGTTCATGAGTTGAAGTATCTCATGGATTCATTTACCAAGGAGCCGACTCCGACTTTGTCTGAACTGTTGAAGCGGAGCATTACACGGATGCAGGGACGTTTGGATGAACTGCAGCAGGAAGTGGATGCTGTTCAGGTAATTTCTCCGTCAGCTGTGGAAGAGACAGCGGAAGAGGAGGATGAAGTTGCCGGGTCTGAAGAGGATTCCCCCGTGATTATACAATCTCTCGAATCGGTTGTTGTGAAAGAAGATGAGGAAGGAGAAGCCATTGTTGCGGAAGAGAAACCTGTCGTAATAGCGGCAGCTGCAGAGACAGCAGCAGCAGCAGCAGAAGAAGAAGAAGAAGAAGAAGAAGGGAAAAAAGAGGAACCGGCAATTGTTGAGGAACCTGTCGTTGAAACTGTTGTGAAAGAGGAAGAACCTAAATCGGCTGTGTTGGGAGAAAGTCTCAAACTGTCTGCCGGCTTGCGACATGCTATCAGCTTGAATGATTCTTTCCGTTTTTCTCGTGAACTGTTCGGAGGCAACACTGATTTGATGAATCGGGTTATCGAACAGATATCAGTAATGAGTTCCTACAAGACTGCAGTCGCATTTCTGTCCTCGAAAGTCGAATTGAATGAAGAAAAGGAGGCGGTGAACGACTTTCTGGAGCTACTAAAGAAATATTTTAATCAATCAGTATAAAACAAAAACAAGATGGGAAAGCTATATGTAGTGCCTACGCCGGTAGGGAATCTGGAGGACATGACTTTTCGGGCTATCAAAGTCCTGAAAGAGGTCGATCTGATTTTGGCGGAGGATACACGTACTTCCGGTATTTTGCTGAAACACTTTGAAATAAAGAATGCAATGCAATCCCACCACAAATTTAATGAACATAAAACGGTGGAAAGTGTTGTTAATAGAATAAAGGCAGGTGAAACGGTGGCACTAATTTCGGATGCCGGAACGCCTGGAATTTCCGATCCCGGATTTCTGGTTGTTCGTGAGTGTGTACGCAACGGCATTGAAGTGCAGTGCTTGCCGGGAGCAACCGCTTTTGTTCCGGCACTCGTTGCATCGGGATTGCCGAACGAGAAGTTCTGCTTCGAGGGGTTTCTCCCCCAGAAGAAAGGACGGCAGACACGACTGAAGACATTGGCGGAAGAACACCGTACGATGGTGTTTTATGAATCACCCCACCGTCTGTTGAAGACGTTAACACAGTTTGCCGAATATTTCGGTGCTGAACGTCAGGCAACCGTGTCGCGTGAAATATCCAAGCTCCACGAAGAAACAGTTCGGGGCAGTTTGGCTGAATTGATAGAACACTTTACCGCTACCGAACCCCGGGGCGAGATTGTGATAGTATTAGCAGGAATAGATGATTAAATAATTTCATTAAAAAACGTAAAACGTAAACGTATGAAAAAGTTAGCTGTTTTATTTGTATGCGTAGCCATGTTAGCTTCGTGTGATAGCTTTAAAGGTGGAAGTAAAGACCTGAAAGCTGAAAATGATTCTCTTTTGATGGAACTGAACCAGCGCAATGCTGAACTGGATGATATGATGGGTACTTTCAATGAAGTTCAGGAAGGTTTCCGTAAGATCAATGCTGCCGAAAGCCGTGTTGACTTGCAACGTGGAACCATCACTGAAAACTCTGCCAGCGCCAAGCAACAGATTGCTTCTGACATCGAATTCATCTCTAAACAGATGGAAGAAAACAAAGCGCAGATTGCAAAGTTGCAGGCACAGTTGAAGAACAGCAATTACAATTCTGCACAGATGAAAAAAGCTGTTGCCGCTTTGACTGCTGAATTGAACGCTAAACAACAACGTATCGAAGAACTTCAAACAGAACTGGCTTCCAAGAATATCCGTATCCAGGAATTGGATGCTGCTGTCAGCGACTTGTCTGCTGCTAAAGAAACGTTGGCTGCAGAAAACGAAGCGAAAGCTAAAACCGTTGCTGAACAGGAAAAGAGCTTGAATGCTGCCTGGTTCGTATTCGGTACTAAATCTGAATTGAAAGCTCAAAAGATTCTTCAGAGCGGAGACGTATTGAAGAGCGCTGATTTCAATAAGGATTATTTCACTCAAATCGATATCCGTACAACCAAAGAAATCAAGTTGTACTCTAAACGTGCTGAGTTACTGACTACTCATCCGTCCGGTTCTTATGAATTGGTAAAAGATGACAAAGGCCAGTTGACATTGAAGATTACTAATCCTACTGAATTCTGGAGTGTATCCAGATACTTGGTTATCCAGGTAAAATAAGGTAGACATCCCTTTTTGAATTGCCAATGTGCTGATTCCTGGATTCAAGAAATTAGCACATTGGCTTTTTTATTTCCTATATACGCATAACTACTGATGAAATATAAAAATCTCTTTTTTGATCTTGATGATACCATTTGGGCTTTCTCTCAAAATGCCCGTGATACTTTTGAAGAAGTATATCAGAAATATTCGTTCGACCGTTATTTTGATTCGTTCAATCATTATTATACCCTTTATCAGCAAAGAAATACCGAACTTTGGATTGAGTACGGCGAAGGAAAAATAACGAAAGATGAATTGAACCGTCAACGTTTCTTTTATCCTTTACAGGCTGTGGGAGTGGAAGATGAAGCGCTTGCCGAACAGTTCTCGAAAGATTTTTTCGCGATTATTCCCACTAAAAGTACTTTGATGCCTCATGCAAAGGAGGTATTGGAATATCTTGCTCCTAAATATAACCTCTATATCCTTTCCAATGGATTCCGTGAATTGCAATCATGCAAGATGCGGTCGGCAGGAGTGGACGGGTATTTCAAAAAAGTGATTCTTTCGGAAGATCTCGGAGTGTTGAAGCCTTGGCCGGCAATATTTAATTTTGCCTTGTCTGCCACTCAATCCGAATTGCGCGAATCCTTGATGATTGGTGACAGTTGGGAAGCGGATATAACCGGAGCGCACGGAGTAGGGATGCATCAGGCTTTTTACAATGTGACGGAACGGACTACTTTCCCTTTTCTTCCCACTTATCACATACATTCCTTGAAAGAATTAATGGATTTATTATAGGTTTTCTGGATTAAGTCGTATTTTTGTTGCGTTTTAATTTTGCATAAAATACGATATAATCATGGATAGTACGCTTCTGCCTTTTGCCTTACTTTGTTTCACTTCATTCTTTACATTGACCAACCCATTGGGAACGATGCCTGTCTTCCTTACCATGACCCATGGTATGACGGATAAGGAACGTCAGTCTATCGTACGTCGCGCCACCATTGTGTCGTTTATTACAATAATGGTATTTGTCTTTGCCGGGCAGTTTCTTTTTAAGTTTTTCGGTATTTCTACCAATGGCTTCCGTATTGCCGGTGGGGTGATTATCTTCAAGATCGGCTTTGATATGCTTCAAGCCCGTTATACACCAATGAAACTGAAAGATGAAGAAATCAAAACGTATGCGGATGATATCTCCATTACTCCTCTCGGCATTCCTATGTTATGCGGTCCCGGAGCGATTGCCAATGCTATTGTCTTGATGCAGGATGCACATTCTTATGAAATGAAGGGAATTTTGATCGGCACTATTGCCCTGATTTATCTGCTGACTTTCTTTATTCTTCGTGCTTCTACGAAATTGGTAAACGTATTGGGCGAGACGGGAAACAATGTAATGATGCGCCTCATGGGATTGATTCTGATGGTGATTGCGGTGGAATGTTTCGTCAGCGGATTGAAACCGATTTTGGTGGATATTGTGAGAGAGGGGATGCTTCCTTGATGATAAAAGATAGAAGGGTTGAAGAGTCCTTAAAATGAAATTTATCTTTGCTGTAAAAAATGAACTACCCTTATAGAAGTTAATAAGATATATATAAATAAAGCCGTAAATGGATGACAACTATCAGGAATATTTTATTTTAAATTACTTTTGTAAAAAATAGATTCCCGAGTTTTTTTATAACCCCCTTAATAGAAATGAGACTAAAACTCCAAGGCTTGCCAAAGAGTTTAGTCTCATTTTTACCTTTATAAATCAGTATCTTTTTTATATCTTGGAATTGGATATATTGTATCTACTCTTTTTTATTTCATTAAAAAGAAGTGAATTGTTTATGGATTCTGATCAGTGGCAATATTTAAGCTTTCATTACCGTCGAACTCTGTCATTGGAATCATCATCGTCATTTCCCAGTCTTCCGGATCAATATAACGTCTGTAGTCTAATAGACGTGCTCCTTCTCCCCATTATTCGATACGATGTTGAAGTAAATGTTTCTTACGTAAAACTATTTATGTATATATTTATAAATAATAAGACCTGCAATTTCGATTAATTCTAAAATTGCAGGTCTCATCTACTTATTTAAAACTTATCCTTATATGGAGGCAATATTAAAAAATGTTTTATCGAGGTAGATTATCACTCCATCCCTCTGTTTGTATAACTCCAAAACCTGAATTAACTTCAAAAGAAGGTATTGGGTACACAAATTTGGCAATGTTGAAATTAGTATACGCTCCATCTGCCACACTAATAATTTTGCCTAATCTTCTTGCATCAAAGAAGCGATGTCCTTCTTGAACCAGTTCTAATTTTCTTTCTTTGTCAATCACATCAATAATCGTCTGATCCTCTGCAATTTCACTATCATCCAAATCCGGGTTTCTTTTTGCCGCTACTTCCAACAGTTTTTCTTTAGCTTTACCATAATCAGGAGTTGATTGTTTTGCATATGCTTCTGCCTGTATTAAATACATTTCAGGCAGTCTGAAAACCGGCAAGTTAGAAATCTGATTATTGGTTGTGATACCACGCATTTTTCCACCAGTCCACGTACCGCCAAGAAGTGCCAGACGAATATCATTAGATGAATATTCTGCTATTGTTGCGCTGTTAATAGACAAACCGTATTTATTCCATAAAGTATTCAGAGCATTAGCAGATAAATAATCATCTTCGGCTTTTGCTATAAAGAAAATGTCTTCTGTCGAAACAGCCAATGTCGTGTACATATTCTTATAGTCTTCTTTGGTTGATACAATTGTACCACCACTTAGGGTTATTGCCTCTTGAGCCGCCGTAATAGCCCCTTCGTAATTTTTCATATAGAGTTTTACGCGAGCTTCAAGTGCAGCAACTGCAGCCGTATTCATATACTGTTTACCTACATTTTCAACACCTTCTTTAGCATAATATTCTTTAGCCTTCGTTATATCATCAAGAATCAGGCTATAATTTTGTTCTACACTAACTCTTGACACCTGTGAATAGGCAGGGACGGGCTCAGTAACGTTTACGATACCTAATGTCGTTTTGTTGGCTTCCGAATATGGCAAACCAAACATGTTAGTCAAATAGAAAGAACAGAGGGCTTTAATTGCATAGGCTTGAGCGATGCATCCTTCCACTTCTGTCAGATCCCCCTTTGTTACTTCTTTAAATGAAGCACCTTCTTTAATGATACGTGCACAACGGTCGATAGCCCAATATCCGTATGCCCATATTTCTTCTATGTATGAATTAGTATCCAGTATCTGATAGCGGAAGATGTCATAGAAATGGGACGTTGCAACGGAATGTGAAGTGATATCCGTTGGCGCATCTCCAATTGCTAATACATCACGTCCCAGAAAACGATATGAACCTAATGTGTAATATACACCATTTAAAGCATTCTGAAAATCTTGGGTAGTAACCAAGGCTTCTTCTGTCGGAACAGAAGTTGATGGCGTTTCTGTCAAGAAGTCATCGCATGCGGTGAATGAAATTGCCATCCAACCGGTTAATAAAGCAAATAATATTTTCTTCATTGTCATAAATTTCTAAAGTTATTTTTTAGAAGCTAAGATTAAGACCGAACATGATATTTCTAGGTACAGGATATGCCCAAGACTGCATACCGGTAGATCTAGTTTGTGGATCAAATCCTATAAAATCTTTAGCAGTGATAGTGAACAAATTGTCAGCAGAGATATAAACTCTTAAATTGTCAATAGCCACTTTATTCATAAGGTTCTTCGGAAGAGTATATCCTAAAACCATGGATTTCATTCTCAAATAAGAACCGTTCATTAAGAAACGGCTGGAATTAGTTTCTGCTCCCGAGTTGTCTCCAGCTACAAATTTGGGTACGTCGGTTATATCTCCCGGCTTTTGCCAGCGGTTGTCATAAACATAGTTAGATACCGGACCTAAGAAATAATGTCCAACCTGCATATCAAATGCAAATCCGGAGTTATATACTTTATTTCCCAAGGTGAAACTGGTATCAAAAGAGAAGTCAAAACCTTTGTATTTGAAATTCATTCCAAAGCCACCATAAAATTTAGGATCGGCAGAACCTACAATTCGCTGACCGGCCTCATTTACATTTTTTGTTTTCTCATCCCCTTCTTGTCCTTTATACCACATTGCTTCTCCTGTTTCAGGATCCACTCCTGCATATTCCGGCATATAGAATGTATTATACGCCTCGCCAACTTTTCTGATAGTTAGAGTATTCTCAATTGGTTTTTCTGTGGCAAGTTTTATGATTTTATTTTTATTTGCCGTACCAGTGAAACGAACATCCCAACTGAAATCCTTATTTCTAAGTACGTTAGCGTTAATCAAGAATTCTATACCTTTGTTTTCCATCTCACCTACATTTTTTAGGATAGACCCGAATCCAGTTGTGTAAGAAAGTGGTACATCAAATATCATATCTTTTGTCCGTTGGTTATAATAGTCCACTTCGAGTGTCAGTCTTTCGAAGAAAACAGCATGGATACCGATATCGGCTTTTGCAACAGTCTCCCATTTTAGATCCGGATTGGCTATTTGGTAAGGAATAGCTCCTGGTTTACCATTATAAGAATATCCATAATTATATAATCCCATTGCTGCATAATAACCAATATCCTGATTACCTACAGTTCCATAACTACCTCTGATAGTCAAATCTGTCAACCAACTTTTGGTATTTTCCATAAAGCTTTCGTTAGAGATGCGGTATTTTGCTCCTATAGACCAGAAAGGAGCCCATTTGTTGTTTACACCAAATCTTGACGAGCCGTCATAACGGAAACTGCCTGACAGATAATATTTATCATTCAAGTTATATTCTGCATTCATAAAGAATGAAGAAAGAGTGCTTGCTTTGGTTGAAGATCCCGCCCCTGTTGGCTTGGAAGCATTGTCCAATTCAAAAACAGCATCACTAGGATATCCACTGGCAGCTGCATAAATTGTTCTATAAGATATTTTCTGTGCTTCTTGTCCCAACAATACATTCAAATGATGCATGTCTTTGAAAGTGCGGTTGAAGTTTACGGTATTGGTAATGGTCAAGGTTGTTGCCCTTTCCTGATTTCTTTGACCAAGCATACCGCTACCGGAATATTGAGGATTATAAATTGAACTGTAAAAGAACTCGTCCAAGTCAATTAAGCTCAATCCTGCATTTGTCTTCCATGTTAAGCCATCAATAATATTATAAGTAAAATATGGATTCACAACCAATGTAATCTGCTTTTGATTGCGTTTATCACCTTTTTCTTTATCGTTAATGGCTACAGGATTATAATTAACATTTGTATTATATGTTCCATCTTCATTGCGCACCTGTTCAAACGGACGGATGTCATATACTGCTACAATAGGATTAGTATATTGGCTTTCAGTCATAGTATTGTTTATATCGGAGAGTGCTCCATTCACCGAAAGTCCATATCCTATCCGCCCGCTTTTTCCATCTAAACTAATACGTCCGCTATAGCGTTTCATTCCAGTTCCGATGACGATACCTGTATTCTGAAAATATCCTCCACTAATATAATAGCGCAAATTTTCATTCCCACCTTGAGCACTGATATCATATTCTTGTGAAAAACCATTTTGCAGAATCTCCTTCAGCCAATCCACACTCTTGATATTTTGCGTCAAGTCCACATTATACCAATCCATAACATAGGCATTCAGCCATTCAGCAGAAGTCATGCCATCCTCACCGTCATATCCTGCATTTGTTAGTCCTTCGGTCCAGATCTCTTTGTATTTATCCAGATTTGTCGTACGATAATTATGATCTATCTTACCTACAAAACTAGTTCCGACTTTTGCATTCACATTAAAACGCGCTTTTCCCAGACTACCTTTTTTAGTAGTAACTACAATTACTCCATTCGCTGCACGAGCTCCATAAATAGCTGTAGCTGTAGCATCTTTCAAAACTGTGATGGACTCAATGTCGTTAGGATTGATATTAGCCATCGGACTTGCCGCCATATCCCCTGTCCCGGCTTTGTTATAAGCCCCCATTTTGTCTGTGTAAATGGCAATACCATCAATTACGTATAAAGGTTCGGTTCCAGAATTCATTGAACCAACTCCACGAATAGTAGTAGAAGCGTATGCACCAGGTTGTCCAGTCAAGCTATTTACTTGTAAACCAGCTACTGATCCTTCCAAAGACTTCATAAAGTTTGCATCTGTTTTTTTCATCAAGTCCTTGTTATCCACCGTTTGGGCAGATCCCGTAAATGCCGCTTTTTTAGTTACCCCATATCCGGTTACCACAACCTCATCTATTAGCTGTGCATCAGATTTGAGAACCACTCGCAAATTGGGCTTGTAACTGATCAAATGCTATCTGAATTTCATTTTCAGTGCGGCAAGTGGCATAAATATTCGCAATTTGATTTTCAATATCGACACCGGACTCAATCCGTCCTAACACTTCATCAGAAGCACCCAACACGCCTTGGAACAATTTAAATTTTTCCGTGAGCAACTCTAAAACGCGCTGATCAGCAAGATTTCGTTTGTTTAAGAAATTTATCACCACCACATCGAATTTTTGCCCATAACGATGACAACGCCCGATTCGTTGTTCCACTCGCTGTGGATTCCACGGTAAATCATAGTTAATCAGCAACGAGCAAAATTGCAGGTTTACCCCCTCACTAGCAGCTTCTGTCGCAATCATAATTTGAGCTTTTTCTTTAAAATGCTCAATCAATGCCGAACGCTTATCCACTTCTGCCGAGCCTGTAATTTTTTCTGTGCCTTGGTAGCGAACAAGCCAATCTTGATAAATCGCCACAGAATTTGGATCGTTATTCGTGCCACTAAACAGTACCACATTATCGGCATAGCCATTTTGCGTTAAAAAATCAAAAAGGTATTTCTGTGTACGTACCGATTCGGTAAAAATAATCGCTTTTTGATTTGCTCCCAGTTTCTCCATTTCAGCA
>ERZ773204.2896-NODE-2896-length-11292-cov-23.204770_pt1 | contig 11292 bp, 10 predicted proteins | sample MGYA00581007_ERZ773204 | MGnify/ENA primary metagenome ERZ773204 (study PRJEB29015, sample SAMEA2737757) | human gut metagenome | biome: human gut; feature: human-associated habitat; material: faeces | place: China | collected 2012 ... | reverse complement strand
TCAAGCTGTTCGGGCTGTTCTGCCTGCCCTACCTGTGCATCCGGTTCATGGGGCTTTCCCCGCTGGGCTTCTGGCAGGTGCAGCTGCTCACCAGCCTGATGCTCTTCGTCTCCAACGCCCTGCCCAATGTAGCCGGGATGGGCTCGATCGAAACCGCCTTTCTGCTGGTGTTCGGCAGCTTTCTGGAACGGGGCGAGGTGATGAGCGTGCTGATGCTCTACCGCATCGCCAGCTATTATGTGGTATTTGCCGCCAGCGCCGTGGGCTTTTTCATCGCCCAGCGGCATCTGGCGCAAATGGAACCGCCAAAGGAGGGGTGAGCAGATGAAAAACTTCCACATTCCCCGCACCGCTTTATTTTTTATCCTGTTTGCACTGGCAGCTTTTGCGGTGCTGTACCGGCCTGTCAATGTCACATCTTTGATCCGTGCCAGTTCTCAGTGTACCATCCGAACGGAAGTCCTGACCTCTCCCGGTCACATGAGCGGCACAGAGCTTTCTGTTCTTTCCATGGACGATGAAAAATACCAGCAGGTAACGGAGGTGCTTTCCACCATTTCCTGCCGGAAAAAACTCAATCAGCTTTATTCTTCTTATCGCCACGATTACCCCACGCAGTCCGTCACGGCCAGCTTTTACGACGATGCCGAAAATCACAAGATGCTTATCACCGTCTATTCCGACGGCGTGTGCATCCTGAACAACGCCTTTGTCAGCGTAAAATACCCCGGCGGCGGCGCAGCGCAGCTGTATGAACAGCTGGCGGGGATGGGCAGTAAAAAATGATTTTGAATGCCCTCCGCGCTTTCCGGGTTGCGGCACCCAGCATCCGCATCGTGCCTTGGGCGGCACTCGCGTCTTGCTGGCCGCTGCCCCAACAGCTCCTCCCTGTTTCCGCCACTGGCGGCGGTCGTCGTCGTTGCTGGGCATATTCAGCGGAAAAATTATTTTAATTTCGCGTTTGTCGCGGCCTGCGGGCCGCTCCAAACGCATTTTCACGGGTGGGGTCGTAAAGGCAGATGGCATATTTGTCGTTTACCTCGCATCCCTCTCCGTGAAAGCTGGATTCAGAAACGCCCGCAGGCGTTTCTTCACAAAAACAAAAAACGGGGCGTGCAGTTGGTCAAGCTGCACGTCCCGTTTTTGTTTTCTTTGCGTCGGCTGTGGTACCAAACACAGCCGGTGCCGCGCCGGAAGCAGCAGAGCAAACCGTGCTGCCGCTTCCCGTAGAAAAGAGAAAGGAATGGAGGAATGGAGCGGAGCGCTTGCAGACGCTCCTTTTTTTCTGGTGCAACGTGGTTAGATTTAGCTAACCGCCGCTGCGAGAACAGGATACCACAGTCAGTTAGTCTTGTCAACCCTTAATTTGCAAATTTTTTCGCAAAGTTGCCGTGCCGCCGGGGTTTCGGCGTTTTTTCTACATTCTGCCCAAAGAACAGCCTTTCCGCTGGAAGAAAACCCACTTGTTTTCTATTGCATTTTAGAGCGGTTCTTGCTATTATAATAACGCAAGATTTTGTGGGCAGGTTTTTATTTTTGTCTACACCTTGTAGTAAGGGCTGCCGCAGACGGCAGCACAAGACCGTTTCGCCCCCAGAAAACCGCCCAGACAGAGCGGTTTTTCAAAGGCTCATTAGTTAGAAAATGCTAACCGCATAATGGAGCAAGGAGGTTCCAATGATCCAGTTTGAACAGTGGGAAGGCTTTGAAGGCCGCATCTGGAAGGAAGAGGTCAACGTGCGTGACTTCATCCAGAAAAACTACACCCCCTATGACGGCGACGAAAGCTTTCTGGCAGGCCCCACCGAGGCTACCGATAAGCTTTGGGGTGCTTTGCAGCAGCTGCAGAAGGCCGAGCGCGCCAAGGGCGGCGTGCTGGATATGGAGACCGAGGTGGTCAGCAGCCTGACCTCCTACGGCCCCGGCTATATTGACGAAAATCTGAAGGATCTGGAGCAGATCGTTGGCTTACAGACCGACAAGCCCCTCAAGCGCGCCTTTATGCCCTACGGCGGCATCAAGATGGCAGAGCAGGCCTGCACCACCTACGGCTACCAGCCCTCTGCCGAGCTGCACAAGATCTTTACCGACTACACCCGCACCCACAATCAGGCCGTGTTCGATGCCTACACCCCTGAGATGAAGAAGGCACGCCACACCCACATCATCACCGGTCTGCCGGACACCTACGGCCGCGGCCGCATCGTGGGCGACTACCGCCGCGTTGCCCTGTACGGCATCGATGCCCTGATCCAGTTCAAGCAGGAGGATCTTGCCAACTGCGGCGACGGCACCATGACCGACGATGTCATCCGTCTGCGCGAGGAGATCGCCCGCCAGATCAGCGCCCTGAAGGGCATGAAGAAGATGGCCGAGGCCTACGGCTACGACATCTCCCAGCCCGCCAAGGACGCCAAGGAAGCCTGCCAGTGGCTGTACTTCGGCTATCTGGCCGCCATCAAGACCCAGAACGGCGCCGCTATGAGCGTGGGCCGCATCTCCACCTTCCTCGATATTTATATCCAGCGCGATCTGGACAAGGGTATCCTGACCGAGAGCGAGGCTCAGGAGCTCATCGACCACATGGTCATGAAGTTCCGCATGGTCAAGTTCGCCCGCATCCCCAGCTACAACCAGCTGTTCTCCGGCGACCCCGTCTGGGCAACGCTGGAAGTGGGCGGCATCGGCATGGACGGCCGCAGCATGGTCACCAAGAACTGCTACCGCTTCCTGCATACCCTCGAGAACATGGGCCCTGCACCGGAGCCGAACCTGACCGTTCTGTACTCCTCTGCTCTGCCTGAGAACTTCAAGAAGTATGCCGCCAAGGTGTCCATCAACACCAGCTCCGTCCAGTACGAGAACGACGACGTCATGAAGCCCGTCTGGGGCGACGATTACTCCATCTGCTGCTGCGTGTCTGCTACTCAGACCGGCAAGGAGATGCAGTTCTTCGGCGCACGTGCCAACCTGGCAAAGTGCCTGCTCTACGCCATCAACGGCGGTGTGGATGAGAAGAGCCACGAGCAGTGCGGCCCCAACTACGCCCCCATCACCGGCGAGTACCTGAACTACGACGAAGTGCTGCCCAAGTACGTCCAGATGCTGGACTGGCTGGCCGGCCTGTACGTCAACGTGCTGAACCTCATCCAGTATATGCACGACAAGTACTACTACGAAGAGGCTGAGATGGCCCTCATCGACACCGATGTCCGCCGCACCTTCGCCACCGGTATCGCCGGCTTCTCCCACGTCATCGACTCCCTGAGCGCCATCAAGTACGCCAAGGTCAAGGTCGTGCGCGACGAGATGGGTCTTGCCACCGGCTTCGAGGTCGAGGGCGACTTCCCGAAGTACGGCAACGACGATGACCGTGCCGACGAGATCGGCGTCTGGCTGCTGCGCACCTTCCTTGAGATGATCAAGAAGCGCCACACCTACCGCAACTCCGAGGCTACCACCTCCATCCTGACCATCACCTCCAACGTGGTCTACGGCAAGTACACCGGCGCTCTGCCCGATGGCCGTGCCGCATTCACCCCGTTCGCACCCGGTGCCAACCCCAGCTATGGCGCAGAGCAGAACGGCCTGCTGGCCTCTCTGAACTCCGTGGCCAAGCTGCCCTACCACTGGGCTCTGGACGGCATCTCCAACACCCAGACTATCAACCCCGACGCTCTGGGCCACAGCGAGGGCGAGCGCGTTGAGAATCTGGTGCAGGTCATGGACGGCTACTTCGACCAGGGCGCACACCACCTGAACGTCAATGTCTTCGGCAAGGAGAAGCTCATCGACGCTATGGAGCACCCCGAGAAGGAGGAGTACGCAAACTTCACCATCCGTGTCTCCGGCTACGCCGTCAAGTTCATCGACCTGACCCGCGAGCAGCAGATGGACGTCATCTCCCGTACCTGCCATGCAGCTCTGTAACCCTATCGGATACGTCCACTCGCTGGAGACTTTCGGTTCTGTGGACGGCCCCGGCGTCCGCTTCGTCGTCTTTTTGCAGGGGTGCGCCCTGCGGTGCAAATACTGCCACAACCCGGAGACATGGGCTGAGGGCGGCGAGGAATGGACGGTGGACAAGCTCTTCCAGCGGGTGTGGCGCTACCGCAACTACTGGGGCAAAAAGGGTGGCATCACGGTCAGCGGCGGCGAGCCGCTACGTCAGATGGAGTTCCTGACGGCATTCTTCGAGCTGGCGCGCTCCAAGGGCGTGCATACGGCTCTGGACACCGCCGGTCAGCCCTTCCGCCCCGACGATGCAGCGTATCTGGCCGATTTTGACCGGCTGATGAAGTCCACCAGCCTCGTCATCCTCGATTTGAAGGAGATCGACCCGGAGAAGCACCGCAGGCTCACCGGCAGGGACAACGCGGACATCCTTGCGATGGCGCGCCACATCTCCGACCTCGGTGTACCGCTCTGGATACGCCATGTCCTCGTCCCCGGCCTGACGGACGACGAAGACGGCCTGCGGAAGACCGCAGAGTTCATCTCGTCCCTCAAGACGGTGCAGCGGGTGGAGGTACTGCCCTACCACACGCTGGGCCTCTTCAAGTGGCAGAAGCTCGGCATCCCTTATCCCCTGCCCGATGCTGTCCCGCCCACGGCGGAACAGGTCAAGCGGGCCGAGGAGCTGCTGGAAGTCCACAAGTATCCGGGCTGATGATGATTTAATATGCAAAGCGTCCCGAGAGAACACCCTCGGGACGCTTTTTATTTTCGCACCATCATCTCGATAAAGCCTCTCATGGCCGAGGTCACGAATCGGCCCTTTTTATAGCAGATATAGGCGTCGCGCACCGCGTGGCGACTGCGGGGCTTATAGAAGACCAAACTACCGTCGTCGGGCTGGTGCTCCACCAGTACATTGCTGATGAAGGCCGCGCCGAGGCCATAGCGGGCGAAGTTGTACGCCACCATCGAGCGATCCATCTCCATAACGAGGCGGGGCTGAAAGTGGTTCTCCTCGAACATCCGCTCACAACACAATCGCAGATAGTTGCCGTCGTGGAGCAGAATGAAGGGCGTGTCGTAGAAATATTCCAGCGGGGCACAGCGCTCCTCGGGCAGTAGAAAAATCATCTCGCCCCGCTCGGCCTGTGTGAGCTGGTAGTTCCGCAGGCCCTCATTAACGGCGAAATGCGACGGGACAGCCAGCAGGAGATTTTCTCGGTAGCAGACGATGCGCTCGTAGCTCTCGGTGTCCAGCGGGCGGTTGGTGATGACGAGGTCGAGGTCGCCCGCGTCCAACATCTGCTTGCACTGGATGGTGGATGCTTCGCTGGCCCGGAGTGTCACGTTGGGATACTTGGTCTTAAAGGCCGCGATGCGCTCGGGCACGATGTAGTCGCTGCTCAGGTTGCTGCCGCCGATGGAGACAATGCCGCTTTGCAGGGTGCGCAACTCGTCCGCCATGTCGTGGAGATGGTTTTCCAGCTCGTAAATCTGCTCGATTCCCCGGATGAACTCGATCCCGAAAGGGGTCAGGGAGACGGGCCGGGTCTTCCGCTCAAAGATGGGCGCACCGGCCTGCTCCTCCTCCTTGCGGATCATCGCGCTCAGCGAGGGCTGGGCGATGTGCAGCTTTTCGGCCGCCTTGCTGAAGCTGCGCTCCTTGTAAACGCAATAAACATACTCCATATTCCGGAACATCGTTGTATTTCCTCCATGCACAGCTATCAATTATAGATTTTTATCTATATTTCTATATTTACATATATATTTGACTATTTGTCAAGAAGTTGATTAAATAAAATCATAAACACATTCGAAAAAAGGAGGCACACAGAAAACTATGGTCGATTTACGAAGCGATACCCTGACGATGCCCGATTACCCCATGCTGGAAACGATTTTGACGGCACGGCTGGGCGACGACGGTCGAACCGACGCCAAGGGCCGAGGCGAGGATCCCACCATCAACCGTCTGGAGGATATGGCCGCTGCACTGGTCGGCAAGGAGGCCGCTATCCTGATGCCCACCGGCACCTTCGGCAACACCATCGCCGTCATGACCCACTGCCACGCGGGGCAGACCGTTCTGGTGGACGAGGAGCAGCATATGCTGCTCACTGAGAAGTTCGCCTTTGAGCAGGACCTTGGCCGTCTTACCCCGGTCTGCTACCATCAGGACAGCCGCCACATGCCCGACCCCGACGAGCTGGATAAACTGCTGACCGAGAGCGGCGCGAGCCTTATCTGTCTGGAAAACAGCCATAACTTCTCCGGTGGCTACTGCATCGACCTGCCCACGATGGCGGCTATCCGCAAGGTGGCCGACCGACACGGCGTCCCCATCCACATGGACGGTGCACGGCTCTTCCACGCAGCGGCCCATCTGCACACCACGGTGAAACAGGTCTGCCAGCATGTGGACACAGTGATGTTCTGTGTTTCCAAGGGCCTCGGCGCACCCGTTGGCTCTCTGCTCTGCGGCACCGAGGCGTTCTGTGCCAAGGCCCGGGCCAACCGCAAGCTATTCGGCGGCGTGATGCGGCAGGCCGGCGTCGTAGCGGCACCCGCCATCTACGCACTGGAGCATAACGTAGAGCGCCTGACTGAGGACATTGAGAACGCCCAGTATGTCCACCAACAGCTCAGCGGTAAGCTGCACAAGGTCAGGCTTCAAGAAGAAGTCCAGACCAACATCCTCATGCTAAATCTCACCGACGCGGGCATCCTTGCCGATGAGTTCTGCAAACGGGCCAAGGAGCGCGGGCTGCTCATCCGCCCCATCCGCAACCAGTACCGCGTCCGCCTCGTCTTCTACAAAGGCATCACCCGGAAGGACGCCGAGGAGGCCGCAGCCATCCTGCTGGCGCTTGACAGCGAGTTGTAAACATTAGACAACAGAAAAGGAGGAACGTATGAATATCGTAGGTAAAAAAATCGGCCTGAGCACGCAGGTCTTCTCCGCCATGATCCTTGGCGCTGTCTTCGGTCTGCTTTTCGGCGGCGTCATGGTCAAGCTCGAGTTCATCGGCACCATCTGGCTCAACTGCATCAAGATGATCGTCGTGCCCATGGTACTCATGACCATCATCACCGGCATCACCTCCCAGAAGGACCTGAAGTCGCTGGGTCGCATCGCCGTCCGCATCATGGTCTATTATGTCCTCACCACGCTGGTGGCTACCGTCATCGGCCTCGCCACCGCTTCCGTCCTCAAGCCCGGCGTCCACGCCAACTTCACCGGCCTCGCTAGTAAGGAGGTCTCCGGCTCGACTGACATCACCATCGCGCAGTTCTTCACGAATATGTTCTCCTCCAATATGTTCGTCACCTTCTCTGAGAGCAACATCCTGCAAACCGTCGTCATCGCAGTGATGCTGGGCGTCGCCATCATGCTGGTGAAGAACGACGAGCACCGTGAAAAGCTCATCTCTGGCGCGAACGCCCTGTGCAGCATGGTCTTCTCCCTCATCGGCATGATCATGAAGGCCTCCCCCATCGGAATCTTCTTCCTGATGGGTGCCTCCTTCGGCAAGTACGGCACCAGCATCTTTACCTCCATGGCCACCTTGCTGGGCACCTACTATCTGGCCTGCATCCTGCAGGTGCTGCTGGTGTACGGCCTCGTGCTCTGGTTTGCAGCAGGCATTTCTCCCCTCCGCTTCATCCGCGACAGCGCTGAGCTGTGGGTCTACACCCTGTCCACCTGCTCCAGTGTGGCCGCTATCCCCGTCAACATGAAAGTCGCCCGCGAGAAGTTCAACGTCCCTGACAGCATCTCCAGCTTCACCGTACCCCTCGGCTCTCAGATGAACTACGACGGCAGCGTCATCCTTTACGGCTGCGTCATTATGTTCATCAGTCAAGTCTGCGGCCAGAGCGTCAGCCTCGAAATGATGCTCCGCGTCGTCCTGCTCTCCGCCATCCTGTCCACGGGCGGCGGCGGCATCCCGGGCAGTGGCATCGTCAAGCTGCTAGTCATGGTCGAAGCTTTCTCCCTTCCCACTGAGATTGTTGGCATCATCGCCGCATTCTACCGCCTGTTCGATATGGGCACCACTACCAACAACTGCCTCGGCGACCTGGCCGGTACCGTCCTCGTCTCCAAGCTCGAGGAAAATCGGGCCAAGAAGCTCGCTGCCACCCAAAACAACAACTAAGTTTCCATCTCATCTTCTTCAGAACGCCCCCTGTGCAGCAGTGCACCGGGGGCGTTTTCTTTTGGATAATAGATGGGGCTGTTGCATATTGTTTTAGCCGAAAGTGCAGCATCCATTTTCAAAATCAAACGTATGATCAAACAATTCAAAAGAGTATGCGCGTCATAAATCCATCGAAAATTTCTGATTTTCGAGAAAATTTGTTGCACATACTTTTGTTTTTGGTATTGATACCGTTTGATTCTTACGCCTATTCGTACAAAAATAGAGGCTGTCGCATATGCAACAGCCCCTCGTTCTGTAATTTAACCGCCCAGATATGCGCTGCGGACACGCTCGTTGGTCAGCAGCTCAGCACCGGTGCCATCCATGACCACGCGGCCCGTCTCAAGGACGTAGGCGCGGTCTGCCACGGAAAGGGCCATCTGTGCGTTCTGCTCGACCAGCAGGATGGTCATGCCCTCTTTGTGGATGTTCTGGATGATGTCGAAGATCTCCTGCACCAACAGAGGCGACAGACCCATGGAGGGCTCGTCCAGCATCAGCATGGAGGCGTTGCTCATCAGAGCACGGCCCATGGCCAGCATCTGCTGCTCGCCGCCGGACATGGTGCCGGCCAGCTGCTTGCGGCGCTCCTTCAGGCGGGGGAACAGCTCAAAGACCTTCTCCTTGTTAGGAGCGATGGTGGAAGCAGGCTGGGTATAAGCGCCCATGTCCAGATTCTCCTCCACAGTCATGTGCAGGAAGACATGACGGCCTTCCGGCACCTGTGCCAGACCGGCCTCGACGATTTTATGAGCGCGGACGCCCTTGATGCTCTTGCCCTTGTAGAGGACGTCGCCGGTCTTCGGGTGGAGCAGGCCGGAGATGGTCTTCAGGGTGGTGGATTTACCGGCACCGTTGGCACCGATGAGGGTGACGATCTCGCCCTCGTTCACCTCGAAGGAGACGTCCTTGACTGCGTGGATGTTGCCATAAAAGACGTTGATGTTATCAACTTTCAGCAAAGTCTGTGCCATCGTTCAGCCCTCCTTCTTGCCCAGGTAGGCTTCGATGACCTGGGGATTGTTGCGGATCTCGTCCGGCGTACCCTTGGCGATGATGCGGCCAAAATTCAGCACGGCGATGCCCTCGCAGATGCCCATAACGAGGCTCATATCATGCTCGATGAGCAGGACAGCAATGTTGAACTCGTCGCGGATGCGGCGGATGGTCTCCGTCAGCTCTGCGGTCTCGGAGGGGTTCATGCCGGCGGCCGGCTCGTCCAGAAGCAGCAGCTTCGGGCTGGTAGCCAGCGCGCGCATGATCTCCAGACGGCGCTGTGCGCCGTAGGGCAGGCTGCCGGCCTGTGCATCGGCGAGGTCAGCCATGTGGAAGATGTCCAGCAGCTCGAAAGCACGTTCGGTGCAGCGCTTCTCTTCCTTCCAGTAGTTGGGCAGGCGGATGAGAGAGGAGCCCAGATTGTACTTCATGGACTCGTGGAGGCCCACCTTGATGTTGTCGATGACGGACAGGTCCTTGAACAGGCGGATATTCTGGAAAGTACGAGCCACGCCCATCCGGTTGACCTGATAGGTCTTTTTGCCGGCGGTGGGCATCCCATCGATGAGGATGGAGCCGCGGGTGGGCTGGTAGACGTTGGTCAGCAGGTTGAAGACGGTGGTCTTACCGGCGCCATTGGGGCCGATGAGGCCGGTGATCTCGTTGCGGCCGATCATCAGGTTGAAGCCGTCCACGGCGGTCAGGCCGCCGAAGTCGATGCCCAGTTCACGGACGTCGAGGATAGGCTTTTTATCCTTGTCGCGGTCAGTCAGGAAGCCGCCGGAAGGGACGCTGTGTAACTTAGTCTGGAACTCACTCATGGTCTGCGCCCTCCTTGTCAGCATTCTTCTTGTGGAACAGCTCACCGTTCATGACCTTTTCCACGATGCGGCTCATGGAGAAATCGTAGCTGCCCAGCAGTCCGCCCGGACGGAAGATCATCATCAAGATGAGCACCAGCGAGTAGATGACCATGCGGTAGCTGTCGAAGCTGCGGGTAGCCTCGGGCAGGATGGTCAGGACGGTAGCGGAGAGGATGGAACCCAGCATGGAGCCCATGCCGCCCAGAACCACCATGACCAGAATCTCGATGGACTTCATGAAGCCGAAGGTGGAGGGGTTCAGAACGCCGATGTAGCAGGCGTACAGACCACCGGCCAGACCGGCAAAGGCAGCAGAGAAAGCGAAGGCCATGACCTTATAATAAGTAGTCTGGATGCCGCAGCTCTCGGCAGCGATCTCGTTGTCACGGATGGCGAGGACGGCACGGCCATGGCGGCTCTTCATCATGGCATGGATGAGGAAGCAGGTAATGACCACACAGAGGAAGACATTGGCGAAGTTGGAGTACTTGGGGATGTTCTTGAGGCCCTTGGAGCCGTAGAACAGGCTGTAGCCCAGCACATCGTCGATGTTGTTCAGGGTGATGCGGATGATCTCGCCGAAGCCCAGGGTCAGGATGGCCAGATAGTCACCGGTCAGACGGAGGGCCGGGACGCCGATGAGGACGCCAAACAGGCCGGCCATCACAGCGCCCAGTGCAAGGCCGATGGCAAAGGCAATGCCATCGGGCAGAGGGCTGTACTTGGTGAAGAGGGCGCAGGTGTAAGCACCCACGGCCATGAAACCGGCGTGGCCCAGCGGCAGCTGGCCCAGATAGCCGGTGGCCACGTTCAGGGACACGGCCAGGATGATGTTGATGCCCACGGTCATGAGCACCTTGTTCTGGTAAGTGGAGAGCATGTTGCCGGTCATGTAGGAAAGGGCCAGGAACAGCAGCACCACCAGCACGGCGTTCATGAGGTAGCGCACGGGCATTTTGAGCGTTTTGCGATTCTTGTTCATCTTCATGCCCTCCTTACACCTTTTCCTGCACCTTGCGGCCAAGGAAGCCCGTGGGCTTGAACAGCAGCACGATGATGAGGATGGCGAACGTGACAGCGTCCTTCCAGGCAGACAGGCCGATGGCGGAAACGAAGCACTCGCACAGGCCGATGACGATGCCGCCGACCATTGCGCCCGGGATGGAGCCGATGCCGCCCAGAACGGCGGCGACGAAGGCTTTCAGGCCCAGCATGGAGCCCATGGTGGGGGTAGCCTGCGGGTAGGAGCAGCAGTACAGCACCGAGCCGAT
>ERZ773204.2879-NODE-2879-length-11319-cov-23.194691_pt1 | contig 11319 bp, 9 predicted proteins | sample MGYA00581007_ERZ773204 | MGnify/ENA primary metagenome ERZ773204 (study PRJEB29015, sample SAMEA2737757) | human gut metagenome | biome: human gut; feature: human-associated habitat; material: faeces | place: China | collected 2012 ... | reverse complement strand
CCGTTTCGATGATGAGCGATTATCTGAAAGAACAGGAAAAATTGGTTTGGATGTTGACGGCTTATAATAGCAAGTAATTAAGATAAAAGGTTTAAGTTTAAAAAAGGAGATGTGTCAAAATAATCACATCTCCTTCTTATTTCTATTCAAACTTACAAATAAACTAGAAGAATCAAGGACAAGGTACTTCAGTCATCCATTCTATAGCACCACTTCCTTCCTTCACAGCAGTATGACCATGTCCGGTATAATCCTTACACTCATCACTCATATCATCCAGCTTCCAGTAGCCTTCCAACCCTTCACTGTCAACTTCTACAAAACAACGATGAAGCGGATTCTTCAATTCGGAAGCAGACAATGCCCTTGTCCAAAAACGTGCTTCGCTCACAGAACCTTTCAAATAGAAACCGTTTTGCACTCCCGGTGCAGCTCCGATGTAGAACTTATCTGACAATGAAATCGGATTTGCATATTCCGCTTGTACAAACAAAATTCCATCAATGTACAAAGACAGGGTATTATTTTCAAATACTCCGGCTACATGATACCAAGCATTCTTTTCGAGCGTATATCCCAACTTACCAGCATACACTGACCACCCTTTCGTTGCAAACATAAAGACAGGCACATCACCTTCACCTCCCACACGGTCAGGAGTTCCATCTACAAAAATCCATGTACCTTTCTCTGCATTCTCTCCAACAGGAAAACCTATAATACTCATTAGATTACCACCATAGTATTTAGGGAACTCCCATAAACTTACTCTTGTTTCGATAGTAAATGCGCTCATATTCTGGAATCTGCTGACATCATTATCCTTAAAGTTTATCTTAAAATAATTCTGTCCATTCAGTTTAGGAACATTCACAAGTAACTTCCTGTTGACTATGACATATAAAACATCACTTCCCGGCAAACTAGGATAATCCTTATTTTTACTAACCAATTTTACAGGTAACAAGAAATTAACGCCTTTCTGTATGGCATCTATGTCCTTTACCACTAGTTTCACCGCTTCGGAACGATATTTGCCGCTTTCTACCAACACAGAACTGCTCGACAATACACAAGCACCTTCCGGCAGAGTTTTGTAAGACTCTCCATGATCACTATTATAGCGTTCCACCAACGAATTGTCAATCATCAATTCACCTTCTATATTTGAATTTGCAATCAACGAACTGGAAATTGTTATTCCTAGTTCATCGTTATTGTTCGTTGCAGAAAAAGTCGTTATAGGAGTTTTTTCAGCAGCGGTGATATACACAGCTTCCACATCTATGCTTTCATTGCAGGCCGTTCCTATAAAGGCAAGGCATGAAAGGCACGCAACAGCCAATCTATTTTTTGTGAATAAATTCTTCATTTCTTTACAACTTTATAATTGTTATTCTTCGACTTCAACCTCTTCTCCGTCTGTTTCATCTTCCACTGTTTTACCGGCAGGATTCATAATCTGAATCGCCTGGCGTGCATAATAGTAATTATTAGGTGGTACAGGCAAATTCAGATGGTTTCCTTCAGCATATCCGAACTGTAACACATACGCACCGCAACCTGCCACGTTCTTCGGACTTTCGACAGCATAGTGAGCCATTCCCCATAAACTGGGAATATATTCATTGTTATATCTATAATTCACTCCACCTTGTCCAAACGCATTGCCAACCTGACTCACCCATTCACAAAAGATCCTCTTTTCATTCGGGAATCCTTTCCCATAATCTTGCCATCCATCCTGACATCTGTTATTCAGTGAAGATTCGGAACTGGCATTATATGCCTGACCGATAAAATAATCAAAACGGTCTGCATATTCAGCGTCATTCCACTGTCCGTCAACAACCAACAACTTATGTTTACCATTCACTTTATATTGCTCATCACACTTAGGTCCCAGGTATTTACTCATTACATCAATAAAAGTACGCATCATCTCTGTGGTATAACTATCTCCGCCGAAACTTGGTTCATAATCCAAATCAAATCCATCCAATCCCCATGTATAAATAGAATCAACCAGATTCTCAGCGTATACTATCATCGAATCTAAATCCTCTCTTCCTTCTCCAGTCGTAGCAAAATATTTATCCGGCCACATTGTCAATAATACCTTGGTACCTCTGCGCTCTTGAAGGAATTTCACATCCTCCCGATTCTGTTTATTATTCACATATCCGGTAAAGAATGAGACAATATCAAGGCTATCAGGGATACCTCTTAACCGAGTCTGCATGGAAGAAGTAGCAGGACTATAATTCATCCATGCAAAGAATATCTTATGATCCGAATTCTTGTAAGCAATCAATGCAGCCTCTTCTTCCGGTGTCAATTCTTTATATTTCATTTCCGGTAAAATAGTCGGTTCAGCTTCAATCCAATCGCTGCATCCGATAATCTGAGTCACCATAAACAGGCAACACAGAAATTTTATTATCCGATCGTTTTTCATATCCATATAAAACTATTAAGATTATACACTATTTTTTAATTCTGATAAGGTTTATCATTTCTTTTATCCCACCAAAGTTTCGTACCTCCATTGTCGGCGCCATCCAGCAATTCGGCATTATTCACAGCTTCCTGGTATAAATCAGGATAGTCTTTCGACAAGTTGGTAGGATAAGGCAATCTTGCCACTTGTTTTTTAGTGTCGATACGCCCGCCACTATTATTTCTGGCCACCCGAATCACTCTCGGACATCCTGTTCTTCTGAATTCGCTCCATGCCTCTTGCCCGTCGGGGAACAGGGCAATCCACTTTTGAGTAATGATTTTTTCCAATCTTTCATCAAAATTGGTAGCATCCGCCCAGTTCACAGACACCTGTCCCGTACCACTGTCACTATAACTGGAATTTTTGGGGTCAACATAACCTTTTGGCAAAGTAGTCCGCTTCATGTACGCAGTTGCATCTCCCGCTTTTGCCTGGGTAGCCCCCAGAGGTTGGGAAAAAGCAGTCGCAATCCCATTTTCATATAATGTTTCTGCGTCTCCTCCCGCATTCCATTTACGCAAAGCAGCTTCCGCACGTAGAAAATAGACTTCCGCAGCATTCATAAACTGGATAGGCGTACTTGAAGAGACATTCAGATTAGAAAATACCTTATAGTCATTTCCATTAAACATACTACCGCATCTGATTCCGTTATATTCTTTAAATCCGGAAACTTCCGATTTGGCAAACCAAATATCCAGACGAGGATCTTCATACCCTTTCAAATAGCCCTCCAGGGTTGCTCCCAAACGACTGTCATTGTAAGTGTAACAAATCATATACAAAGGATTGACCGTTGCAGAGCCATCCACTTTTAACATGGCATTATCCTCATTATCAATAAATACACCGGCTCCCATCAGTTCCTGCTCTTCCTGCCGGGATACTTCATTCTCTTTCTGCTGGGTGCCGCCGCTCTGGCCGAGGGCATCACGCGCCGCCGGAACCTCAAGCTGGGCTGCTGGGCCTTCGTGCTGGTGCTGTCCATGTCGGTGCGGTGTTCGCCGCTGACTACGCTGGCCATGCCGGGTTTCGTCATCGAGCATTTTCCGTTCCAGATCCCGGCCACCGAGTATTTCATCTCGCTGGACAAGCTCATCTACGACCGGAAGGACATTGGCCAGATCCGGGCCATTGCCGACTGGATAGACTCCCACTGCGCCGAGGGCGAAGTGAGCTACATGATCCCCCACGATATGCTCTACAACCCCGACCACTTCAAAAACTGCCGCCTGCCGGACGCCCCCATCAACGACAAGCTGGCCTTCGGCTTCTCGGTCCCCGGCACCCACAACTTCCCCACCCAGTTCTTCGAGGCAAAATATGTCATCACCTGCGAGCCCTTCCCCCAGACTTACGTGGGCAGCGGCGAGATGTCCATCAAGCTGAACGACCGGTTCCTCGCCGTAAAAGACCAGTATTTCGCCTTTGAGCAGAGTTTCGATATGGGCAATGGCACCACCTTTACCATCTGGAAACGCACCGCCGCCCCCACCCGGGAGGAAGTGGAGTATTATCTGAGCGCCTTTCCTGAGGAAGCCGCCCAGTACCCTGAAATGTTCTCCCAGGTGGCCGAAGCCTGGCTCACCGCTCACGGGCTGTGAGCTTGCCCTTTCTGCTGAAAACGTGTATAATTCGATTTGTTGCTATAAAACCCGCAGCGCCGCCCGTCGGCCTGCTTACGTCATAAGGAGTACGCCACCATGGATAAGAAGAATACGCCTGAAGTGAAGCTGGGCCAGTACAAGGGCCTGGCTGTCACCCGTCACGTCCGCCCTGTCACCGACAAGACTGTGGACATCGAGCTTGTCCACCAGACCCGGATGCACGCGGTCTACCACCCCACCACCGAACCTGCCAGGCGCGGCTTCCGCGCTCTGCTGGACTTTGCCGGCTACATGGACGGCAAGGAGATCCCCGACAGCCGGATGGAGAAGGTCATGGTCGTGCTGGGCGACGGTAAGCTGATGCCCGCCGCCGAGCAGGCCATCTACGGCCACCGTGCCGGCGAGGTGTTCCGCTTCGACTTTACTTACCCGCAGGACTTCCGCCTGCCGGAGCTGTCCGGCAAGACCGCACAGTTCGAGATCGAGCTCCGCTCTCTGGCCGAGAAAGTCACGCCCGCACCGGATGAGGCTTTCGCCAAGAGTCTGGGCTTCGACTCCCTCGATGCGCTGAAGGCTGACCTTCGCGCCAAAAAGCAGAAGATCCACGAAGAAGGGGCTGACCGCGCCGCCGGCAAGCAGCTGCTGGACATGGCCGGTGCCAACATGACCGTAGACCTGCCCGCCGAAATTCTCGACCGCACCGCCCAGAATGAGATGAAGCTGCTGAAAGAGCGCCTCTCCCGCAGCGGCATCACCCTCGAGCAACACTGCAAGAACAGCCGCACCACCCCGGAAGCCCTCGAGAAGGACTACCGCGCCCAGGCCGAGAGCCGTATCCGCTTCGTGCTGGCAGCCCGTGCCATCGCCGAGGCAGAGAACATCGCCGTCCACCCCGAGGAAGTCAACGCCGAGTACCGCCGCCTGTCCCAGCTTCAGGACACCCCCGAGGCTGAGATCCGGAAAGCCCTGCCCGAGGATACCATCGCCGCCGCGCTGGCCGCAAAGAAGGTGCAGCGCTTCCTGCTGGACAACGCACAGGTCACCACCGTGACCGATGCCCCCGAAAAGGAGTGATACCGCTATGGGTCTGTTTACCCGTTATGCAATGGACGCCCTGATGAAGACCTCCCACCCCGAGGTCATCCGCCGTCAGTGCTGGAATCTCCACCCCCACCGCACCCCCTGCACGGCCTGCAAAGACATCTGCCCCTACGGCGATTCCATCTTCACCCGCCCCAACCTCGTTAAAGACTGGGACCCCTGCACCGACTGCGGCCTCTGCGTGTCCGCCTGCCGCTCGGGCTGCATCGTCCCTTCGCCCGAGCAGGTACAGCGGGACACCTCGCTGGCTGATACCGATAACGACACCCTCTGGCTGGGCTGCGAGAAAAGCACCCGCAAGAACACTGCCGTCCGCGCCTGCGTTGCCTCCTTCTCGTGGGAAACGCTGGCCTATCTTGCTCTGAACAAGAAGCTGGTCCTTGACCTGACCCCCTGCGGTGAGTGCGAGAATGATGTCTGCGCCGCCCAGCTCCGAAAGGAGCTGACCCGTCTGGTGGAGTTCCTCGGCCCCCAGCTCTTCGAGAGCCGGGTCACGCTGGCCTATGCGCAGGACGAAGCGCCCTACCATGTACAGGAGCTGAGCCGCCGGGAGATGTTCTCCCACATGACCGAGGGCTCCCGCGCCGGCACCAAGAAGCTGCTGCAGATGCTGCCCGGCCTGCGCAGCGAGGAGGACAGCGCCGCCGACTTCCGCCTCATGCTCCACCAGCGGACAAAGCAGCTCAAGGCTGCTTCCGAGACGCCGCTGCGCTACGGCTGGTATCTGCCGAACTTCACCCAGAAGTGCTTCGGCTGCGGCAAGTGCGAAAAAGCCTGCCGCTCCGGCGCACTCAAGCTCGAGGATATGCCCGACGGCCAGACCCGCGTGGTCGTCACACCCTGGAAGTGCAGTGAGTGCGGCGTCTGCGTCGCGGCCTGCTCCAACAGCGGCATCGACGGCATGAAGCTGCGCCAGCTCACCACCCTCGGCCCGGTGAGCGTCTACAAATGCAGCAAGACCCTCTGCGCCGACTGCGGCAAGCCCATCGCACCGAACAGCTCCGAGGGCATCTGCTCGGTCTGCCGCATCAAGCGCCGCACCAAGCAGCGTCAGGAGGAGGCCACAGCCCGCGCCAAGGAGCGGATCGCCGAGCGCGAGGCCCGCAAGGCAGCGGAGGAGGCTGCAAAGGCCGCTGCCGCAGAGCTGGCCGCTGAAAATGCCGCAAATGCTTCCGGTGCCGCCGCAGCCGAAACGGCAGCGGTTCCTGTCTCTGCCGCACCTGCCGCTGCGGCGACAACAGCTGTTTCTGTTGCAGAAACAGCATCTGCACCCGAAAAGGATTGACGCGGCCGCAAATCAATGCTATACTCAGTCATGACCACACTGTTTGGTGGCCGGGACTGTTACAAAGGAGTAACGGATGGATTTCCGTTGCTCTTTTTTCATAAAAAATGGTCCATTTGTCCGTTTCCGGGAAACAGCGGACACCGCACAACGCGATGCTGTCCTTTGTACAGCAAAAACAAGAAAAGAGGGAATTTATGATGAACACTTCCATCTCCCGCCGTCAGTTCCTGAAGGCCAGCGGCCTGGCAGCCGCCGGTGCCTGCGCAGCCGGCCTGCTGACTGGCTGCGGCGGCTCTTCCTCCGGCAGCGCTTCCGGCGCAGCCTCTTCCGGTTCCGGCTCCAGCTACACCATCCTGTACGACAGCCAGCCCGCCACCCTGAACTACCTGACCACCGGCACCGACCTCGAGATGGTCGTGGGCGCAAACTGCGTGGATACGCTGGTCGAGTACGACAACAAGGGTGTCATGCGCGAAGGCCTGGCCACCAGCTGGGACTGGGATGTCGACACCCTGACCTGGACGTTCCATCTGCGTGAGGAGAACTGGGTGGACTGCAACGGCGAGGTCGTGGCCCCCGTCACCGCACAGGACTTCGTGGACGCTCTGAAGTACGTCCTGACCCCGGACTACGCCGCCTCCAACGTGGGCCTTGTCACCGCTTACATCGCAGGCGCTGACGACTACTACAACTACCACGTCTATCTGAACAACGCCAACACCGGCGTCGTGGACGATGACGGCACCACCTACACCGTGGACGGCAGCGGCGTCGTCACCGTGACTGCCCCCGACTCTGACCCCGCCACCTACGCACCGGTGGACTTCGACGCCGTGGGTGTCACCGCTGTGGATGACCACACCCTGACCTACACCCTGACCTACGACTTCCCGGGCTTCCTGAGCCTGCTGTGCTATCTGCCCTACGAGCCCGCTTACGGCCCGCTGCTGGAAGAGACCGGCGACCAGTTCGCTACCAGCGCAGAGACCACCTACAGCTGCGGTGCCTTCTATCTGGCCGCCTACGAGTCTCTGGAGACCTGGGTCATGAAGAAGAACCCCGAGAACTACGACGCTGACAACGTCTTCATCGACACCATCAGCCGCATCTACAACGCCGAGGCCAGCGTCAACGGCCCCGAAATGATCAAGCGCGGCGAGATCGACGAGGCCACCATCGGCTCCGACATCCTCGACAGCTGGCTGTCCGACGACACCACCAAGGACATGGTGTCCATGGACCGCCCCAACACCAACTACACTTACTTCTATATGTTCAACTTCATGCCCTTCTCCCACGAGTTCTCCAACTGGAGCGTGGAGGGCATGGACGCTGAGTACGAGCCGGAGAACTGGGCCAAGGCCATCAACAACACCAACTTCCGCAAGTCCTTCCTCTACGGCATCAACAATTCTGTCACGCTGGCCGTCAAGGCACCCGAGGGCTACGACAACTACAAGCTGAACACCATCACGCCCCCCAGCTTCTGTGCCAACGCTGACGGCGTGGACTACCTCAAGTGCGGCGACCTGGCCAATATCACCGAGTTCTTCGACGAGGCGAAGGCCAAGGAGTACCGCGACGCTGCCATCCCGGAGCTGACCGCTGCTGGTGTGACCTTCCCCATCAAGGTGCAGATGCCCTACAATCCCTCTTCCACCGACTGGGACAAGCAGTGCCAGGTGTTCAAGCAGCAGCTCGAGAGTGTGCTGAACGACGGTTTCGATTTCATCGACATCATCATCACTGCCGGCCCCTCCGACAGCTTCCTGTCCAGCGTCCGCCGCAACGGCAAGTTCGCTTTCCTGCAGTGCAACTGGGGCGCTGACTACTCCGACCCCCAGACCGAGACCGACCCCTTCTATCAGGCCGAGGGCGCACGCGGCAGCCGCTACGCCTTCCTGCGCACCGGCGTCGAGGACGGCTTCATCACCGGCGACACCGCGGACGCCGTCATGAACTACATGAAGGCCATCGAAGAGGCTGTCAAGATCACCGACGACATCAACGCCCGCTACGATGCCTTCGCCAACGCCGAGGCTTCCCTCATCAACAATGCCCTCGTCGTCCCCCTGGGCATGAGTATCCCGGCCTACATCGCCACCCGTCTGAACTACTGGGAGGGCCAGTACGCTTCCACCGGCTTCTCCAACAAGCGTCTGAAGGGCATCCACGTCCTCGACCACTACATCTCCATGAGCGAGTACGAGGCCAACCGCGACGCCCGCTAAGACTTTTTGAGTCTGTCCGCTCCAAAGCTCTCCGTTTTCCCACGGGAAAGCGGAGAGCTTTTCGTTTCTAAAGCTTCTTACATGAATTTTTGTAACGAACTTTGCTAAATCACTTTCCAAAAGTGGTTTTTTGTTGTATTCTATTCCTATCCGACATTCATTTTATAAAAGAGAGGGGTGCGCACAGATATGCTCAAATATCTGGCGAAACGCATCGGGCGCTCGATACTGACCCTGTTTATTATCGTCACGCTCGTTTTCTGCCTTTTGCGGCTGATGCCGGTGGAAGGCTATTTTGCTAACTACGAAAAAATGACCGAGGCCCAGATACAGGCCGGCTTACAGTCCATGGGCCTGCTGGACCCGCTGCCGGTGCAGATCGGCCGCTTCTGGGTCAATATGCTCCACGGCGACCTCGGCGTGAGCCACATCTATAAGGTCAACGCCTCCGTCACCAGCATCCTCGCTAAGAAGCTGCCCATTTCCATCCAGATGGGCGTGTACGCCATGTTGCTGAGCCTTGTCATCGGCATCCCGATGGGCCTGTTCATGGGCCGCTTCAAGAGCCGCTGGCCCGATAAGATCGGCACGGCTATCATCGTCCTCATCCAGGCTGTGCCTGCGGCAGTGTATTATCTGTACATCCAGATGTACGGCACCACCGCGCTGAACGTGGGCCTGCTCTTTGACGCCTCCAACTGGAAATACTGGGTGCTGCCCGTCTGCTCCATGAGTCTGGGCAACGTGGCGTTCTACGCCATGTGGCTGCGCCGGTACATGGTGGACGAGAGCAACAAGGACTATGTCCGCCTTGCCCGTGCCAAGGGCGTGAGTGAGAACAACATCGCCCTGCGCCACATCTTCCGCAACGCAATGGTGCCGCTGGTGCAGTATATTCCCTCCGCCTTCCTGAACACTGTGGTCGGCTCCATCTACATCGAAAGCCTCTACAGCATCCCGGGCATGGGCGGCCTGCTGGTCACCTGTGTCCAGCGCCACGACAACACGATGGTGCAGGGCATCGTTCTGCTCTACGCCTGCGTGGGCATCATCGGCCTGATTCTGGGCGACCTGCTCATGGTGCTCATTGACCCCCGCATCAGCTTTGGCAAGAAAGAAGGTGGCCGATAATGCTTTTCCGTATGAAAGATGAAAAAGCACACCAGCTCGAGGCAAAGCTGGATAAGTTACAGGCGGACGGCCCCGCCGCATGGGCAAAGCTGCCCGAAGAAGAGCTGTTCACCCCCGCCGGGTTCAGCGAAGAGCGGGCCGAGGCCACGTCCTACTCCAACTACAGCTACTGGGGCAGCACCTTCCGCGCCTTCTTCAAGAACCGCGTGGCCGTGCTGCTGCTCGTCGCCCTCATCGCCGTGGTGGCGTTTGCATTTTTGCAGCCCTACCTGCCCGGTCAGGTAGACCCCAACCTCTGCGCCGTGGACCCCGCCACCGGCATCCAGTACCGCAACATCGCCCCCGGTGAAAAGGGCTTCATCTGGGGTTCCAACGCCATCGGCCAGGACCTCTGGGCCCGCATCTGGGCCGGCGCCCGCACCAGCCTGACCATCGCTTTCTTCGTGGCCCTTATCGAGGCCGTGGTGGGCATCACGGTGGGTGTGCTCTGGGGCTATGTCCGTCAGCTGGACTTCTTCTTCACCGAGCTGTACAACATCTGCGACAATGTGCCTTCCACCATCATCCTGATCCTTATTTCCTACGTCGCCAGTCCCAGCGTCCAGACGCTGATCCTGGGCATGTCCATCACGGGCTGGATCGCCATGGCGCGTTTTATCCGCAACCAGATCCTCATCATCCGTGACCGTGACTACAACGTGGCATCCCGCTGCATCGGCACCCCCACCTCCCGCATCGTGGTGCGCAACCTGCTGCCCTACCTCGTGTCAGTCATCATGCTCCGCATGGCCCTGACCATCCCCGCCGCCATCGGCAGCGAGGTCTTCATCACCTACATCGGCCTCGGCCTCTCTGTCGAGGTGCCTTCTCTGGGCAACCTCATCAACGATGGCCGCAAGGTCATGATGCAGGCCGGCCTGCGCTATCAGCTGCTCTACCCCACCATCATCCTCAGCTTCGTCACCATCGCGTTCTACCTCATCGGCAACGCCTTCTCTGACGCAGCCGACCCCAAGAACCATCTGCAGTAAGGAGGAACAGGCATGAAAAAGAATGAACTGATCCTCTCTGTGCGGGATCTCAACATCAAATTCAATCTGCGTGGAAAGATCCTCCACGCCATCCGGGGCATCGACCTCGATGTCTACCACGGCGAAGTCCTCGCCATCGTGGGCGAGTCCGGCTCGGGCAAGAGCGTGTTCACCAAGTCCTTCATGGGCCTGCTGGACTCCAACGGCTCCATCACTTCCGGCACTATCGACTACTTCGGTGCCGACGACCACCAGCCCATCCGGCTCTCCGAGTTGAAAAAGGAGAAGGACTGGCTGAAAGTGCGCGGCCACGAGATCGCCATGATCATGCAGGACCCCATGACCAGCCTGAACCCTCTGAAGACTATCGGTGACCAGATCATGGAGGCCGTGGAGCTCCATCAGGGCCTCAAGGGCGCTGCCGCCA
>ERZ773204.2872-NODE-2872-length-11341-cov-6.555556_pt1 | contig 11341 bp, 8 predicted proteins | sample MGYA00581007_ERZ773204 | MGnify/ENA primary metagenome ERZ773204 (study PRJEB29015, sample SAMEA2737757) | human gut metagenome | biome: human gut; feature: human-associated habitat; material: faeces | place: China | collected 2012 ... | reverse complement strand
AGCAGATGTATCTTCCTGCTTCTTATCTGAGCCGGTTGATGTATCCAAATATGGAATCATCTACGGCGGTGTTCAGAAGAACATCGGACCTGCGGGTATGGTAATCTCTATTATCAGAGAAGACCTGATTACAGACGATGTTCTGGAAGGCACCCCAACTATGCTGAAATTTAAAACACAGGCTGATGCCGGTTCTCTTTACAACACACCGAATTGCTACTGCATCTATGTATGTGGTAAAGTCTTCAAATGGCTGAAGAAAATGGGTGGTCTGGAAGAAATGAAGAGACGCAACGAAGAGAAAGCAAAGATCCTCTATGATTATCTGGATCAGAGCAAACTCTTCAAAGGAACAGTCGTAGCAAAAGACCGTTCTCTTATGAACGTACCATTCGTAACAGGTGACAAGGATATGGATGCCAAATTTGTAAAAGAAGCAAAAGAGGCAGGACTTGTAAACTTAAAAGGACACCGTACAGTCGGCGGTATGCGTGCAAGTATCTACAACGCTATGCCAAAAGAAGGCGTAGAAGCACTGGTTGCTTTCATGAAGAAATTTGAGGAGGAAAATGCGTAATGTTTCAGTATCATTGCCTGAATCCCATCGCAGAAAAAGGCCTGGGATTATTTGATGAAGACTATAAGAAAACAGAAGAACTGGAAGGAACCGATGCTATCCTTGTAAGAAGTGCTAAGATGCATGACATGGAACTTCCGGAGAGCGTAAAAGTAATCGCACGTGCAGGTGCAGGTGTCAATAACATTCCTGTCAAAGACTGCGCAGAGAAAGGTATCGTAGTATTTAACACACCGGGTGCCAATGCAAACGGTGTTAAGGAACTTGTTCTTGCAGGTATGCTCCTTGCATCCCGTGATATCGTCGGCGGTATCGAATGGGTTGCCAAAGAGAAAGACAAAGAGGACATTGACAAACTTGCCGAGAAACAGAAGAAGCAGTTCGCAGGCTGCGAGATCATGGGTAAGAAACTTGGTATCATCGGCCTTGGTGCAATCGGAGCAATGGTAGCAAACGCTGCATCTGCTCTTGGAATGGAAGTATACGGATATGATCCATATATCTCCATTGATGCTGCATGGAACCTTTCCCGCACCATCAAACATATCAAGAGCCTGGATGAGATTTATTCCCAGTGTGATTACATCACCATCCATGTACCTCTTCTTGACAGCACAAGACAGATGATCAACAAAGAAGCATTAGACAAGATGAAAGACGGCGTAGTACTTCTGAACTTTGCCCGCGATCTTCTGGTTGATGAGGATGCTCTGATCGAAGCATTAGACAGCGGAAAAGTGAAGAAATATGTGACAGACTTTGCAAATCATACAGTAGCAGGTCATGCCGGAATTCTGGTAACTCCACATCTTGGAGCATCCACAGAGGAATCCGAAGAAAATTGTGCGGTAATGGCAGTGAAAGAAGTAAGAGATTTCCTTGAGAACGGAAACATCAAGAACTCTGTAAACTTCCCGAACTGTGATATGGGAACCTGCGTAGCAGTAGGACGTATCGCAATCTGCCACAAAAATATCCCGAACATGATCAGCCAGTTCACCAAGATCCTTGGTTCCGAAGGTCTGAACATCGCAGATATGACAAACAAGAGCAAAGGCGAATACGCTTATACTCTGATCGATCTGGAAAGCACAGCATCCAAAGAAGCACTGGATGAGCTGAAAGCAATCGAAGGCGTATCAAGAGTACGTGTGGTAAAATAAATAGTAAGTTAGAAGCTAACGGTTCAGTATTTTTATAATGATCGTTGAATTATAATAAGGATGTATATATTTCAAATATCTCCTGGCCAATTGAGATTTTCAATTGCCGGGAGATATTTTTGCTTTTATTTTTAGGATAAAAAAGTATCAACTTTTTCTATATCTTCTCATAAGTCCTTGAATTGCCGATATATCCTTATTTTATAAGGTTTGTCGGCTTTTTTCATTTCTCCAATCTACCGCAGAACTGGGTTTACACTACGCATATCTTCACTCTCAATCGTTGTACATTTCGTTGTAAATCACGCTATCATACTTCTCATTTCTTTGTTTGCTCCAACTTCTGAGGCATGAGCATATAAGTTAAGCGTGATTGCTATGTTAGAATGTCCCATAATATACTGTAAATTCTTTGGGTTCATATTCTTTTGTGCTAATCTTGTACAAAATGTATGTCTTAATGTATGTGGTGTAATATGTGGCAAGGGAACATCATGTGTTTTGTTATATTTCTTTATCATTCGTATCAATAATGTTTTATAGGTTGCGTTATGTGCAGGACAACCATTCTCTAACAGAAATAAGAAATGGCGATAACCGTCAATCTCCTTTATCATAGGTTTCTGTTTCCTTTTTAATACTCTCTTAAAGGCTTTTTCTGTTTCATCACTCATTGGCACTTTACGAATACCGCTTTTTGTCTTTGGCTCATTGACATAGTAGCCGTTCTTATCTTTCAGTAATTGATGATTGATATTGATTGAATGATTTTCAAAATCTAAATCATGTTTTGTCAATCCACAGAATTCTGATATTCTTAGTCCTGTTTTCAATAGTATCAGCACATCATCATAATATTTCTGATAACAGGTATCCTGTACTATGAAATCAAGTAATGCCTGCTCCTGCTCCTCACTTAATGCAACTTTTGTTTTACTGTCATTTTCAAGAACTTCACTAAGTGAAAAATCAAATGGGTTCTTCCTTACATAATCATCATCAATCGCCATACAATATGACGCTTTTAACGAACGCTTATAGTTTTTGATTGTCCCAAAAGAAAAACCTTTCTGTTGCATACGAATTGCCCATTCTTTAGCGTCTGACGGTTTGATACTGTCAATGCTCCTAGAACCGAGCATATCGTCCCCTAAGGCTTGCATGAGATACTTTCTACCAAGTTCTGTATTCTTTGTTACATTTGGTCGTTGGGCGTTCTTTTTAGCATATAACTGGCAAAGTGTCATTTTACCGCCCTGCGTGTCGATACCGTCATACAAATCTCTTTGTATGATACGCTCCTTTTCCCTTAATGATAAATCATCTCGTTTGCCTTTAGGTGTTCTATCTGTCGGTAATAATTTCCAAGCATACACATATTTTGTTTTACCCAATGCGTCTACATATTTGTAAGTGTATCTTCCGTCTGGTCTTTGACTTTCTCCTCTCTGTAATATTCTGTTTTTGTTATCTCGTCTTTTTAATGCTGACATCTTTCAAACTCCTTTCAAAGTATGAAAGAGCCTTGTATATACGACTTAATCAAATCATAACACGCACAAGGCTCTTTTGCACTAAATTTGTTCTAGTTTATCTATGACTTTTTCAAAATTCTTTTTCTTGATAAGCATACGGTTACCATTCATAACGACACATTCTCGTTTATGCTCATTGGCAATTTGACGCAATTTATTTTCGCCAATGCGGAAGTAACTAGACGCTTCTTCGATTGTCATAAGGTATCGTTCCCATAATGGCATACTTAAATCATGCATAAATTCTCACTCCTTTCCGTAAAATGTTTTTTAAGCAATTCAACGGCTTTTGTCATCGCCCACAGGAGTTCCACCTCTGCATTATCCAATGTAGCCGTACCCATTGCGTGCGACGCTTTTAACGCTCAAGCTGTGGCTGTACGGGAGTATCATTATCTGACAGCACAGGTCATGGCGATAAAAGAGGACAAATCTTTTACAAGAACACAGATAGGTTGTCGCTCACTTTTGCAGGAGAAAGGTCATGGCGTATCTGTTTCAACGGCTCGCTGTCTGTCAAAGGTATTGAATTGCTTTATTCAGTTGTCAAAGAGCGATTGAAAGAAGAAAATCATCTTTCCTATATATCGCGTTGGAAAAGAGTAAAAGCGTAACCAATATTCAAAACTTTTTTCTTTTCTTGTACCATATAGGGAAAGAAATTGTCATTCTGCTAAGTTGATGATGAAAAGATTTCTTTTCACACCCTAACTACCTATGCAATACCGTTACTGCCAACTATGAAATGAAAGATTTTGTTTGCTCCATATAGGGAACGACAACTACCAAATGTTAAGTTGAGAATGAAAATATTTTCTTCTTTTCACATCAACACTCAACTGCTAATACCTGTTTGAATACAAATTGAAGATACTTTGTCTTCTTTCACATAACACTGTCCACTCATCTTGAATTTCCGACATTTTTTCAAAACTTTTCTTCTTTCACTCCATATAGGGAATGGAAACCTTGATTTGATGACCTATTTTCAAAAAAAGTTAGATTTCCTTTTCTCGTACCATATCTGTACACAAGTTGATGTTTTGTTGCAGATATTTTGAAGAAATTAAAAAATACCGTCATTCTCTTGTGGGACAGCGGTATCTATGCGTTCTTCTATGGTTGATTTTTCTAATTGTAATAAGTGTTTATGCTTATCTTTGAGTTCTGCCTGCTCAATCATATCTTTCAGTATCGTTGTATGATTTTCTCTGTCTAATGCTTGTACCATTTTTATGGTTGGTGCAACCTGTCTTTGTAACCAATGTAATGCCTTTTGTAAAGTATAAGGTTCTGGTTTAGTCGTTAATCGTATCGGCTCTCTATTTTCCCCTATAAACCATGCCCAATCATCATTTGTTTTCCATTGACTTTTCGGTTTATCATCTTCTCTATCAACAAAGCGGACATAATGATTGATGATAGAAAAAGCGGTGCGTTCAGCGTCCCGATAGGTCAGTAAATCTACAACCGCATAATAGGCTCGTTCATTCTTCATGCGTATTTCAAAACGGTTCTTGATTTCTGTATCTTCAACTTCTATGCCATTTTTGACATACTGCTCGTAATTTTTCTGATAGGCACACATATATAACTCACTACTGGTTGAACCGAGATATAAGGTTTCTCCTGTATTCTTTGGTAAATCGCTACCACATTTTTCCGTACCGCTGTAATCTTTCTGCATACGAAAGTAGGAGATACATTCGCCAGCCTTGTATTTTTCCTTTAACTTTGGAATATCTAATATTCCTGCTTTATCATTGATTGCCAAGTCAAGTCGTTTCATCTTACCACCTGCCGTTAAACAATCCAGCATAAAGTCATACCATGAGCGTTCCTGTGCCAATAGATAACTTTCCATTTGCCGACACCCTCTGCCTTTTAGTTCTAATAAAACACCTAAATGCTCTTGCATGGAACACATGATGTTGATGTCGCCTAAAACATATTTGCTTTCATATCCGTATTTTCCAAAATCTTCATAAAGCATATAATCGGCTTTTAGTTGTAATACTTCACGAATAATCTTTAATGCGTCTGTCGTAGGAAAGCGGACACGGAAGTAATCAATCAACAGAAATAGTGGTTCTTGCGGATTGAAACGCTCAATCTGTTTTTCTATCGTTTGTTTTAGTTCAGCAGAGGGAACAACAGTCCCATTCTCTATCTGGTTAAAATATGTACGACTGATACCACAGGCAACAGCAAGTTTTCTTTGTGTTACTCCATATTCTTCACGCTTTTGTCTTAATTCTTCTATAAAGTTTTTATCATTCATTCTTCAATTCCTCCAATCAAAAAAGGCAACTACCATATTTGATAATTGCCTATACTTAAATTTGTTAAAAAGAAAAAGACAATCAATTCCTTATTTGAAATCAACTGTCTTTCCTATGTCTTATTCAATTTTTGTGTGTTAAATGAGTGCTTTTTAGTTAACACCCTGTCAAAAGCGGTTTTACCTTGTAAATACAGCGTTTTCCGCTTGTTAGTGTATACGGTCTCTTGTTTTTTGTGCCCCCCTTGTTAGATAACGGGGGCTTATAAGGCTCGCTACGCTCGCCCAACCGCCGAAGTGAACCGCCCGCTCGCCAGCAAGCTGGCGTGGCGCTATGTCCTACGACCGCCACCGCTGGCGGATCACTCCGTCGGTTGCTTAATTTGAGCCTTTCTAATTCCTTTTCTAGTTTTGTTGCCCCACTTTATGCTGACTGTTATATTCCTTCAATAAAGCTACTGTAATATCTTTTGCAATCATAGAAGCCTTAACACAATTTTCTTCAAAATTTTCGATACCATTATGTTCAGCGGTATCTGTAATACAACGGATTGAAAGAAATGGTATCTTGTTCACATAGCATACATGAGCGATACTTGCCGTTTCCATATCAACCGCCAGAGGTGCAAATTCATCATTGATTTCTTTTCGCCCCTCGCTGGTTATAAAAGATTCCCCCGTAACAATCCGTCCCCAAAATACTTTGCCTTTTGGCTCTGTTTCTTTTACAGCTCTTTCAGATATTTTTATCAATTCCCTGTCTGCTTCAAAAAATATAGTTTTCAGCTACAGGTGAAATTCCATTAAAACATCTTGTGCAACATCATGATAACAAACTTCCGTAGATATAACAGTGTCAAATATTTTCAGCTTTGGGTTCATTCCGCCCGCTACTCCTGCATTGATAACGATATTCACTCCAAAAATGTCAATCAATATTTGTGTTGCTATGGCGGAGTTTACCTTACATACCCCCGAAAATAAGGCGACAACCTGCATATCACAAATTTGTCCCTCATAGAATTTTAGCATTGCCTTTTCCGTAACCTTGTAGCTATCTATCATAGTTAAAAAAGGCGCCGTTCATCATCACTGGCACATACAATTCCGATTTTCAAGCTTTTTCTCCTTTCTTCGTTTGTGAAAAACTGAAATTTTCTTAATGCGTAGCATTTTGGAGGTTAGCTCTGAACAGTTACATTAATTTCAGAAATTTTCTTAATTCTATAAAACATAATTAACTTAATTGCTTTCACAAATTAAGTCTTTATATTGACAAACTAAGTCATAAGAATAAACTTTAGGTAATGATGATTGTCGAAGTATATTCCAAAGAGTGGAAGCAACTTTCAATTTGTTTGAAAAATGTTCGTTTCTTTCATCTTGGCAAAAGTCTTTCAAAAATTGATTCCATTCACAAGAGGAATTATCATATTTTGCATAATCCGAATTATGGTAATATATATCAAGCATATTTTGAATTGTAAAAGTCCTATTATTCTCTCGTTTAACTTTACGCCATGCGGTTGCCATATCTGCCGTAAATTTAAAATTAGCAATTCCCGTTTGTTTAGAAAAAAATTCTCTAAATTTTGCATTGAATGAAAAACCACAAGATAACAAAGGACAGTCTAATGTGATTTCTCTCACTATGCTTTTGGTAGTGAGAGGTTTTCTTTTCCTAATCAAGTTTCCGTTAAAATATTCTTTGATATTATAATTCAACTCTTGCTTTGTTCCTGTGTTATCAATGTTAAGCTGTCTGCATATTTTTGATAATTCTTCTCTATACCAGTAATACTTTGAAAACTCATCATATGATTTAATTTTGTTAAATTCTGGTCGATTACTCATTCAGTATAGCCTCTTTCTAACTTCCAATTTATCATTTTTCCCATCTTCTTGAACTTTCGTTCAAGAAGAATCCCGCCCTTTGCTCGGTCAATTCCAATTTGTCTTTACCTGTATTATATCATGCTGTTATAAACATTGTCATTTCTTTTCTGCTTTTGAAAAGTTACTTATCAGTCCATGATTTGTAAAGGGTGCTATTTAGCATTGCTTACGCAACAAGCCCTTGACAAACCATAACCCGATAAGTGTAGGGTAATCAAGCAGAAATGAAATAGTTTGCTGTTACACAGCACAGAAAAAGACGACCTCTTTCAAATGTCGATTTCTTAAAACTCTGTATTTCTCTTTATAAGTCGTTACATCAGGCTCTTTCATTTGTTGTAATTTCGTTGTAAATTTCCTTATTTTCCTCTTGCTATTTTGCTGATAGATACTGTATTTATACGGTTTTTCACAATTTATTCTCTGTTTTTCATAAAAAAAAGAAGCCCGGTCTGGCGGTGCCAGAGGGCTTCTTCAAAGTTTTTGATGATCAAGCGGATATTCGCAATCAGCATCCTCTTGATTTCATAAAGTCAAGAACTTCTTCTTTGGTGGACATAACGCGAAGAGCACCCTTGCGTGTAGTAATAAGAGAAGCTGCCGCATTTGCGAATGTGAGCAGTTCTTTTAAGTTCTCTTCTGTCAGATTGTCCAGGCCATGTTCCAGAACATAGTTTAAGGAACTTGCGCAGAAGGTATCGCCTGCACCTGTTGTCTCGATAGTCTTTTCCTGAAGGAAAGGAGCGGCTTCTACTTTCATGTCTTTGTAGTAAGCGCGGCTTCCGTCTTTTCCAAGTGTGATAAGGATAAGCGGAATGTTGTATTTTTCTTTCAGAAGTGCGGCGCCTTTGTCGTAGTCTGTAGTTCCGAACAGGAATTCAACTTCGTTATCTGAGATTTTCAGAATATCGCACTTGCCAAGGCCGTATTCGATCTCTGCTTTTGCATCATCGAGAGATTTCCATAATGGCGGGCGAAGGTTCGGGTCGAAGCTGACGATACATCCGGCTTCTTTTGCAACATCGATGGCATAGCGGGTTGCCTCGCGTACTCCTTCGTGAGTGGAAGAAAGAGTTCCGAAGTGGAAGATTCTGGAATCTCTGATCAGGTCTTCCTGGATTTCATCTTTGGTAAGCATCATATCTGCACCCGGGTTACGGTAGAAGGAGAAATCTCTGTCTCCGTCAGGATAAGTATGTACAAAGGCAAGTGTTGTGTGTACCTCGTTGTCGATCACAAGGTTGCGGGTGTCGATCCCTACTTCCTCTACAGCATTCTTAAGCTGGGTTCCGAACATGTCGTTTCCGACTTTGCCGATGAATGCAGTTTTTTTGCCAAGCTTCTCAAGCATTGCAAGTACGTTGCATGGAGCACCGCCCGGATTGGCTTCCAGCATCGGATTTCCCTGTGCGCTGTTGCCGTTTTCAGTAAAGTCAATCAATAATTCGCCTAATGCGGTTACGTCAAAGGCTTTGTTTCCCATTTTGTATCCTCCTTGTTGTGATGGAAAGAAGCATAGTATCCGGAACAAGATTCTTTCCATAATTAATAACATAAATTTAGCGCAGTAAAGGGAATTTGTCAAACAATTTTCTTTATTTTTTTGTGCAAAGATGCTAAAATAAACATAACTTGATTTGTTATTGTTTACAGGTGACGTTTAATGTACCGTAAATACGCTGCCGGTAAGAGTAACCGATCATCATATTTCTGACAATCGGGGAGGTAACGCAGCTATGGACGAAAAAGTATACGGCTATATGGACTGGCCGAGAATTGAAGCTATTGTGTATGGAGAGGAAACTGCTCCCAGAGATGTGATGGGACCAAGGATCACACAGGACGGAGTTCTTATTCAGGGATTTTTTCCTGATGCAGAAGAAGTCAGTGTGATCAGCGGAAAGAAAACCTATGCCTGCGAGAAAGAGGACGAGGCCGGATATTTTGCAGTATTGCTTCCTGTACGCAAGGTGCCGGAATACAGATTTCTTATAAAAATGGGAGAGACAGAGACAGAATGTTATGATCCCTATGCTTTTCCATGCCAGATCACAGAGAAAGAGGAGAAGGCTTTCTGCGCAGGTGTTTATTATGAGGCATATAAGAAGCTGGGTGCGCATCCTATGGAGATTAAAGGAGTGAAAGGTACTCTTTTTGCTGTCTGGGCTCCGAACGCAGTGAGTGTAAATATTGCAGGTGATTTTAATGGATGGATCGGACGTGCAACCATTATGCATCGTATGCCTATGTCCGGTATCTTTGAGCTGTTTGTTCCGGGCGTAGAAGCAGGAACACATTATAAATATGAAATTAAAGTTAAGGGTGGCGAAGTTCTGTTAAAGGCTGATCCTTATGGGAACAGTGCAGAGTATGATTCTGAGGGAGCATCTGTGGTAGCAGATGTAAGTGCTTTTCAGTGGAATGACGGAGACTGGATGAAGGAACGTTCCAGATTCGATGACAGGAAACAGCCGGTTTCTATATATGAAACATCTCTGGAGGAATGGAAATCTGCTGAGGAACTGGTGGAATTTCTGGCAGAGGAAGATTTTACCCATGTGGAACTCCATCCTGTGATGGAATACCTGGATGATATTACAGGTGGTTATTCTACATATGCATATTATGCACCTACTTCCAGATTTGGAAGCGTGGTGGATTTTCAGAAGCTGGTAGATGAGCTGCATCAGGCGGGGATCGGTGTGATCCTGGACTGGACACCTGCACAGTTTCCACGTTATGCCTCCGGTCTGGAGAAATTTGACGGAACACCTCTTTATGAGAGACAGAATCCGGCAGAGGCCATTCATCCGTTCTGGGGAACACTGCTCTATAATTACGGAAGCCCGATGGTGAAGGATTTCCTGATCTCCAATGCCTGCTTCTGGGCTGAGGTTTACCATGCTGACGGTCTGCGCATGGATGATGTGGATGCCATGCTGTATCTGGATTATGGCAGAAATCCGGGAGAGTGGACACCTAATATTTACGGAACTAATGAAAACCTGGATGCTCTGGAATTTCTGAAGCATCTGAATTCTGTGATAAAGGAGAGAAATCCCGGATTGCTTTTAGTTGCTCAGGAGAACGGACTCTGGCCGGAGCTGACAGACAGTGTGGGAAATGACCATCTGGGATTTGACTATAAATGGAGTGGTGGATGGACAAAAGATCTGCTTGAATATCTGAGCAAGGATCCTATTGAGAGAAAGAATTACCATGATCAGCTGACCATGTCCATGCTCTATGCATACTGTGAACATTATATTCTGACCCTTGGCAGCAGGGATGTCGGTACATTGAAGGATTTCGCAGATAAGCTGCCTGGAAGTGAAGAACAGAAGAATGCGCAGATCAGAGAGGCTTATGCCTACATGATACTTCATCCGGGATGCAAGATGATGGCACCGGACAAAGATATGCCGAAAGAACTGGAATTATTTGTCAAAGACCTTAATAACATGTATCTTGCTCATCCTGCACTTTATCAGCTGGATGATGAATATGATGGATTTGAATGGGTTCAGCTGATGAAGTATGAGGAGAATGTGATCGTATTCATGAGAAAGACAGAGAAACCGGAAGAAACTATTCTGGCTGTCTGCAATTTCGCGGCAATTCCATATGAAAACTACAATGTGGGAGTTCCTTTTGCCGGCAAATATAAAGAAATCTTTAACAGTGATGATAAAAAGTACGGTGGTAATGGTGTAGTAAATACGAGAGTGAAAGCAGCGAAGAAGGCTGAGTGTGATGAGAGAGAGTATTCCATCACAGTGAAGCTTCCGGCACTTGGTGTGGCAGTCTTTACCTGCACTCCGGAAGAAACAGAGAAAAAGCCCGCTGCCGAGCATGGCCAGATCAAGAAATCCATTACCAAGACAAGAAC
>ERZ773204.2858-NODE-2858-length-11385-cov-3.006531_pt1 | contig 11385 bp, 9 predicted proteins | sample MGYA00581007_ERZ773204 | MGnify/ENA primary metagenome ERZ773204 (study PRJEB29015, sample SAMEA2737757) | human gut metagenome | biome: human gut; feature: human-associated habitat; material: faeces | place: China | collected 2012 ... | reverse complement strand
TTTTCTGAGCGTGAGATAGCAAAAACCAAGACTGATCCCGCTGCTTACCTGGCTTAGCATAGGCAACTCTTCGGGTTTACCAATCGCAATTTGCACCGGATGGCGGCAGCTGGTGCCCAAATCCTGGGAGAAGAGCTGCGGGGTTATCCAGTATTCAATGGCTTTTAGCAGCGGATGACTCAGATGGTAGTGATCGTGACTCTCGATACGCACCAGCTCAGGAGTAAACAGCGTCAACCGGAACGGGCCGGTACCCACAAACGGGTGCTCAGGATGCGCCAGGTGACTGCTGTAGCTTGCCAGACGGTGCGCCAGCCAGAAGTCGGGACGATGCAGAATAAAGGTCAGACACTGGGGATGCGTCACTTCAATGCGCTTTACGCTGATAAACAGCTTATTCAGCGCGGGGAGTTCTAACAGCTTCAGCAACTGTTGATGTAGTTGCGTGCTGCTTACCGTATCGCCGTTATGCCAATGTAGGGTGGAACGAATATAGAAATCCCAGCGCAGGCCGTCAGCGGAGATATTCCAGTGGTGGGCTAAGTCTCCACAGGGACGTTGCGTAGTGCTGTCAAATCGGGTCAGGCCAGAAAATAGTTGTCCGGCGAGATGCTGCTCCGCGCGACCGGGGAGAAACCCGGGGTGCAAGGGGTCGAGCGGGCGGTAATAGGGTATACGCAGGGTTGGCGTGTCGTTTTGCCATTGGCCGCCCATAAACGGTTGTAGCAACGTTCTTAATTCTCCCGGTGCTAACTGAGCGAGTTCCAGCACGCTAAGCTGTTCTCCCTTTTGCAGCGCCTGTTCCATCATGGTGTTGCGCAGTGAATCTGGCGTCACTAAAAACCGCAGCTGCCCGCGTTTCCCGCGCCCCGACTGGGCATGCCACTCCAGCCAGCCCGCATCCTGCGCTTGCTTTAGCAGGGTACGCACATGGCGTTCGCTACAAAAACAGCGCTCCGCCAGTTCGCCGACGGTGACCTGCTGCGGCGCCCCGGCTGAGGGTTGCCATAGGCGCTGGTATTGATTTAAACGGTGTAAGAGTCGCATGGGGGCCGTCGTCCACCGGGCCGCTGTAAACCCGGAACAATTAATAATATCTATTCACTATTACTTCCGTATATCCCAGGTGATACTGCAACACAAGCGAAGCCCATCACACATCGGGGAATATACCATGGCAAAACTGGCGGCATTTGATATGGACGGCACCCTGCTGATGCCGGACCATCGTCTTGGAGAAAAGACGCTTTCCGCGCTGAAACGGCTGCGTGAGCGCGATATCACCTTGACCTTCGCCACCGGCCGCCATGTGCTGGAGATGCACCATGTGATTGGCGAATTTTCCCTTGATGCATTTCTGATCACCGGCAACGGGACGCGCATCCATTCGCTGGAAGGGGAGGAGCTTTATCGCCAGGATCTCGCTCCCGAGGCGGCAAAAGCGGTGCTGCACGGCAAATGGGATACCCAGGCCAGCATGCACGTCTTTAACGATGGCGGCTGGTTCACCGGCCAGGCAAGGCCTGAATTGTTGCAAGCGCATGTATTCAGCGGCTTTCACTATCAACTGTGCGATCTAAAGCGTATGTCGGCGCAGCATGTCACCAAGATCTGTTTCTGCGGCGATCATGACGATTTGCGCCGTCTGCGGATCCAGCTGAATGAGACGCTGGGCGATCGCGCATTTCTCTGCTTCTCGGCAATGGACTGTCTGGAGGTGCTGCCGGTTGGCTGCAATAAAGGCGCGGCGCTGGCGGTGCTCAGCCAGCATTTAGGCTTCACCCTGCAGGAGTGCATGGCCTTTGGCGATGCGATGAACGACCGCGAGATGCTGGGCAGCGTTGGGCGGGGGTTCATCATGGGCAACGCGATGCCGCAGCTGAAAGCCGAGCTGCCGCATCTGCCGGTAATTGGCGACTGCCGGAATCAGGCAGTCTCCCATTTTTTAACTCATTGGCTGGATAATCCTGATCTTCCTTATTCCCCCGAATAGAGAGACCCTTCCAGCAAGCCAGATAGGCTTCTATCTGGCTTTTTTTATCGCCTTTCGACCAGACCGGCGATCTCCGCCTGCCAGGGCGCAATATCGCCGATATTGTCCGCCACCCACTGCGGGTTGTAATAGCTTTCCAGGTAACGCTCGCCGCTGTCGCACAGGAGTGTCACTATCGAGCCGGTGCGACCTTCTTCGCGCATCCGCGCGGCCAGCTGCAATACGCCCCACATATTGGTGCCGGTCGAGGCGCCGACCTTGCGCCCAAGCTGCGTTTCCAGCCACAGGGCGGTGGCTACGCTCGCCGCATCCGGCACGCGCAGCATCTCATCGACAACGTCGGGAATAAACGACGGCTCGACGCGCGGCCGTCCGATGCCTTCAATTTTGCTGCCGACCGGGCTGCGCAGGCTGGCGTCGCGGGTCTGCCAGTAATCGAGGAACACCGAATTCTGCGGATCAACGACCATCAGCTGCGTCTCGTAGCCCTGGCTGCGAATATAGCGGCCAATGGTCGCTGAGGTGCCGCCGGTGCCGGCGCTCATGACGATCCATGACGGCTGCGGGTGCGGCTCATGGCTCATCTGGCGGAAAATACTGTCGGCGATATTGTTGTTGCCGCGCCAGTCGGTGGCCCGCTCGGCGAAGGTAAACTGATCCATATAATGGCCGTTCAGCTCGCGGGCCAGCGTTTCGGAAGCCGCGTAGATTTCGCCGGCGCTCTGCACAAAATGGCAGCGTCCGCCGTAGAACTCGATCTGTTCGATTTTGCGTCTGGCGGTGCAGGAGGGCATCACAGCGATAAACGGCAGCCCCAGCAGGCGGGCGAAATAGGCCTCCGAAACGGCGGTTGACCCTGAGGAGGACTCTATAATTGGCGTGCCTTCTTTGATCCAGCCGTTGCACAAGCCATAGAGAAACAGCGACCGCGCCAGGCGATGTTTAAGGCTGCCGGTGGGGTGGGTGCTTTCATCTTTCAGATACAGGTGGATGCCCGGAAAAGCGGGCAGCGCCAGACGGATCAGGTGCGTGTCGGCGGAGCGCTGATAGTCAGCGTTGATTTCGCTAATGGCATGTTTAACCCAGGCGCTATTCATCGTGATTTCCTGTTTGTCATTTTGTGCCTAGCTTAGCGGAAAGCGCAGGAAAAATTGTTGCCATTTAACCTGTGGATTACCATTATGAGAGCAAAATTTTCTCTGAGGATGCCCAATGCTAGATAAAATTGACCGTAAGCTGCTGGCGCTACTGCAGGAAGATTGCACCCTCTCTTTGCAGGCGCTGGCCGATGCCGTTAATCTGACCACCACGCCCTGCTGGAAACGCCTGAAACGGCTCGAAGACGAGGGCATTCTCCGCGGGCGCGTCGCCCTGTTGGACGCGGAAAAGGTGGGGCTGGGGCTGACGGCGTTCGTCCTGATCAAGACCCAGCATCACAGCAGCGACTGGTACTGTCAGTTCGTGAGCGAAGTGACGCAGATGGCGGAAGTGCTCGGCTTCTGGCGGATGGCGGGGGAGTATGACTACCTGCTACGGGTGCAGGTGGCTGATATGAAACGCTATGACGACTTTTATAAACGTTTAGTGAACAGTGTGCCCGGTCTGTCGGATGTCACTTCGAGTTTTGCCATGGAACAGATAAAATATACCACCGCCTTGCCTGTCGAATAACGGTATTGCGCCGTAACCCATTACAAAATCAGGATTTTATTGCTTGCGATTATTTGCTCAACTCAGCTGGTACTTCCGCCGGGAGTGGCGCCGCTATCTTGGCGCAATTGCCCTGCTGGTCATTATTGCCGTCCTGCAGCTTATTCCACCGAAGGTGGTGGGCATTGTGGTCGACGGCGTGACGCAACAGCATTACACCGCGGAGAAGGTGTGGATGTGGATCGGCGCGCTGGTGCTGATCGCGGTGATGGTCTACCTGCTGCGCTATGTCTGGCGCGTGCTGTTGTTCGGCGCTTCTTACCAGTTGGCGGTTGAGCTGCGGGAAGATTTTTACCGGCAACTGAGCCGCCAGCATCCGGCGTTCTATTTGCGCCATCGCACTGGGGATCTTATCGCCCGCGCCACCAATGACGTGGACCGGGTGGTGTTTGCCGCTGGCGAAGGAGTATTAACCCTCGTGGATTCCCTGGTGATGGGCTGTGCGGTATTGATTGTAATGTCGACGCAGATTAGCTGGCAGCTTACTCTGCTGGCGCTGCTGCCGATGCCGCTGATGGCCCTGGCGATCAAACGCAACGGCGATGCGCTTCACGAACGTTTTCGCGTTGCTCAGGCGGCCTTTTCCAGCCTCAACGATCGCACGCAGGAGAGCCTGACCAGCATCCGCATGATTAAGGCGTTTGGGCTGGAGGATCGCCAGTCGGCGCAGTTTGCTGCCGATGCTGCCGATACCGGCGCGAAAAACATGCGCGTGGCGCGCATTGACGCCCGCTTCGACCCCACCATCTATATCGCCATCGGGGCCGCTAACCTGCTGGCCATCGGCGGCGGCAGCTGGATGGTGATCCACGGCAGCCTGACCCTGGGCCAGCTGACCAGCTTCGTGATGTATCTTGGCCTGATGATCTGGCCGATGCTGGCGCTGGCGTGGATGTTTAACATCGTGGAGCGCGGTAGCGCGGCCTATGGTCGTATCCGCACGATGCTTGAAGAGGCGCCGGCGGTGGATGACGGGACCGAGGCGGTGCCGGCAGGCCGCGGCGTCCTGCAGGTTGCTATCCGTGATTTCATCTATCCGCAGGCGAGCAAACCTTCGCTGGAGCAGGTAAATTTTACTCTCCAGCCGGGGCAAATGCTGGGCATCTGCGGGCCGACGGGCGCCGGCAAAAGCACCATTCTGGCGCTGCTGCAGCGCCATTTTGACGTCACTCACGGCGAGATCCGCTTTCACGATCTGCCGCTGCCGATTCTGCAGCTCGACAGCTGGCGCGCCCGGTTGGCGGTGGTCAATCAGACGCCATTTTTATTCTCCGATACCGTCGCCAATAATATCGCGCTGGGAAAACCGGACGCGACGCAGGCGCAGATTGAGCGGGTTGCTCAACTGGCCAGCGTGCATGACGATATTTTGCGTCTGCCTCAGGGCTACGAGACCGAAGTGGGCGAGCGCGGCGTGATGCTCTCCGGCGGCCAGAAACAGCGCATCTCCATTGCTCGCGCCCTGCTGCTGGAGGCCGAAATTTTGATCCTCGACGATGCCTTATCGGCGGTGGATGGCCGCACCGAGCACCAGATCCTGCATAACCTGCGCCAGTGGGGGGAGGGGCGGACGGTCATTATCAGCGCCCACCGCCTGTCGGCGCTCACCGAGGCCAGTGAAATTTTGGTACTGCAGCATGGGCATATTGCCCAGCGCGGCCGCCACGAGGCGCTGGCCGTGCAGCCCGGCTGGTACCGCGACATGTATCGATATCAGCAGCTGGAGGCCGCGCTCGACGAGGTTCCGCAGACGCAAGAGGGGGCCCTGGATGCGTAGCTTTACCGAACTCTGGCCGACGCTTAAACGCCTGCTGGCCTATGGTTCACCGTGGCGCAAGCCGTTGGCCATCGCGGTGGCGATGATGTGGATTGCGGCGGCGGCGGAAGTGAGCGGCCCGCTGCTTATCAGCTATTTCATCGACAACATGGTGGCGAAACATACGCTGCCGCTGAAGCTGGTGGCCGGCCTGGCGGTAGCCTATATCTGCCTGCAGCTGCTGGCGGCGCTCCTGCACTATAACCAGTCGCTGCTGTTTAACCGCGCCGCGGTCGGCGTCGTCCAGCAGTTGCGCAGCGACGTGATGGATGCCGCCCTGCATCAGCCGCTCAGCGAGTTTGATACCCAGCCGGTTGGGCAGCTTATCTCACGGGTAACCAACGATACGGAAGTCATTCGCGATCTGTACGTGACGGTGGTGGCTACGGTACTGCGCAGCGCCGCGCTGATCGGCGCGATGCTGGTGGCGATGTTTAGCCTCGACTGGCGGATGGCGCTGGTGGCGATCGCGATTTTCCCGGCGGTGCTGATCGTGATGATTATCTATCAGCGCTATAGCACGCCGATCGTGCGGCGGGTGCGCGCCTGGCTTGCCGACATCAACGATGGCTTCAACGAAGTGATCAACGGCATGGGCGTCATCCAGCAGTTCCGCCAGCAGGCGCGCTTTGGCGAACGGATGCGCGAGGCCAGCTATGCCCACTATCTGGCGCGGATGCAGACGCTGCGCCTGGACGGTTTTCTGCTGCGCCCGCTGCTGAGCCTTTTTTCCTCGCTGGTGCTGTGCGGGCTGCTGATGCTGTTCGGCTTTAGCGCGGTGGGCACGATCGAGGTTGGGGTCCTGTACGCGTTTATCAGCTATCTTGGACGCCTTAACGAGCCGCTTATCGAGCTGACCACCCAGCAGTCGATGCTGCAGCAGGCGGTGGTCGCCGGCGAGCGCGTTTTCGAGCTGATGGATCGCCCGCGCCAGGCGTGGGGTGCGGATGACGCGCCGCTGAGCAGCGGTCGGGTGGAAATTGACCATCTCTCCTTTGCTTACCGGGGGGACCGTCTGGTTCTCCAGGATATCACGCTGGATATTCCCTCCCGCAGCTTCGTGGCGCTGGTCGGACATACCGGCAGCGGAAAAAGTACCCTCGCCAGTCTGATGATGGGCTATTACCCGTTAACCCACGGCGAGATCCGCATCGATGGTCGACCGCTCGCATCCCTCAGCCACAGCGCGTTGCGTCGGGGCATCGCGATGGTGCAACAGGATCCCGTAGTGCTGGCGGATACCTTTTACGCCAACGTCGCGCTGGGCCGGGACATCAGTGAGGCGCAGGTTTGGGAAGCGCTGGAGGCGGTGCAGCTGGCGGCGGTGGCGCGCAGCATGAGCGATGGGCTGTACACCCAACTGGGCGAGCAGGGCAATAATCTCTCCGTCGGACAGAAGCAACTGCTGGCGCTGGCGCGCGTGCTGGTGGACACCCCGCAGGTACTGATTCTGGATGAGGCGACGGCAAACATCGACTCCGGTACCGAGCAGGCGATCCAGCAGGCGCTGGCGAAGGTCCGCCAGCATACCACCCTCGTGGTTATTGCCCATCGGCTGTCGACCATTGTGGAGGCCGATACCATCCTGGTTCTGCATCGAGGTCAGGCTGTCGAGCGGGGCACCCATCAGCAGCTGCTGGCGGCGAAAGGCCGCTACTGGCAGATGTATCAGCTGCAGCTGGCCGGCGAAGAGCTGGCGGCCAGCGCCAGAGAGGAGTCGCTCAGCGCCTGATGCACCACCAGCAGGCAGGGAACGCTGGGAGGCCTGCCATGGTGCAAAAACGTTACATCAAATGCACCGTTGTGGTGCATTTTTGCGCGCCAGGTGCCGTTGCGCAGGATATTGCCTGACCTGTCCCCTGTTTTTTGCCATCAAAGGGCCGCTTTGCGGCCTTTTTTCATTTCTGGCATAGCCCTTGCTTTATATCCATCGTGTTAGCTGCGGCCATTACCGAATACTGCCTGGAGGGGACTTATGAAGCTGGTTACCGTGGTAATCAAACCATTCAAACTGGAAGACGTGCGTGAAGCTTTGTCTTCCATCGGCATTCAGGGCCTGACGGTCACTGAAGTCAAAGGATTTGGCCGTCAGAAAGGTCACGCGGAGCTCTACCGCGGCGCCGAGTATAGCGTCAACTTTCTGCCAAAAGTGAAGATTGATGTGGCGATTGCCGACGATCAGCTGGATGAAGTCATCGATGTCATCAGCAAAGCGGCTTACACCGGAAAAATTGGCGACGGCAAAATTTTCGTCGCTGAATTGCAGCGCGTCATTCGCATCCGTACCGGCGAAGCTGACGAAGCGGCACTGTAATTTCCAGACCACACAGTGATGGGGAACGAAACAATGAAAATGGCAACAATGAAATCGGGTCTGGGGGCATTAGCCCTTCTGCCGGGGCTGGCGATGGCCGCGCCTGCGGTGGCGGACAAAGCCGATAACGCGTTTATGATGATTTGCACCGCGCTGGTTCTGTTTATGACTATCCCGGGGATTGCGCTGTTTTACGGCGGCCTGATCCGCGGTAAGAACGTTCTGTCCATGCTGACTCAGGTGATTGTCACCTTTGGCCTGGTCTGCGTATTGTGGGTGATTTATGGCTATACCCTGGCCTTCGGCACCGGCGGCAGCTTCTTCGGCAGCTTTGACTGGGTGATGCTGAAAAATATTGAGCTGAAAGCGCTGATGGGCACCTTCTATCAGTATATCCACGTGGCCTTCCAGGGCTCGTTCGCCTGCATCACCGTCGGGCTGATTGTCGGGGCGCTGGCGGAACGTATTCGTTTCTCCGCGGTACTGATCTTCGTGGTGGTGTGGATGACACTCTCCTACGTGCCGATTGCGCATATGGTTTGGGGCGGCGGTCTGCTGGCGACCCATGGCGCGCTGGACTTCGCCGGCGGCACCGTTGTGCACATCAACGCCGCGGTCGCCGGGCTGGTGGGCGCCTATATGATGGGCAAACGCGTGGGCTTCGGCAAAGAAGCGTTCAAACCGCATAACCTGCCGATGGTGTTCACTGGCACCGCTATCCTCTACGTGGGCTGGTTCGGCTTCAACGCCGGCTCTGCCAGCGCAGCGAATGAAATCGCGGCCCTGGCGTTCGTTAACACCGTCGTGGCGACCGCTGCGGCTATCCTGGCGTGGACCTTTGGCGAATGGGCTCTGCGCGGCAAACCTTCACTGCTGGGCGCCTGCTCCGGGGCAATTGCCGGTCTGGTTGGCGTTACGCCGGCGTGTGGTTATATCGGTGTCGGCGGGGCGCTGATCGTCGGTATCGCCTCTGGCCTGGCGGGTATCTGGGGCGTGACTGCGCTGAAACGCTGGCTGCGTGTGGATGACCCTTGCGACGTCTTCGGCGTTCACGGCGTCTGCGGCATCGTCGGCTGTATTCTGACCGGTATCTTCGCGGCGACTTCTCTGGGCGGCGTCGGTTATGCGGAAGGGGACTCCATGGGCCTTCAGCTGCTGGTGCAACTGGAAAGCGTGGCGATCACCATCGTCTGGTCCGGTGTGGTGGCTTTCATTGGCTATAAGCTGGCGGATATGACGGTGGGTCTGCGCGTACCGGAAGAGCAGGAACGCGAAGGTCTGGATGTGAACAGTCACGGCGAGAACGCTTACAACGCTTGATGTTTCAATCTGCCGGATGGCAACGCTTTTGCGCCACCATCCGGTAATTCTCAATTGCGATTACGCATTACCCCTTCCTGCACGGTAGAGGCGACCAGCACGCCGTCCTGCGTATAAAACTCCCCGCGTACAAAACCCCGGGCACCGGAGGCCGAAGTACTCTCGACGTTATACAACAACCACTCATTGATATTGAACGGACGATGGAACCACATGGAGTGGTCAATGGTGGCGATCTGAATCCCTTTTTCCAGAAAACCAATCCCGTACGGCTGCAGCGCTACAGGCAGGAAGTTCAGGTCTGAGGCATAACCCAGCAGATATTGATGGACGCGCAGATCGTCCTGCAGCTCGCCGTTTGCGCGGATCCATACCTGGCGCGCCGGAGGTGCGACGTGACCTTTTAAGGGGTTATGAAATTCAACCGGGCGCACTTCCAACGGACGATCGTTGATAAATTTTTCTTTCAACAGCGGCGGCAGCAAATGCGCCACTGAGCGGGCAATTTCTGTTTCTGATTTCAGCTCATCGGGACCCGGCGCATCCGGCATGGTTTTCTGATGTTCAAATCCGTCTTCCGGTGCCTGGAAAGAGGCGGTCATGTAAAAAATGGGTTTACCATTCTGAATTGCGGCAACGCGGCGCGCGCTGAAGCTGTTACCATCACGCAAGACTTCAACATCATAGATGATGGGCTTTTGGCTATCGCCGGGGCGTAAAAAGTAGCTGTGAAAGGAATGGACCAGACGCTCTTCTGGTACGGTTTCTTTGGCGGCATACAGCGCCTGACCGACAACCTGTCCCCCAAAAACCTGACGTAACCCTAAGTCTTCACTTTGGCCCCGAAAGAGTCCTTCTTCAATTTTTTCCAGATTTAACAATGTCAGCAAATTTTTCAGCGCCAGACTCATACGTGCTCTCCAGGTTATATCGTTCTCGCAGCGAGGTAGGCAGAGTATAACGCAATTTTGAAAGTGGTCCGATGGGTGCAATTGTCTGAATTAAAGGCCTATTACAGGCAAAAACAGCTGTCTTGTGCCACACTTAGTCACGTTATGTTTTTGTTAACCACTCTTCTGGCGAGGAAAGTTCTCGCTGGTGCATAGATGATAAGGAGAATTTAATGAAACTCGTGCACATGGTAAGTGGTTTAGCGGTTGCGGTCGCTCTGGCAGCCTGTGCCGATAAAAGCGCGGATATTCAGACACCTGCGCCAAGCCCTAATACGTCAATTGCTGACACACAGTCTAAAATTCAGCAGCCTAATGTCTCCGGTACAGTATGGATCCGCCAGAAAGTGGCCTTGCCACCTGATGCGGTGCTGACCGTAACGCTGTCAGATGCTTCACTGGCCGATGCACCGTCAAAAGTGCTGTCGCAAAAAGCGGTCCGTACTGAAGGTAAGCAGGCCCCATTCAGCTTTGTATTACCATTTAACCCGGCAGATATTCAGCCTAACGCCCGTATTCTGCTAAGTGCGGCAATTACGGTTAATGACAAACTGGTCTTTATTACTGATACCGTTCAGACGGTCATTAATCAGGGTGGTACGAAAGCTGACCTGACGCTGGTCCCTGTACAGCAAACAGCAGTACCGGTTCAGGCAAGCGGTGGGGCAGCCACCACGGTGCCGTCAACGTCACCAACCCAGGTAAATCCCTCTTCTGCCGTTCCTGCTCCCACGCAGTACTAAGGCAGTCGTAACCCTCTCCGCCTGGAGAGGGTTAGTACACCCAGCGATAGCGCTGTAAATCTATCTGCCCGCTTCCTGAAACCACTATTCCTTCTGCCAGCAACGCCTGACGCTGCCGTTGTAAGTCGGGGCCGGTCAGCGAAATGGCACCATGACGATTAACCACCCGATGCCAGGGCAAAGTGCTGCCTTCGGGGAGACGCTTAAGCACGCCGCCGACCTGGCGCGCAGCGCGCGGCGAACCGGCAAGCCTGGCAACATCGCCATAGGTGGTGACGAAACCTTCGGGGATTGACGCGACGATTTGCCAGACGCGTTGGGGGAAAGTGTCTTGTATATCCATTATTTATTCCTGCGCTAATCCTCCAGCATAATGCCGAATGGCGAGGGAGTGAAGCCGCATTGCACAAGAAAACAGCATCCGATGCTGGATGGGTTGCAATTACAGGGTGCAGCAGTGATAATGCGCCTGCGCGTTGGTTAACAACGCTCTCAATGGGGGCTCTGTTGGTTCTCCCGCAACGCTACTCTGTTTACCA
>ERZ773204.2857-NODE-2857-length-11385-cov-11.279965_pt1 | contig 11385 bp, 8 predicted proteins | sample MGYA00581007_ERZ773204 | MGnify/ENA primary metagenome ERZ773204 (study PRJEB29015, sample SAMEA2737757) | human gut metagenome | biome: human gut; feature: human-associated habitat; material: faeces | place: China | collected 2012 ... | reverse complement strand
AAAATTCATTAAAGAATTTTCAAGGTTGTTTTACTGTTCAATTATCAATGTTCATTTTATTAACAAAATTAATCAGATTAACTTCAAATCCAATTTAAAGTAGCTGTCGTATTTTGTTTTATTTTGTTGCCATCGCTGACAGCTCAATTATATTATCATTTATATAGGTATCTGTCAACACCTTTTTTGATTTTTTTTATTTTCCCTTTGTATTACATTTTTTATAATTAATTATCTATATTAAAAATACTGCAGCCGGTCATGGCTCCGGCTGCAGCAAATATATTAGGTATATTTAGGTATATTAAATTTATGACAGTCATTATGACATTATTTTTACTATTTATGCATACGAAAATTATTTAATAAATCCGACCTGCTTACTTATCTTTTCATATGCTTCGTCTTTTTTCTTATTAAATGTAATCTTGTTTTCTTCAAACATATTGTTACCCTGTGTATCAATTGATACTATAAGAGGACCAAATTCCTTTACACGGCAGTTCCAAAGAGTCTCTGGCATTCCCAAATCTCTCCACTCTGCTCTTACTATCTCTTCAACCTCTGTTGCAGCTACAACGGCATTTCCTGCCGGGAATACACAGTGGATAGCACCAAACTCCTTACATGCTCTTTCTGTGTTTTCCTTCATTCCTCCCTTACCAATTATAACTCGTACTCCTGTAAGTTTAACAAATTCGTATTCAAACTTTTCCATTCTCATACTTGTTGTCGGACCTACAGAAACCATTTCAAACTTATCATTCTCAATTGGTCTTATAATAGGACCTGCGTGGAATATAGCATTATTTCTTACATCTACAGGAAGTTCTCTTCCTTCTTCAACAAGTCTTCTATGAGCTACATCCCTGCATGTTGTCATGCTTCCATCAAGATATATTATATCTCCGACCTTGATATCTTTTAAATCTTCTGCTGATACAGGTGTAATCAGCACCTTTTTACCATTTCTTATTTCTACCATATCTATTCCTCATTTCTGCACACCTATCTTCATTTCTAAGTCCCTGCTAAAAAGAAATCATCAAAAAATGATTTTTTCTGCAATCAATGACTATTTATTCTGTTCTGAAACAATAAGCATTTTTATACAATGCTATCTGCGTCGTGTGTGCATGACACAGACTATAATTATTCGTTACTATGTTAAACATTTTATTCAAATACATTTTTAAATAAATATATTATTTTAATGTCACACCTGAATGTGTTGTAATCTTATAATTTAAGTCCTTATCAAATATAATATGTCCTCTTCTGTGGCTCCAGCAGCCTACATTTACAGCTACACCGATTGCTGATGGATGACGTGCTGTATTTTCAATATTAACACCAAGCACAGAATACTTTCCGCCCATTCCCTGAGGTCCAAGACCAATTTCATTAATACCATCCTCTAATAATCTCTCCATCTTAGCTGCTCTCTCATTATCATTATGTGAACCTATTGGTCTCATAAGAGCTTTCTTAGATAAGAGTGCGGCTGTCTCAACTGATGTTGCAACACCGACACCTACTAAAAGTGGAGGACATGCATTTAAACCATAGCTTGTCATTACATCAAGAACAAACTTTGTAACACCCTCATAGCCTTCACCCGGCATAAGAACCATTGCTTTACCAGGAAGTGTACATCCACCGCCTGCCATGTATGTATAGATTTCACATTCATCACTATCAGGTACTATATCCCAGAATACTGTTGGTGTACCCTTACCTACGTTCTTTCCTGTATTATATTCATCAAATGTTTCTACACTATTATGTCTTAATGGAGCTTCAAATGTTGCCTGAACAACGGCTTCCTTTAAAAGTGCTTCTAACTCACCTATTAATGGGAACTTTGTACCACATTTTACCCAAAACTGCAATACTCCTGTATCCTGACAGCTTGGTCTGTTAAGTTCTACTGCAAGCTTCTGATTTTCAAACATTGTATTATAAATTGTCTTTGAAAGAGGGCTGTCCTCTTTATCGCGTAATTCCTCTAACTTTGATATTACATCATCCGGTAATTTCTTGGCAGTATATGCGATAAACTCTGCCATGTAGTCAGTAAGTTTCTTTACTTGTTCTTCCTTTGACATATTGTTTTCCTCCTTAAATATATTTATTAGCTGTTTTATAATTTCTATAATAAATATTATTTCTAATATTTATAAACTGATTTGTTATATCCATTTGCATCATGTATATAATATATAACCTTTGATAATGGATACATTTATATGGATAAAATAATTTATATATCCTTCTTTATGGGAAGAATGGATATAATATCGGTAACAGAATCATGCTTACTACTGTTGCTACTATAATAAGCGGAACACCTGCTTTGGCATAATCTTTAAATGTATATCCACCTGCTGTAATAACCATTGTATTCGCCGGCATACCGATTGGTGTTGCATATGCACATGAACCACCGATTACACAAGCCATAAGTACTGCACTTGGGTCTGCTCCCATTCCATTAGCAATTGATACACATATAGGAACCATAAGTGCTGTTGTTGCTGTATTACTCATAAAGTTAGTAAGTACACAGCAAAGGATAAATACTACAAATGTTAATACATATGGTGATGGATTGCTTCCTAATAAACCGATAACCTTGTTAGCTATAAGCTCGCCTGCTCCTGTCTTAGAAAGTGCCGATGCAAGTGAAAGTGTACCACCAAAAAGGAATATTGTCTTTAAATCAATTGACTGTAAGGCCTGCTTCTCTGTAATAACACCTGTAACAATAAGTGCCAAAGCTCCGATAGCTCCTGTTACGCATAACTTAATTCCAATCTTATCTTCAAATATCATTCCGAGTAATGTAAGAATAAGGATTACTAAAGATGTCCACTGCTTCCACTTTGGAACGTTGCTGAAATCCTTAGATTCATCAAAGCCTGAATCTGCTGTAGGCTTAGTATCAGGTAACAGCTTATGTCCAAATACTGCAAAGAATGCGATTCCTGCAATTAATATTGGAAAACCAACCTTAGCATAATCAAAGAAACCAAATGACATTCCCATATCCTGCATAGCAGACTGTGCAATTAAGTTACCCGGTGCACCTATTAATGATAAGTTACCACCCATAGCTGCTGCAATTACAAGCGGCATAAGTAATCTTGATCTTGAATATCCTGACTTTGCTGCAATTCCTATTACAACCGGAATAAGTACTGCTGCTGTACCTGTGTTAGATAATACACCACTCATAAGTCCTACAATAATCATTATGGCAATGATAAGCTGCTTCTCACTCTTGGCAAAATGTGATACAACACCACCTATCTTATTAGCCATACCTGTTTCAAATAATGCTCCACCAACAATAAACATTGATACAAAAAGTATTACATTACTGTCAATGAATCCTGAAAATGCGGTCTTCCAATCCAACACCTTAGTAACTACAAGACCTATACAGACTATCATGGATGTAACTCCCAATGGAAGCTTCTCCCATACAAACATGACAATCGCAAACAACAAAAATAATAAAGTAATTGTCGCCTGACTCATAAAACACCTCCGTTCTAAAACCCATTGATTTTATTTTTTGCCTCTAGATTTTATCATTTATATTTGATAATGTATCCATTTCTTGATATTAATATAACTCTTGTTTGTATATTTGTCAATACATTTTATCAATATTGGTAGTTTTATATCATGTTTCGATTATTATATTGTGCAATATATACAATTGCATAGTAGATATGCCATTATATTTATTATTATGCACTCTATTGATAGCCTCTTTCCCTATATATATTAGATATACTTTAATCCGCCAGTAACTATTACGTGCTCTTTTAATGTACTCTTCCCATATATTAGACAGACTTCAACCTACTGTCACTATAAAAATAGCTGTCATACTAAAATAGATTATAAAACAAATGGCTGATTAGATTATGCGATAATGGCTACTTATAATATGTAAGCATATCATCCCTGCTTCTCATAATATGCTCATACATCTTATCATATGCTTTACCGGCATTGCCCTCTTTCATAGCATTATATATCTGTCTGTGTTCATTATAGGATATCTTTGCATATTCTTCTTCTGTTATCATACTTCCCATTGACAGACCATTCCATAATTCACCAATCATTTTTTCCATCTTACTGTTGCCGCAGAGCTTCCATATCTCGTGATGAAAAGCTCTGTTATATTGTGCATAATCCGAATAATCCCCCGCTTCTATCTTTTCTCCCGCTTTATTAAGAATAAGCTCTATATCAGATAAATCCGACTTATTCTCACATACCAGCTTCACTGCCGATGCTTCAAGTATGCCTCTTAACTGGTAATGCTCCTTTATATATGTATCTGTAATTCCTAATACGACTGCTCCCTTATTCTTACGAAGCTTGATAAGACCATCCCTGTCTAATATCTGAAATGCCTCTCTTACCGGAGTAATAGAAACATTAAGCTGCCCTGCAACATTTTCAAGTGAAAGAATCTCACCCTCCTCCATCTTTTTTGAAAGGATTGCCTTTCTTAATTCTGAAACAACCCGCTCTTTAGCAGATGGCAAAACTATTGGACTAAGCATATTCATTGTATTATCTCCTTATACTTTCCTTCATTAACTACCGCATCACACAGCTTCATATAATATATATCTAATATCCCCGATACCTTTTCCCATACCTCATCAGATATTGTATCACTATTTTCATTATGTGAATATATCTTACTTTTTACAGAATCAGTAATAAATGATGTATTTTTGCCAATAAGCTGCTGTGCATATGAAATATAATATCTGTGTGAATTCTCAAGAAGTGTTTTTATATAGAGATTCTCTGATTTATTTATAATCATATTATGTAGCTGCGTATCTGCCATATCAGCTATACAATTCCATACATTATTCCATCCGTCATGTTTTATTATCGTGTAAAATGCATTCTTCTCCACTGCTTTAATTACACTAAATGTCTCATCTAATAATTCACTGTTAATATCTGCAACAATAATATGCCTTGTTTCAAGCCTTTTTACAAGTCCCTGATTTTCAAGAAGCTGCAATGCTTCCCTTATAGGAATCCTTGACACATCAAGCATATCTGCCAGCTCTGTCTGTTTTAGTTTAGTTCCACTTGCAAGCTTTCCAGACATAATAAGCTGTGCAATCTGCACAGCTATAGCTTCACTCAATCGGTCTTCAACCATATAAACTCCATTTCTTCTATAAATAATATATTTGTATACAATATATTATATTATATTTTATAGGAAGTGTCAAAAAACATAAATTATTGCTTATAATAACATTTTTAAAAGAATCTATAACCGTGTTATGGCATCTGCTGCCAATTCACTTCTTACACATTCCTCTGCTGTCATTGTAATCTGCCAGCACAACGGACTTCCCTGCATATACTTTGCTGCATAGCTTAGACCATTAGTCTTTTCATCCAAAAATGGCCTGTCTATCTGTGCCGGATCACCTAACAATATAATCTTAGTATTTTTACCTGCTCTGGTAATTATCCCTTTAACCTGATTGGGTGTCATATTCTGTGCCTCATCAATTATAAGATAAGTCTGTGCAATAGAACGTCCTCTTATAAAATTCATAGCCTCTGTCTGTATAATTCCCCGCTCAAATATTTCTGAAATCTTATCAGACAGTTCATTTTCATTTTCATAGCGTTCATCACTGTCTGAATCAAGAATCTGTTCCAGATTATCAATTACCGGTCTCATAAGTGGTGCTATCTTTTCTTTTTCATCACCCGGAAGAAATCCAATGTCATCATCAAACTGTGCATTTGGTCTGCATATGACTATCCTTCTGTATTCTCCAGCCGGATTATTATACACTTTTTCCAGACCTACAGCCAGAGAGTAAAATGTTTTTGCCGTTCCGGCCATTCCTTTTATAATAACAAGCGGTGCTCTATCAGCTCCTGTCATTAACGCTTCCTGCATAAAATATTGTCCTGCATTTCGTGGAGATATTCCATATGGCTTGCTTTTTTTATAATGAAGCGGCACAATTTTTTTACCATGAACCCTTCCAAGCAATGTCTTTTTTCCTGTCTGATCAGGTTTTAATATAACAAATTCATTTTCTATAAAATCAATCTGTCTTGAAACACCATTCTCATCACACTCATAAACTTCTTTATATGAAATACCATTTTTCTTAAAATCTTTGACAAGCTCCTGCGGTATATACACCTCTGTTCTTCCTGTATATCCCGCATCTTCTACAGATATCTGCTCTGTGGTAAAATCTTCTGCCCTTATCCCTGCTATCTGAGCCTTTAGACGCAATACAATATCCTTAGTTACAAGAATTACATTCTCATTCTTTTTTGTAAGTCCTATACATACCTTGAGTATCCTGTTATCAGGCTTATCATCCGGCAAATCCTTAGGAAGTTCAACATCTGCAAAGTTCCTTTCAATTCTTATGCTTCCCCCATTTTTAAGCTTAATCCCTTGAAGCAGGTCTCCCATGCTCCTTAAATGTTCAAGCTGTCTTATTGCCTCTCTTGCGTTTTTCCCTTTTTCTGTGTCCGATTTTTTCAATCCATCAAGTTCCTCAAGCACAACGAGTGGAATAACAATATCATTATCCTTAAAACAGCCTATTGCATACGGTGCCTGAATTAATACATTTGTATCTAATATATATATCTTCGTCATATAAATCTCCATTTATTTACTATTGTTATTTTTCATCTTTTATATAACTCTTTCCTTGTTTATGACAAGACAGAATTCTACACCCAGCTTTTCGGCTGCTTTGCGGCACAGAATCATCCTGTCTAAGAATATTTCAAAATAATCCATTACTGAACATATCTTTTTATCAAGTTTTATCTTTACTACAATTCTCTTTTTATTCTCTACTTTAACCTTACTTTCTTTTACAGCAAAGTTAACCCTGTCATGCTGGTCAAATGTAGTACTATCCTGATTTCTTACCCTGCTGCTCCTTACATCAGTCTTATCTGCAATAATCAGTGCAGCAGTCACAGCATCAACCGGATATGCTGTATTTTCATCATGATTACCGATTGCCGTTATAACCTGTGCAATATCACCAGCTTCCATGCCCATATTATCAAGAAGTCTGTATGCCATAACAGCTCCCGATTGTGCATGATCTGTCCTGTTAATGACATTTCCTATATCATGCATATAACCGGCAATCTTAGCCAGTTCTATATCTCTTTTGCTAAACATAAGCTCTTCAAGAATCATGCCTGCAACCTGTGTAACCTTTCCGGCATGAATAAAACTATGCTCTGTATATCCAAGCTGTGCAAGCGTCATATCTGCCTTTTCAATAAATAATGCAATCTGTTCATTTTTAATAACATCTTCGTACCTTACTTTCACTTTAATCACCACCCTTATAATTTTAATTATAAATGTCTGTATTTCCTCTCTGCTATCATAATAATGAAAAATATATCTGAATATTATGTAAAATCTTATTTAAACCTGTTTCAAAATTTGCCCGCTTAATGTAATCTTTTGCCAGCGGCTGAATCCTGACTGAAACAATATTGTTTTCCCACCTTATAGAGAAAGAGACACATTTTAAAGCAATTTTCAGGTGACATATTTTAAAGTAATTTTCAGGTTGCAAACTTACATGCATTGTGATATTATGTTCACAAATCGTTGCAGTTTGTATTCTTATGGCTCTAAAGCTATCCTACATCCGGCAGCAATAAATCAATAAAGACCATGATGGAGAAAGTAATGCCTGTTAAACATACAGAGAGAACAGCATATGGTGAAAGCTGTTTATGTAAGACTTTCATGAAGACCACTCCTGAGTTGTGCGTGAATAATATCTATATTTAAGCGTTACCGTATGACTGCGTTAAAGTCTGTGCAGATTACTGCACCTGAGTTAAACATAAGGTGGAACCGTGTATTATAACTATTATTATATGTAGTATGTATGCACCCTTAAGATATACTTAAAGTGTATCCCAGGGGTGCATTTTTTGTATATTAAACAGTGTGAAGAATAAGCTTATCAGTATGATTTTTCATACTAATCCTTATTTCTGAGCAGCTTTTGCTGCGAAGCGGCAAAGTTAATTTCGCACAGGCAGTTTTTCTTCTGGCATCAATGATTATTTGTTTGCCAAGAAACAATAACCAGCTCACGTGTGAACTTTGGATAATAAGCTATCAGGCTTATTTTTTCACATCACATTCTGACAATATGTCTGATTATTAAAACGCCGTAACCCGGCAGAATGGAGAATTAAAATGGTAGATTTCAGAGAAGATGAAAATCTTAACACACTTAACCACTCATGTGCCCATTTAATGGCACAGGCAGTAAAACACCTTTACCCACAGGCAAAGTTCTGGGTAGGTCCTGTAGTTGCAGAAGGCTTTTATTATGATATTGACCTAGGTGATGCAGCTATAAAAGATGACGATATCGCAGCTATTGAAAAGGAAATGAAAAAGATTGCAAAATCAGGTAAGAAGATTATACGCCGTGAAGTTTCAAAAGCAGAAGCTCTTGAAATGTTCAAGGATGACGAATATAAGCTCGACCTTATTGCAGATCTGGATGATGGCAATATTACTGTATATGATCAGGGCGATTTTACAGACCTTTGCCGCGGACCTCACGTTGACAATGTCAAACTTTGCAGAAACTTTAAATTAATTAAGCACTCTGGTGCATACTGGAAAGGTGATTCTAATAACAAGGTTCTTCAAAGAATCTATGGTGTATGTTTCCCAACTGCCGAAGAGCTTGAAGCCCATCTTCAGCTCCTTGAGGAAGCTAAGGAACGTGACCACAGAAAGATTGGTAAGGACATGCAGTTATTTATGGTTGACGATCTTATCGGACGTGGACTTCCTATGTTCCTTCCAAAGGGATACACTGTATGGCAGGAGCTTGAAAATTATATTAAAGAAAAGGAAAGAAAGCTCGGCTATCTTCATGTTATGACACCTTGCGTAGGTACAGTTAATCTGTATAAGACATCAGGTCACTGGGATCATTACAAGGAAAACATGTTCCCAGCAATGGAAGTTGAAGGCGAATCATTTGTATTAAGACCTATGAACTGCCCTCACCATATGATGATATATGCCAACAGAATGCATTCATATAAAGATCTTCCTATGAGAATCGGTGAAATAGCACATGATTTCAGATTTGAAGCAAGTGGTACTTTAAAGGGTATTGAAAGAGGACGTCATTTCTGTCAGAATGATGCGCATATCTTCGTTACACCTGAACAGATTGAACAGGAATTTGCAAACGTTGTTGATCTTATTTTCAATACTTATAAGGATTTCAATATTACAGATTACCGTTGTGTACTTTCTCTTAGAGATCCTAAGGATACAACTAAGTATCATCAGGATGATGAGATGTGGGATAAGGCTGAAAATGCTCTTAGAACAGTTCTTAATGATATCGGTATTGAATATACTGAAGAAATCGGTGAAGCTGCCTTTTATGGTCCTAAACTTGATGTTAATGTTAAACCTGCCGTTGGTAATGAATATACACTTTCAACATGCCAGCTTGATTTCTGTCTTCCAGCTAAATTTAACCTGACATATGTTGATAAAGACGGCGAAAAGAAGACTCCTGTTGTTCTTCACAGAGCTATTCTTGGTTCACTTGACAGATTTATGGCATATATCCTTGAAGAAACTAAGGGTAATCTTCCTCTTTGGTTAGCTCCTGTTCAGGCAAGAGTTCTTCCTGTTAAAGATAATGATGAGGAATTATCAGCTTATGCCAAGAAGGTATACGATGCCCTCGATGCTAAGAATATAAGGGTTGAAATAGATGACCGTTCAGAAAAGCTCGGCTACCGTATGCGTGAAGGTCAGATTCAGAAGGTTCCATATCTTCTCGTACTTGGTAACAATGAAAAAGATGCCAATACAGTATCTTTCAGATTACATGGTGAACAAAAGACAACAACATTACCACTTGATGAATTTGTTGATAAGCTTGTCAATGAGATTAAGACTAAGGGTCATAATGAATAATATTCCAAATAGCTTTTAAGACTTAAAATCTATTGAACTTTATAACTCTAAAATATTCATTTATCAAAAATCCCCATAAGATTTTAACCTTATGGGGATTTTTAATATACACAAGTCTATTAGTTTTATATTAAATATCTGAACTCAAAAAAGCCACCTTCCAAAAACTGGAAGATGGCTTTTTCTCAACCGTCCGAACTATTAGTGTAAAACACTATTAAAAATATATTATATATATTTATAAATAATCTACTAAACTATTAAGCTAAATTAGAATTATTCAATAATTGTAGCAACAGCACCTGAACCAACTGTACGTCCACCTTCACGGATAGCGAAACGAAGACCCTGCTCCATAGCTACGTTGTGGATAAGTTCAACTGTCATTTCTACGTTATCACCAGGCATGCACATTTCTGTACCAGCTGGAAGTTCGCAAACACCAGTAACATCAGTTGTTCTGAAGTAGAACTGTGGTCTGTAGTTGTTGAAGAATGGAGTATGACGTCCACCTTCGTCCTTTGTTAATACGTAAACCTGAGCTGTAAACTTGTGGTGTGGTGTGATTGAACCTGGCTTACAAAGAACCTGTCCTCTCTGAATCTCATCTCTCTGAACACCTCTAAGAAGAGCACCAATGTTATCACCTGGTTCTGCTTCATCAAGGAGCTTTCTGAACATTTCGATACCAGTTACAACAACCTTACGGATGTCTTCGTGGATACCAACGATTTCAACTTCCTCGTTAACCTTAAGAACACCTCTTTCTACTCTACCAGTAGCAACTGTACCACGACCTGTGATAGAGAAGATATCTTCGATAGGCATAAGGAATGGCTTATCTGTATCTCTCTGTGGATCTGGAACATACTCATCGATTGTGTGCATAAGTTCAAGAATCTTGTCACCCCATTCGCTGCTTGGATCTTCAAGAGCCTTAAGAGCTGAACCCTGGATGATTGGTGTATCATCGCCTGGGAAATCATATTCGTTAAGAAGTTCTCTGATTTCCATATCAACTAATTCAAGAAGTTCTGGATCATCAACCATATCACACTTGTTCATGAATACTACTACATAAGGAACGCCAACCTGACGAGCAAGAAGGATATGCTCTCTTGTCTGAGCCATAACACCATCAGTAGCAGCAACAACGAGGATAGCTGCATCCATCTGAGCAGCACCAGTGATCATGTTCTTTACATAATCGGCATGGCCTGGACAGTCAACGTGTGCGTAATGTCTCTTTTCTGTTTCGTACTCAACGTGAGCTGAAGAAATTGTGATACCTCTTTCTCTTTCTTCTGGAGCCTTATCGATATTTTCGAATGCAA
>ERZ773204.2847-NODE-2847-length-11447-cov-4.458919_pt1 | contig 11447 bp, 14 predicted proteins | sample MGYA00581007_ERZ773204 | MGnify/ENA primary metagenome ERZ773204 (study PRJEB29015, sample SAMEA2737757) | human gut metagenome | biome: human gut; feature: human-associated habitat; material: faeces | place: China | collected 2012 ... | reverse complement strand
AGGCCAGTAATGGGTTAAGTGATAACAGGTGTCTGGAAATATAGGGGCAAATCCAATGGAATATAAAACATGACCAAACTTCTTCTTATTGGATTACTCACTCTTTCATCTCATGTTATTGCTCAGGACTGTTTTGAACTGGCTGGTAGAGATTACAAAATCGATCCCGATTTACTGAGAGCGATTTCATGGCATGAATCCCGTAACAGGGTTAATGCTATCGGCATTAACCCTGTTACGGGATATGGCTCCGGCCTGATGCAAATCGACTCCCAGCATTTTAAGGAACTGTCCCGTTATGGAATAGAACCGGAACACCTAGTAACAGATCCTTGCATGAATATTTATACCGGTGCGTATTACCTGGCAATACCGTTCAAAAAATGGGGAGTAACATGGAGAGCGGTCGGCGCTTACAATGCTGGTTTTCGCAACACAGAGGAACAGGATCGGCGCAGGAAAACTTATGCAGAAAAAATACAGAACATTTATCGAAATATAAAAAACAAGCAAGGGCAATGAAATATGTTATGCCGCGACAGCAGCATGGAAGGCCAGTTGATGAATTTGAGGCATAACAGACAACACAGCAATGCCGCAATGCCGCAATGCCGCAATGCCGCAATGCCGCAGCGGAAACATAAAGGTCGAATATTGGTGAAGGAAGACTACATCGCATTCATGCCGAAACAAAATTTAAGAACGGCATTGCATAACCTTGCATTGGCGATCGAATATTACAATGAAAACCATCCGCATAGTGCGTTTTGTTATCTCTCTCCGCGAGAATATCGACATCAGCGGGTAACGTTAACTTAAGATACAATCCCTGCCTAGAAATAAATGAAAATAATACCAGTAATATTGATATATCACTGGCTATAACGCTGTCTGCTGTACAAATGCCTTTATCCGAATATGAGAGTCTTCATATACTGTATTCCACGAGGACGAATCCAAATCGGACGACCTAAGCGGTTCAGCATATATTTATCTTACCACCCAGAAATATAAAAATGAAAACTGTTATTACAGGAAGCGACATTGCCCAAACAAAAACGATTAGATTATTTTTCCTGCTAATATTGAAAACCATACCTGCCAGCAACGCTAAAAAGAAAAATACAGCTGGCACAGTCCATGTAATGGCGGGATTATAGTTTATAATGCCGAAATCAAAGATGCATTGTTCCATAGAGTAAAATTCCTCCTGCTCTGTATCCAGATCATCATCAGTCATTGTCAGATTTATCCGCTTTGCTGCGGATGCCGATGCCGTTTTTGTGCCGCAGAACTTACAAACTGGCGCAAATCCAGTGGATTAATTTCCTGATCTATTTTCTTGGGGAGCCTTGCCATAGGATATACTGTTTTATGTAAAGTGCGTAATTATACGCACCTTTATAACTAGTAGAAGTTCCAGCATTCAGGTGCTGCAAATTACCGGGTCACTTGCAAGAAGAAGCATAGCTGCATCATGCATACCGCGCGGATGCCAGAAAATGCCAGTAGCGTCTCCTGCTGGCATGGTCCGTTCAGACTTCTGTCGATCCGATCCACATACCATTCAGATAAGCATCAAATGCTTCTTCCCCATCCCGCACCTTCTGTGGCTGAACAAGACTGAGGCTTTCATGTGTCCAGCCGCTTTCAGGAGCAGGCATTTTCAGCAGAATATGCCCATCAGAATCACGAATCTCCAGATCAGCAAAAGCATTCCCGCTCAGGATATCTGATTCACCGGGTCGTTGATCTGTAACATATGTGATATATCCCATCCATTCTCTCCACATTAAATATTTCAGCACTATACTGAACGTCAAAAAAAAACTTTCGAATTGACACGCTCAATCTGACGCAGGAACTGTTTAAAGTGATCGGCTTCCGCAATGTTGATATGGCGGAACTGCGTATCCACACCCCGGCTGAGCGCGTAGCTATAGCTGAAGGCCATCTTTTCCGGGTGGCTTTTGCGATATTTTTTCAGCTCAGTCAGGCTGCTGAATTCCAGGACGTCCCACTCTTCCCCGGTGTTTTTTTCCCTCCCGGCAACAAGAATCGTGTACGACGCGGTGTTAACGTGGATATTTCGGGTACTCATCCAGCTTTCTCCTCTCTCTGGTTTTCAGCCCCCATCATCTTTTGAGTTTCGGGAGCCGCGGTTTTGACGTTTTGCGGGGACCTGCCGTTTGTTCCCTCCGGTATTCACCATCACCTTTTTGAGAACCTTCGCCGCAAGGGGCATCACTGCCACGGCCTGACGCACCTGTCCTGGGCAGAACGCAAAATTTTTTACCGGGTTTTAGGTAAAAAATTTTGTGGGCTGTTCATTTACCCTGGACAGTCAGTGCGGCAGGTTGTGGCTGTATCAGCCCCCGGCGACAGGGGCTTAAACAGGTGAATGGCACCGGACACAACAACGGGCAGGGACCCGCCGCAACGACGTGAAGCGCGGTTTGCGAAACGGCGTTGCGCCTTACATCCCGGCGGCCTTTTGCCGGGATGCCAGGAGCGCAGGCCACGGCGCGACAGAGGCGGCGCGACCGGAACGGTCGCTGCAAGCCAGGGGTTTCGCGTCAGGGATGGAAGCCCGTCAGGGCGGAGACAGCTTCGCTGGCTCCGTTCACGACAGCCCGCCCCGCCAGGGGGACGCCCGGAAAAGGCATAAGCAGGAGAACAACAAAACAGGCAGTAATCAGAGCAGCAGAAAAAAGAAGAACAGTAGCAGTAGCAGGAACAACCACATCATCAGTAACAGACAAATGACCGTTCTGAAAAGACAGAAGCCCACAGCAGAACGTCCGCGCAATGAAAGGGGCGGCGCGTGAGCGCGGCCCCTTTCAGCGCCACCGGCGCGCGGTCTTTTTCCTGCACGGGCAGACGGGCATTTATCCTCCCGCCTGCCCTGTGTCATCAGGCGCGCAGACGAATAATCATCGTCGGAACATGGGTATAAGCAAACGTGCCGCGCGGCAGCTCCTCGCGGATGTCAGAAAACGGTAACAGCTTCTCCTGCTGGCGTGGCCCGTTGAGACAGACGGCAACCAGCACGCCACCCGGACGCAACAGGGAAAAAGCCCGCAGGATATGCCGGATATCCTGCCCGTGACTGAACGGCGGATTCATAATGATCCGGCTGTAATACTGCACCGACTGCCATTCCATGAAGTCGCCACACTGTACCCTGACACCGTTAAAATTTTCCCGCAGATACCGGACCAGCCCGCTGTTGCTCTCCACCGCATCACACATGGCCTCCGGCGCGGTATCCCGAATCGCCCGCAGTATGGCCCCGGTGCCGGCAGAGGGTTCCAGAATGTGATCACGGTTGCTGATTTCCGCCAGCGTCACCAGGCGATCACAGACCGGGGCAGGTGTCACAAAAAGCTGAGATTCAGCCCGGATTTCAGCAACCGGCGCGGCGTTATCCAGCCTTGCGCGCATCAGCCGGATACGTTCTCTTAACTGACTGTGCATGTCATTATCTCCGTCATCCCCCGGGGATTTCCCGGGGGGATATACCTTATTTCTGTGGGATTTCCGTGATTTTCATGTCGGTAATATACACATTCACCAGGCGGAAATTATTGTCCATTGTGCGGCGGTAGCGGTATGCCCCGTGGTCTTCTGTCTCTGCCACACTGCGCACGGCCTTACAGTCCCGGGGCAGGGCGGCCCACTGCGCCTTTGTCATTTCCCGGAAACCTTCCCCCGGATAGTTGACTACCGGCGGACGCTTCGCGGCCTGACTGGCGACGGCAGCCTCTTCTGCCGATGGTGCTTTGTAGTCCGTGATGCGATCGGGCGTCACTTTCATCGTGCCGCTGTACCCGAGAAAACTGTAATTCGGCGTTGTGACTGAACTCACCGCCCCGTTGCTTTTGTTCACGCGGATGATGGTCAGCCACTCGCCCCGGCTGAAAACCTGTCCGCCCGGCTCAAAATCCTGTGTCCGGGTAACCACGCCGCCGCTTTCGTCCAGCATGGCACGCTCATAGATCAGGCGGTTCTGATAGTGGTTAACCCAGCGTTGCTGATGCTGAATCTGCCGTTCATGACAGCGGATCGCAATTTCGCGGGCCTGCTCCGTGGTGATGATGTCATCATCCAGGGCCGACCATAACGATCGACTTCCTTCATACTGGCTTTTTTCTGCCGGGCGCGGATACCTGTCCAGCGGGAAACAGGCGCTGATATGGTCATGACTGCTGATGAGTTTTGCCATATTCAGATCCAGCGATTCAGCCCGCCACATCGTCAGATATTTCTGCGACTGTGCGATGGTCTTTTCCGCCTTGCGCAAATCAGCTTCGATTTTTTTGATACGACGCCAGCGAACGTCCGGACGTTCTTTATACTTCGCGTGAAGCAGTGCCGACCGCGCCCGCTCTTCCCAGTATTCCGCACGTTCAAAGAGCATCACGGCACGTTTCATGCCGTTTTCAATACGCTGCGCATCACGACGGGCGCGGCGTTCGCTGTGATGCCCCACAAGAATGGGCTGACCGGGCGGGATCATCGCGGCCAGTCTTTCCACTTCATCAAGTGCCTGTGCGGATTCACTGGCCCGCTTTCCGCTGTATCCGGTAAACCGCTCCGCCCGTGCTTCCTGACGTTCAGCGAGCGTGCTGTCTTCATCCTCAATCTCTCCGGCAAGTGAGAGGAGCACGTCTTCCCGGCCCGGTGTCCAGGCTGGCGCGACAAACAGCGCCTGTCTGGGTGCCCAGCGAAAACCGGCATCATGCACTTTTTTATACGTCTCCGGGTCAAGACGTGACGCGGCATACAGGCGCAGTTTGTTGTCATCCGGTGAGTAGGTCGCGCGGTACATCTGCACAGGGCTGGCGGCTTCCGGGGCGGTCATGGTGATTGCTGCTAATGTCATAAAATGTTCTCCTTCCGTCTGTTGCCGCCCCTCGCGGGGCGGCTCACCTCATCAGTTAAAAGCGCGTTTCAGTTCGAGTGTGCGGAGCACCTGCCCGAAGGCCGTGTTTTTCATGGCGGGGATGTGTACACCACGCCCCCGGTGAAAACTCCGGGCTATGTGTCGCCCGAAGGCTTTCAGCACGGGGTCAATTTCCGGCGCGGGGATGTCTTCGCGTCTGAAACGGGGATGACGGCGGGGCTTTACAGCCGCTGCGGAAGGTGAAACAATACTTACTGTCATAAATGCATCCTTATGACTGTTGAATGGAACCGCAGAAACTGCGCGAACAGTTTTTGCGGTGTGGATTAAGCAGGTCCCTGACCTGCTTTTTTCATATCTGCATCTGACGCTTTCCGGTGTTTTCCTCCTTCTGTTCCTGCGTTCTCATTACCTGCCAGCCGGATGACTGACAGAACAAATAAATGCGTATTGCCGGAGCCTGAAATAAATCCTGATTTTTAAAGAACATCACCCGTTGAGTTTCGGGAGCCGCGGTTTTGACGTTTCGCGGGAACCTGCTGCTGTATTCCCTGTGGTATGAACTTCACCCGTTTGAGAACCTTCGCCGCAAGGGGCATCACTGCCACGGCCTGACGCACCTGTCCTGGGCAGAACGCAAAATTTTTTACCGGGTTTTAGGTAAAAAATTTTGTGGGCTGTTCATTTACCCTGGACAGTCAGTGCGGCAGGTTGTGGCTGTATCAGCCCCCGGCGACAGGGGCTTAAACAGGTGAATGGCACCGGACACAACAACGGGCAGGGACCCGCCGCAACGACGTGAAGCGCGGTTTGCGAAACGGCGTTGCGCCTTACATCCCGGCGGCCTTTTGCCGGGATGCCAGGAGCGCAGGCCACGGCGCGACAGAGGCGGCGCGACCGGAACGGTCGCTGCAAGCCAGGGGTTTCGCGTCAGGGATGGAAGCCCGTCAGGGCGGAGACAGCTTCGCTGGCTCCGTTCACGACAGCCCGCCCCGCCAGGGGGACGCCCGGAAAAGGCATAAGCAGGAGAACAACAAAACAGACAATAATCAGGGCAGCAGTAATCAGAGTCAGAGCAGTAATCAGAGTCAGAACAGGAGGAAAAAGAGAATAATCACAGGGAAGGTGATGTGATTTCTGACAGGTCATAAACAGAGAAGGCGGGGGAAAAGAACGGGCGCCGCAGGCGCACGTTCATCCCCGTTCCCGGAGGGAAACGGCCTTCCTGGCAGTCTGGTTGTTCATGCCCGCACAATGCCAGCAAGGAGAAAGGGGCCACCGGCGAACCAGCAGCCCCTTTATAAAGGCGCTTCAGTGCAGTCAGACCAGCATCAGCCCTGAAAAGGCGGGCCTGCGCCCGCCTCCAGGTTGCTACTTACCGCTGGATTCGTAAGCCAAACTTGCCGTAACCTCCCTGTATCCGTCCTTCAGCCGGACTTCGCACAGACGATTCCGGGTCAGGAGTGTGAATATCAACAACGTGCAGCACACGATTAATACGCACCAGATAAGGGCGTTTCCCGGTAGTTTCATGGTTTACTCCTCCTTGCAATTTGCACGGTAAGAGGCCATACTGGTGTTGATCAGACATACAGTGGGCCTCGTGGGTTAATGAAAATTAACTACGGGGCTTTCTGCCTTCTGCCACACAACACGGTAACAAACCACCTTCACGTCATGAGGCAGAAAGCCTCAAGCGCCGGGCACATCATAGCTCATATCCCTGCACGCTGACCACACTCACTTTCCCTGAAAATAATCAGGTCGTTCAGCCAGTTCCCGGGCAATCAGTTCATCCGCAAACAGTGGTGCATGCCTGTTGATACGTTTCTCCAGATTCCGCCGTCGTACCGCAGCCTTACGTTCTTCGCTCCAGCGGCGCACCGGGCGGTCAGAAATAAAATCCAGACAGACCGCATACCCTGCTCCGGCAACCCAGCGTGACATAACGGATGCCGGTGCAGGCTGCCCCGCCTCCACCACTTCTGAAACCAGTTCATGCTCATTCAGACCGTTCACGGGAAATCCGTGTGATTGTTGCCGCATCACGCTGCCTCCCGGAGTTTGTTCGGCACCATCCACCGCTCCATCTCACGGACAGCGTGACCGGCCTCTCTTGCTGCAAGACTGGCTTCCGCAATAACCTGCCAGAACGGCATATCCTGCCACTGCCAGCGTTCCATTCCGGCCAGTGACGGAAAACGCTCGCCCCACTGCCAGAACAGGGTTTCCAGGTCATGCTCTGCCACCCGGTCACTCCAGCGTGCATGCCAGCTTCCAACTGTTTCCGGCGAATGGAACGCCAGTTCGATTTCTGCCTGAGCAACCAGCGCCTGGTACGCACGGGTTTTCTGCTCTGCCTCCCGTGCCTGCTGGCGGCTGTACTTCTGCATGACCAGTGCGGATTTATGGCGACTGCGTTCCCTGACACGGAACCGCACTGACGGGAACAACTGCTCTGCTGCATCGCCGGGAAGGGGAAGGAGGCAGACCTCGCCCTGTGTTTCAATCAGCACATCGACGGCATACAGCCACTGAGAACGGTTGCCACGCAGTTCTTCTGCGGTCAGGGACGGCATGAAAAATCGCAGGTCAGACAGCGATATCCTGCGGCTTCCGTTCAGACAGCGGAAAAACGCCCCCGCATACGGATATTCCGCCAGCGTGTTACCCTGATGGCGGCGTTTTTCCGTCTCCGCCACCGCCCGCCATGCGGCCTGTTGCTCTGTGCTGAGAGGAACCAGTGCCTGTGAACGTGCGCTCATACCTGACCTCCTTCCGCCATCAGGATATGGATGATGTCGTTAACGCTGTACCCCTGCGTATCCAGTGACGCCGCCAGTGCCAGTGAATGGCTGACGGCTTCCGGTGCAAACCGCCGCTGTACCTGAACCACCGCAAACGGCTCACCACCGGCATTCACCAGAACCAGCACCCAGACCTGAGAGACATCGCCCGGTGAACATAACGCCAGGTGAAAACGTTCGTGGGCAGGCGTGAAACGGACCTGGACGGGGAAAAAGCCGCCAAACTCGCTGCCGTACTCGCCGTTCATCGTCCAGTTGTCCGGCGCATCCAGTTCCCGCATCACGGCGTGTGTCAGCTCACGGCGTTCATCACTTCCGGCAGCCCGGATATCTTCATATTCCTGTGCGTTCATGGTCTGTAATACATTCAGGGTCAGTTCAGTTTTCATCACGGTATCTCCCTTGCTGCCGCCCCGTCTCCGGCGGGGCGGTGTGGTTGTTCATCAGGCGGCATCGGCCTGGTTGTCACGGTATTCCGTGGTTTCCGTCTCTGCCTGTGGACGTGGTGTACACATCCAGCCAGGCACCCAGCGGTTGTCTTTCATGTGGAACTCTGCATGTTCAGCCGCATCGCCTTTCTTCATTTTCTCCGCGTCCCGCGCAGCACCGGACAGTCCTGCATCATTCAGGGCTGCGATAATCTGCGGCTTTTTCAGGTGTCCGAAGAAGTTTGCTTTTGTCGGCTGCCACCAGTCGCGCATGTGAAAGCCGATGGCGGTTTCCAGCGAGTCCAGCGGACTGCGTGACGTGTGACCATACTCACGGGTCTGAACACCGTTAAGGCTGCATGCGGTGCAGAAACTGAGCAGGGATAACAGCACCTCCTGACTGAGTGACAGGAATGTCGTCATGTCCCGTGACCATCCCTCCGGTAACAGGGCAGCAAGACGGGCTTTTTCTGCCATCAGCGCCATGAATGCGGCACCTTCCTTCCCTGACGGCGCATCGCTGGTCAGCGAATAATGTTTACATTCCAGGCTGATTTGTGCTGGTTTACTGTACGCTCCGCTGCCAAACACATTCAGGCAGAGCGTCCATGCCAGCAGTGCCAGAGATTTGTCCGGTTGCTGCATCAGTGCTGCCTGGACTGCCAGCGTGCGTTCGGAAGACATTTTCGTCAGCAGTGGCAGACTGATTTCCTCCACTGACGCTTTTTCCTGCACCTGTTCCGTGCGGTCAGCGTCGTCAGCCACGTCATCCTCACTGCGCAACTGCACACCACGCTGGACACACACATTACCGTAACGCCAGGACACCACCACACCGCTTCCGGCACGCATTTCCGGCGTCCACGCCCTGACCTTCGCTATACAGCGCATCAGCTTCATTTCTGCTTCCAGCAGGTCGGATTCCTCACACTGGTTTTCCAGCGCGTCGTAACGTGCCATCAGTTCGTTCAGACGTTCTTCTTCCGCCTCGGTCAGCACCGCTTCCGGCTCCGGCAGACAGCGGTATGTTCCGGCATCCTCACGGCACTCACCGACAGGCTCCATGCGTCCGGCGCACCATTCCCAGCCTTCGGCTTCCCGAAGGTGTTCAGCGACAGCCTGGAGTTTTTCCAGCAGGGCAGCATCGAGCGCAACACAGTCCACATAGCCACCCTCGTCGTCGCTGAACAAATCGGTGCGCAGTTCGTCTGGCGAGAAGGCATCAGCCCCCACGAAGCGGAATTTACTGTTCCCCGCCACCGCCACTTCACTTTCGGTCACCAGACGACGAATGGTCTGTACTTCCGGTTTACCGCCCCATCCCGACTGACAGGCAGCTTCAAACACCTGCACCTGACGCGCGGTGTCGTTCTCCAGCGCCAGCGCCTGACAGTGTTCGGTGGTGATGCGGTCTTCTGCCAGCGCATCGAGGATGACAGGCGCAAGGTCAGCCAGTTTCAGCATTCGCTGAACGTGGCGGGGTGAATAGCCCAGCAAATCACCGATTTGTGCAGGTGTTTTGCCTTCCTGCGCCATTGCGCGGAATCCGGCAATCTGTTCGGCAGGATGCATATCCCGACGATGACCGTTTTCAGTCATTGATGCGGCAGTCGCCAGTTCCTGCGGAATGACCTTCACACGGACAGGCCAGTCAGCCGGAAGGATGCCACGCTCTGCCAGCATGTTGAGTGCTGCCAGTCGGCGACCACCTGCGGCGACACCGTGGCGGTCACCAGGCAGGGCATGAACAACCAGATTCTGCAACAGGCCAACGCCATTAATGGACTCCGCCAGTTCGCTGACGGACTCTGCGGAATACGGCACCGTGCGCACATTCAGCGGTGACTTAATCAGTGAGGCCAGCGACACGCTCACTTCCTCCGTCTGCGCCAGCAGGGCAGACAGGACTGTTTCCTGCGTTTTTGCAGATTTACGGCTTGCTTTGCGGGTGGTTTCTGGTTCACACTTCGTTACAGGCATAATCATCCCCTTATAATTGCTTATGTCCTGCCGGACGTTCGCGCGTCCGGCACCTCTCTTACTTAAGAATCCCGAAATCCCTGATGACATGGTTCATCCAGTACCCGGCACCGTCCTCAAAATTCCAGGTACGCCAGACCAGGCCATTGTTATTGCGGACAACCAGGCGAAAATGCGTTCCCTGATCATCCTCGATAAAGACATTCTGGTACTGTGCGGCAACGGCTTCAGCCTGTTCGCGGGTAAAGGAGCCGTCCGGCAGCCCCTGAAATATTCTGAAATATTCGCTCATCCTCATCTCTCCGGTGATGCCCCGCACAGGACGGGGCGGTTGTCACAGTCAGTCGTTCAGAACGGGATATCATCTGAAAACCCGTAATCGTCACCCTCCGGCGGTTGCGGCTGAGGCTCCGGCTGCGCGGCCTTACGTCCACGGCCTTTCGTTTTCGCGCCACCTTTTTTCGTCGCGTCAGCACTCTGTGGCTGCCCATTCTGCTGAGGCTTCGGTTGCGCCTGAGCGTTCTGCTGTGGTGCACTCCCCAGCATCTGCATGGTGCCCGTGGTCTTAACAAGAATTTCAGTGACGTAACGGGTGATACCGTTATCTTCCCAGCTACGGGTACGGAGTTGTCCCTCGATGTAGACCTGCGCGCCCTTGCGCAGATATTCACCAGCCACTTCCGCGAGCTTGCCGAACAGCACCACGCGATGCCATTCTGTCTGCTCCCGCATCTCCCCCGTCTGTTTGTCACGCCAGCTTTCTGACGTGGCCACCTGCAGGTTTGCCACTGCGCCCCCGTTGGGGATGTAACGGACTTCCGGATCATTGCCCAGACGCCCGACGAGGATGACCTTGTTGATACCACGTGCACTCATAAGAACCTCCTGACTGAAAGATGTGAGATAAACCGGATACCGGCGACGGGACGTTCATGTGCCCCTTCAGAGGAGCGAAAGCTCCTCCTGCCGTCCACTTCTTCGGGGTTTCTCCCCGCAGTGGACCTTTCCGATGGGGGCCCGTTTACCGCCTCACGGGACAGCTGTCCGGGGGCGGACGCAAAATTTTTTGCCGGGTTTATGGCTAAAAATTTTGTGGACGGTATATCTTCCCCTGGACTGCTGAAACGGGATGTGGTTACTCCAGCCCCCGGAAAGTCCACAGCGGGAAACAGGCCGCAGAGGTGGCGGCAGGAGGGAAGACTGCTGCGCCATCAGGCGCAGTTTCCTCACACACCGTCAGGTGTGCAGGGAGCGCAGGTCACGGCGCGACAGAGGCGGCGCGACCGGAACGGTCGCTGCAAGCCCGGGTTTTCACGCATCGGACCG
>ERZ773204.2836-NODE-2836-length-11470-cov-15.701708_pt1 | contig 11470 bp, 13 predicted proteins | sample MGYA00581007_ERZ773204 | MGnify/ENA primary metagenome ERZ773204 (study PRJEB29015, sample SAMEA2737757) | human gut metagenome | biome: human gut; feature: human-associated habitat; material: faeces | place: China | collected 2012 ... | reverse complement strand
TCCTGCATAGCTGGTTTTTCCTTACGGTCTGCAAATACGATTCCATTTCCTGAAAACTCATAATCAGAAGGCTTATCATCAAAGTCTCCGCCATAACGCAAAACTTCTTTTCCTGTCACTTCATCTTTCACGAGAAGTGCCTGATCAATGAAATCCCAGATAAATCCACCGTGGTACATCTCATACTTATCTATTAACTTCATATAAGTACCAAGTCCTCCCATCGAATTACCCATATCATGCATATACTCACACAAAAGATACGGTTTCTTTGGATTATTATTTAAATATTCCTCCACTTCATAAGGCTTTGCATACATCCTGCTCTCTACATCTGATATGGTTTCCTCATAATTACGGTCATAGAAAGAGCTTTCATAATGAACAAATCTGCCATCCTGCTTTTCCTTGAAGTAAGTATTCATTGCTTCTATGTCATCACCCGCATAAGATTCATTTCCTAAAGACCAGAAAAGAATTGCTGTATGGTTTTTAAAAGTTTCAAAATTACTCCTAGCCCTGTCAACAACAGCCTCCCGCCATTGCGGAATAGAACAAGGTACGCTGCACGATGGTTCAATCGCACCAAGTTTTTGGAATGTTCCATGACTTTCCATATTCGTTTCTGCCATTACATAAATACCAGCTTTATCACACAGGTAATACCACGGTATCTGATCCGGATAATGGCATGTGCGTACTGCATTGATATTATTTCTAATCATACAATCAATGTCTGCTGTCATTTCATCCATACGGATGCTTCTTCCTGTCTTTGCACTCCACTCATGACGGTTTACTCCGGTAATGACAAGACGTTTACCATTTAAATAGATTACCTTGTCAATCATTTCCAGTCTTCTGAAACCTATGTCATATGGAATTATCTCTAATATTTCTCCATCTTCGCCTCTAAGCTCTACATATGCGTGATACAGATATGGGCAGTAATTATCCCATGCCTTAACACTTCCAACCTCAGTATCTATCACTCCTACAAGACTTCCAGCTTTTTCCTCTAAGGTGATATTGTCCTCTGCCACCTGATTATTCTCTCTGTCTTTTAAAACCAAATGGGCAGATACTTTCTTTCCTTCTGGAGCAGATACTTTCATCTTTACCGATACCCTGCCGCTTATATTGTCCTTGTTTAGTGTTGGCTGAAACCATACATCTTCCAAATGCACCTCTGGCACTGCTTTTAAAGTTACATTTCTAAAAATTCCAAAAAATCGGAAAAAGTCCTGATCCTCCAAAAATGCTGCCGTACTCATTTTGTGAACCTGAACTGCCAGCACATTTCCTTTTTCTCTGATAAATGGTGTCAGATCAAATTCTGACGGTGTAAAACTATCCTCCGCATATCCTACAAACTGACCATTCAGCCACAGATACATCGCTTCTTCCACACCTTCAAAACAGATACGGATTTTCTTTTCACGCATTTGCTCACTCAAATCAAATCGTTTGATATAAGATCCGACAGGATTATACTCTGCCTCGGAAAACATTCCTGCCTCGTCCCCGGTACTCTCCATACTATACGCACCCCTGTGATATTCTTTTCCCTCCCACGGATACATCGTATTGATATAGCGTATTTTGTCATAGCCTGCCAGTTCGATATGCCCCGGAACCATAATCTTATCAAATAAAGATGCATCAAAATTTTCCTCATAGAAATTTTCCGGTCTGTCCATTACATTTTTGCTAAAAGCAAACTCCCATTGTCCATTTAATGACTGCATCAAAGGATTTTCTGATTTTTCCATATCTGCATAATCCATATAGTAACAATGGTCGCTGTGTGCGTCCAACTGGTTTACACGGAAAGCCAAAAATGACATATCATAAATTGGACAAAATATGCACAAAATGATAAAATTAATGAACATAAGGATTATATTGGACAGATTTTTAGCCATTTTTGACATACACTTTTTTATATTTCAATACAAGGAGGCACACATGTACACAAATAATGCATATCTCAATCACTCAACAATTGATAGAAAAGATAAATCCAAGCCGCTTGTTGTAACTATGTGTGGAACATATAAGCTATACACACGTCCTAAACTGCCTACCTGGAGACCTCGTGGCAGACTTGATTTTCAGTTAATTTATATTGCTGCCGGAAAAGCCCATTTTCATTTTGGTCGTAATAGTGAAGAAGAAACTATTGTTCATGCCGGACATATGGTTTTATATCGTCCAAAGGAGGCTCAAAAATATGAATATTATGCCGAAGATCAGACAGAAGTCTACTGGGTTCATTTTACAGGCAGCGATGTAACAAATATATTACGCTCTTATGGATTGACCGCTGACAAAAAGGTATTTTACTGTGGATCTGGTCCCTCCTATCAGAATCTTTTTCGTGCAATGATAAATGAATTACAGATGTGTAAGGATAGTTATCAGGAAATGCTTGAAATGTATTTAAGACAGATTTTTATAAAACTTCAACGATACTTTAATAACAGCATAAGAATAGATAATTCCCGTACTGCAGAAACTATTGACATGGCTATTGCCTATTTCAATGAACATTACAGTGAATCAATCAGCATTGAAGAATACGCTGAAAAAAATCATGTAAGCACAAGCTGGTTTATACGCAATTTCAAACTTTATGTTGGCTCTACACCAATGCAATTTATTTTGCAAAAACGCATTTGCAATGCAGAAGCCCTGCTCTTGAATACAGAATATAACATAAACGAAATTGCACAAATTGTTGGCTATGATAATGCTTTATATTTCAGCCGCATGTTCAAAAAGATAAAAGGCATATCTCCCTCAGAATACCGCAAAAATATATAATAAACTGCAACGGACAGAGAATATTTACACACTCTCTGCCCGTTGCAATTTTTGTCTATTTATTTTTTTATTTTGGCAAGTAATATACCCCTTCGTGTTTTATAATGACAGCGTAAACAGAAAGGAGATGAACTTCCATGAGAAACAAATTCCACAACTTTATTGAAAACTTACTTAGCTTTTATGCAAACTTTTTCACACACAGATTTTACCCTATGTAATATGCAGTTGTCCCACAAACAGATCTTGCAGAACATTATGGTAATAGCCATAGGAAAACGAAAGGAGATAGACTTCCATGAAAAATAAACTTCACAACTTTATTGAAAATATACTTAGCTTTTATGCAACTTTCTTCACAAGAGGATTTTATCGTTTTTAAATACCATTCAATACTTTCCTCGATTCGCCCATACGTCAAATCATAACTCATATGAAGAAAATCTAATATCTCCGCCTTCTGGACTGTCCCATACAGAAGAATTATTTTTATTTTTTTGCTTATGTGTAAAATACTACTTATCCTTAAATATGACAGGGCTTTATGAATTTTTAAGAAAATGGATTATAAAAAAAGCATTTTACTTTAACATAAGTGATACCCCAGGACTTAACGCGAGTACAGCATACCTACCGGCTGCCCTGATATCAATTTTATTTAAAATAATAATCACATTAAACAAACCATCCTACCTAATTATATACTGACATATACAAAATATCATTTTCTAATCTTTATTTCAGGATTTCTTAGACTTTTTATATGCCTGTTTGTTTTCATACATATAATAATCTGCCTTATCTAATAGCATTTGTATTGTACACTCACTATAAGCATCTGATATTGCCCATCCACATGCATAGTCGATTGGCATATTATTACCACTACTGTTTAATCTGTCTTTTTCCCTGCTTAGTTGCTTTAATATATCCTCAATTTCCGTTTTGCTTGTATTGTAGATAACTACCATAAATTCATCTCCGCCATATCTTCCAACAAAATCTTTTTGTGGAATTACATTGCGTAAAAGTCTGGCAAAGTTCAATATAAGCTGATCTCCCTTTGAATGTCCCTTTGTATCATTAATAATCTTAAGATTATTTAAATCAAACATTATGCACGCTGTATGCTCTGCAACTGTTTCCTTATTGTTAAGAATCACTTCACAGGCATCTTTATTTGGCAATCCCGTATGGGTATCTGTATATGCTCTTTGTTCTAACAGCTTATTTAATACGGCCATTTTCATGGCTGCTAAGGTCTGTGTAACAATCAATATCACAAGACATAGCATGTCAAGTACTGACAACAGCTCTAAGGTACGGATTTTAACAGCTATGCTTTCTGAATAGTTTTCCGCGGCAAATACTGTTTCATCCGCCATCTTAAAATATATTTCACTCATATTAACAATATCTGTATTTTGATAGCCTGCTTCTCTTACTGCTTTGATTTCTTTTTTTAATTCTTCCCAGTAGTCACTTAGAATCTGTAACCTGTCATGATATTCCTTATCATGAAGATCTACAAGATTGTATTGTCCATTCTGATATTTCAAATCATTAAGAATATCATCAAGATATTTAATTAATTCATCATCTGGGTTTCCAGTAATTTCCAGTTTTACTTCACGCTGCGTAGCTCCACGTACCAGACCTGCATAATTTATTACGCGGGCTGTCCCCTGCAGTCTGCTGATATTCACCATAATAAATATAACAAGAACTATCAGTACCAATATTAAACAGCTTTGGATAATTCCTATTATATTCTTACTTTTCTTATATGATTGTTCTTCTTTCTCCATACTAACACCTCAATAATACCCAATTTTACTGTACATTATTTCTAGCTTTATCTATACCTTATATAATGATGTGCATGTCAAAAATAAATTTTGCCACCTACTGATGTAACCGGACCGCTTAATTGCTATGTAATTCCCGCAATCCTCGAACACCTTAAATCCATATTATATAATATAAAAATCACGTAAATAAGTCAATAAAATAGTAATGATTACTACTTTAATCACTACTTTATTGTACGTATTATTTAATAGACTGTATGTCTAGACAGCTTAAGCTGTTGTTCTGTTAACTGCAAACTCCACTTCTATTATTGTTCCTCCTGACGGATTAGGCCTGATTGCAATACTGCCATCGTGTACCCGCACAATTTCATTAACTAAAGCAAGTCCAAGTCCAACACCACCAAGTTCACGGCTTCTTGATTTATCTACGCGAAAGAACGGTTCAAACACACGTTCCTTAAGTTCCTCTGGAATTCCGTTTCCCGTATCCTTTACTGACAGATAAACCTGCTTTTCCCTCTGATATGCCTCTACTGAAACCTGTCCACCTGAATGATTATATTTTATGGCATTCTCAACAAGATTATATACAAGCCTGTATATAAGTATATCACTTCCGACCATATTTACATCCTTACATTTTCCAGTAAGCTTTATATTCTTTTGCTGTGCAAGTGGCTCCAGATCCGCCAATACCTCATCAATAAGTGCATTAACTATAATCGTCTCATCACGTACCACTGTCTGAAGCTCGCTCATATCAAGGAGCGTTTTTACCATTTTACTAAATCTTTCATTCTGTTCAGTAACCATCTTTATCGTCTGTATGGTATCTGCATCATTACCTGGATGCTTGCCAGAATTATATAAATCAAGCTGAACCTGCATTAATGATAATGGAGTCCGAAGCTCATGTGCCGCATTCTCAGTAAACTGCCTCTGTATCTTAAATGCCTCCGATAGACGTTCAAGCATCTTATTATACGAAACACTAAGTCTGTTCAGTTCTTTAACCTGGTTTTCTTCTATCTGCGAATCGGACAGGTTCTGTAACTGTACCTCTTCAATTTTATCAGAAAACTCACCAATTGGTTTAAGTGCCCGTCCACTTATAAAATATGTAACACCGCCTCCAAGAAGCGCCAGTAACACTGAAATTATTAAACTATTTCTTTTATAATCTGCCTTATTATTGTACACCTGGACAGAAAAATCCTTTGCAAATTCATCCCATTTATCCTCTGGAATACTTATATATATCTGTTCTGAATCATCACCCTTATTATCCCCCTGGGCTTCAACAGCCTCCTGCAATGAATCAATGTAATACACACCATTTCCATATACAAACATTGTCAGACAACCACATATAAGTGCAATATATATTGTAATTATGCATGTAAGTCTCCACTGCAATGACATTTTCTTCATCAATCAGACTCCTCCCGTAATTTATATCCTTCCCCAACCTTGTTAATAATCGGGTCATATCCAAGCTCAGCCTTAAGCTTTCTTCTAAGTGAAGACATATGTACTCTTATGGAACCGCTGAAACTGTCAACTGATGCATCCCATACATGCTCTATCAGTTCCTCCTGGCTTACCGGTCTTCCTATATTAAAAAGCATGTATTCCAGAATACCATTTTCTTTTCTTGTAAGTGATACTTTATTTCCTTTAGCATATACCTCACGCTTTATTGTATCGAACCTTATATCGCCGCTTTCAAGGCATATATCCTTCTGCACAAACTTCCTTCTTGTCAAACTTCTGATACGTGCCTCAAGCTCCTGCAAATGAAACGGCTTTTCCATATAGTCATTAGCCCCTGCATCAAGTCCCTCAACCTTATCCACAATCTGTCCTCTTGCTGATAATATAAGAACCTTTGTCTCCTCATTACTCTGTCTTAATTCCCTTAAAATATCCATTCCATCTATTCCCGGCAGATTCAGATCCAGGACAATCAAATCATAATTCTCTGCAAGAATATACTCAAGTGCCTCCATGCCATCATAACAGGTATCTACTTCGTATCCGGCCGCATACAGGCTTTTTGCAACCATATCACATATTTGTTTCTCATCTTCAACTATTAATAATCTCAATTCTATTTCACCTTTTTCTTAACAAAGATTTTACAACAGCTATTGTATAATAATCCCTGTCAGATGGTCAATAAATACACAAGCAAAAAATCGACATGAAAACGAATAAAGGAGTGACAATATCTTGAAGTACAAAAAATTATATCAGATTATTCTGCTAATCCTGGGTATTACTATGGTAAGCTATGGTGCTATCAGGGGTGAAGCAGCTTTAGTACTTAGCAAAGCAATAAAACTATGTCTGGAGTGTGTTGGAATTGGATAAAAATAAGAAAAAAAACAAATCAAAAAGAAAAAAAGACAACAAATCAATATCAAATAAAATAGCACAACTACGCGGATGGATACAGGCAGCCGCCACGCTGCTTACTAATATACATATTCCTAATATATTTAAAGGAAAAATATACCAGGGAAATGCCAAAACTGTATGTGTACCAGGATTAAACTGTTATTCCTGTCCTGCTGCAACAGGAGCCTGTCCCATTGGAGCATTCCAAGCAGTTGTGGGCTCATCCAGCTTTAAATTCTCATATTACATAACTGGATTTTTTATTCTGCTTGGCGTAACACTTGGAAGATTTATATGTGGGTTTTTGTGTCCGTTTGGATGGTTTCAAGATTTACTCCATAAAATCCCAACTAAAAAATTCTCTACTGCCAGGCTGAAGCCTCTAAGATACCTGAAATATATCATCCTTCTTGTTTTTGTTATACTTCTGCCTATGCTTATAACGAACTCAATAGGAATGGGAGAGCCGTTCTTCTGCAAATATATTTGTCCACAAGGGGTTCTAGAGGGTGCTATTCCTCTATCGCTTGGTAATGCAACTATACGTTCTGCACTTGGAAAGCTGTTTTCGTTTAAATGCCTTATTTTAATTACTATTGTTATGTTAAGCATTGTATTTTACAGACCATTCTGCAAATGGATATGCCCCCTTGGAGCCATCTACTCATTATTTAATAAGGTCAGTTTTCTTAGTATTAAGGTCGATAGCAGCAAATGTATCAGTTGTAGCCAATGTACAAAGGCATGTAAAATGGATGTCAATGTATGTAAAACGCCTAATCATCCGGAATGTATACGATGTGGTGCGTGCATAAAAGCATGTCCTACTGATGCAGTCCATTATGAGCTTATGGGCAGAGCTTATCTTAAAAAAAGCAGCAATAGTAAGCAATAATTAACATTAACTAACAAATAACTTTTATTAAAGGAGTAACTAATTATGACAACAAGAAAAACATTTATTTCTATTTTTACACTATGCATAGCATTATTATTTACAGCCTGTGGCACACAGGACTCTGCTGGAACAGCAAATACCAAGGATAGCGTAACTAAAGCGGGTACAGAGGCTTCTGATAATTCCAATGACAGACTAAATGATTTATATCAGCAGGAAAACCAGCTCTTTGCGAAGCACGAGGCTGTATGGAACAAAGCCTTTGGCATGATGAATAAAAGCACTGTTGATCCAAATGGCAATTATGCTGATTATCTGGCTGGTACCATAGAATCAAACAAAGCTTCATTTACAGAAGCCGAGTTAAAGACACTTACAGAAGATATTGATGCTATACGAAAAATCGAGGAACAGATAGCTGAAATTGAAAATAAGACTGCTTCTGACAACAGTAAGAAAAACAATACCGAAACCACATCTCCTTTCAGTAATTTATCCGGTAAAGATTTTAATGGCAATTCTGTTGATGAAAGTTTATTTTCAAAAAACGCAGTAACTGTAGTCAATTTCTGGTTTAACGGCTGTAAGCCCTGCGTAGCAGAGTTATCTAAGCTTAATGAATTAAACGAAGCTATCAGATCAATGGGCGGTGAGGTTGTAGGCATCAATACCGAAACCTTCAATGGCAATCAAACTGCCATAAAAGAGGCTTCTGCTATTCTTGAAAGCCAGGGTGCAAAATACCGCAACCTTTCGATTGACTCTTCCTCAAATGCAGGTAAATATGCCTCTGAAATTATGGCATTTCCCACAACTATACTAGTTGATAGAAATGGTAATATTGTAGGTGACCCAATGCTTGGAGGAATTGACAATAAGGATAACTATGATACACTTATGAAGCAGATTAAATCTGTAATTGCAGCAGATAGTAATAGCAAATAAAACATCATAGTGCTGTTCATTACGACAAACAGCCCATTTTCGAAATGGTCTGATATTTTTCATGAACCGGTATTAACCAACGCTATGCTTTACCATCTGCTCCATCATTGCTCAGTCATAAACATAAATGGTCCGTCATACAGACTTAAAGACCAGATGCAGTATATGGTTGAAGAGAATAAAACTATATAAAAATATCATATAAGAATGTAGGTTTTTCTACATTCTTATATGATAAAAAGCTACATTTTTATATTGACATTTGTAAAGTCCTCTGCCGCCGCTTTCTTTGCCGCCTGAGCTGCTTTCTGTGTTGCTTTGGCTGTTGTTTTTGCTGTTTTCTGTGCTATAACGGCAGCTTCTTTTGTGGTCTTAATAGAAGTCTTTGCCGTATGTTCCAGAGTTCGGATACTCTGTTTTCCGACAGGATTGACCGATTGTTTTTTAAGCTGCTTCTCTGCACGCTTGGTCTTAAAATTCTCAATCCCCGTTTTAGCTTTCTGATAATTCTGCCTTGTTTCACGCACACCCCATCTGCCGACTTTATCCGCACGGTATGCAGTTTCGTGAACAGCCCTATCCGTTGCCGCTTCGATTTTATCGGAAGCATATTACTCTGCGGAATTTTCCGAAGCATTCGTGGAATGTTCTGCCTTATCTTGCGTCATCACATAGGCTTTCTTCATTCGCTCCGTGGCAACCGCTGCCTTATTTATGGTCTTGATTGTACCTTTGCTTGTATCTCTTGTTTTTATATCAGCCATCGGTTTCCTCCTTTCTCGAAAAAATAACAGCCTTACGTTTGATTTCGTAAGACTGTCTCATAATTTCTTTATTGAATTGTAACTGCTTAATACTTAAATATAACTGTTTTGCACTCTTCACAAATTGAAGCAGCTACCCTTGTTCTATGACTTGGTTTAAGCTCTGTGATTTTCACAAAGCCATCTGCATTTTTCGCATTTTCAAATACTCCCGGTACTTTATTTGCAAAGCTAAAAGCACCATCTTTGCTGCAAAACAAGTATCCATCACGCATCTCTTTACCACATTCAGGGCATTTCATTGTATGCACCTCCATTTCATTTATTTGTCATTTGCCTACTCAATTTTAATGCTTCTTGCACTCGCTGTTCAAAGACATCTGCCTTAACAAGAGCAATGCCTTCTGCATCATCTCCGAGAACAACTAATCTGTCGCCTTCATTTAATTCAAATGTTTCTCTTGCCGCTTTCGGTATTACAATCTGACCTTTGCTGCCGATAGTAACTGTCCCCCATAAATGCTTACCTATCGGGGCAGGAGCAATCTTTATATCATCGACTTTATTGTCCTGATGAACAAGTGAATCTATCGTAACACCATAGTATTTTGCCAGCTTGTCACACTTATCAATATCAGGATAAGTTTCTCCCTGTTCCCATTTAGAATAGGACTGTCTAGAAATTCCTATCACTTCTGCGACCTGTTCTTGCGTCAGTCCTTTGATATTACGAAGAAATATCAGGTTATCTGCCAACACTTACTTCACCTCCTCGTCTACTAATATTATACGTCCAAGAAAGTACGCTTTCCACCATACAAACTTATCAAAAAAGTGTTTTTAATGTTAATTTTGCCTGCATCACTCAGATATCTTCTTAGCGACAACAATAAGCCTGCCATTGTTTCTTGAATATTCACAAGTAGAAAGAGAAATAAGCTTGTCACCATACTCTGCCGCATTTTCTGCGTCCATAAACTCATAATACTTAAAGCCTTAACGCTTGTCTGACATTCGTGACCGCAAGCACCTCTCCACCATACTTTTTTATTTGAACCGAAAGTAATGTCATTAGGCATAAGCGTTAAATTCTTTTCCGACCACTCCGAAACAAGCTCCTGGTGTACTTCTGCTAAACTGTTATTCATAGCCAAAGCTCAACCTCCTTGTGCTTAGAGTATATGAAGTTTTGGTTTTATTATCTTGTAGTTTGCGAATATCCGTATAAATAGAAAAAACCTTTGAGAAAAGGATTTCTCCTCTCTCAAAGGGCAAGTTGGCAAACTTGAATTTATCGTCTTGTTCCATTCTTATCAAAATTCTTTTTTAATGCTATTTCTGTTGGGAGAATAGACCCAATTAAAGGAATAAGTTGAACACTACAGATAATTCCTCCTATACTCCCAACACAATCTTCATTTTTTCCAATCACTAAAAGCATGAATATTACTGTTATCGGCAACATAACCATTCCACAGACATACCAGACTTTACCACAATATTTATGAGCAAATTCCCATGTGTCTTTGTTCTTCATAGACATCGAAGTCCGATATCCAAATACTGAATTTATTTCCTTTGGAGCCTTTTTCATAAAATATCTTCCAAAACCAATCATCGTAAATGGAAGAAGCAAATCCATAATCAACATAAAAATCCAAAACCCCATTGTAAACCTCCTTTACTACAACTTCCGATTTCTCAGTTTCAAAAATCTGAAATTGTTCGAGCTTTTCAAATACTAACGTACCTAATTCTGTTCAATAATTGATTTATAGTAGTTACCAAAGTCAGCAAGTGAATTAACAATTGGAAGCATTTTT
>ERZ773204.2828-NODE-2828-length-11491-cov-3.421563_pt1 | contig 11491 bp, 7 predicted proteins | sample MGYA00581007_ERZ773204 | MGnify/ENA primary metagenome ERZ773204 (study PRJEB29015, sample SAMEA2737757) | human gut metagenome | biome: human gut; feature: human-associated habitat; material: faeces | place: China | collected 2012 ... | reverse complement strand
GAATCAAAATTTACGGGTTCGACCTTCTTTTCTACAAAACCCTTTTTAACTGTTGCTGTGTCTGCCTCTGCTGCATCATCGGAACCACCGCAGCCCGCCAGACCAATCACTGTGACCGCTGCCAGAGCAGCAGCAAGGCCTCTCTTTAAGAACATAATATTCCCTCCTCATATTGAACTCTAAAGTCCGGTGTGTTGCATTTGGATTTCCTTTTCTTCGGTTGGACCCCACCGAAGGGAAGGACTCCTCTTTTGTTTCTTTGTTTCTCTATCCTTTTTCATTTGTATCACAAATATCGCAAAACAAATCTTCTTTTTCGCGAAAAAAGTTTTATTTGAGATATAAAACATCTTTTTTATGATTATATATTTGTCTTTCTTGTGCGTCAAGAGATAAAAAAGACGAAAAACAAGTGTCATGGAGAGACATTGCAAAAATGCTCTGGAAGAAGAAAACCAAAGGCTTCGCGAAGAGAACGACAGGCTGATGGACATTGTGGTACAGATGAAATGCACACTGAACCGCCTGGTGAAAGAGTATATTACGGAAAGTAAATAGTGAGGAAAGGCAGCGCAGGCGAGTATCACTGGGAGAAGATCAGCGGAAGATGGCAGTTCATCGATGGAAGGTGGTATTATCTGAATCCTGTCTCCGACGGAACCAGAGGAATTATGTGCGCAAGGAAGAGAACTCCGGACGGCTGGCTTGTAAAAGAGGACGGCAGTTGGGATGAAGAAGCAGGAAGATAAAAGGATAATTACAGTATAGAGATAAAAGGTGCCGGACTCTGAGCGAGAGAGTCCGGCATCTTTGCAATTATGCATTTTGTAAGAGCCCCAGAGGACTCAAACTTTATTTATGGTGTGAATGGTCAGCGTTACTGCACGATTCCGGCCGTATCCACGGTCCAGATCTTGCCGTTCGAGTCTTTGATGTCCTTATATCCGCGTCCCAGCTCCGGTTTCGCGGAGGAAGTGGAGGAAGCGGATGCTTTCTGCACGTTTCCGGTGGTCCCTACGAGGTAGGTCACGCCGTTTAAATCAGCCGGTGCATATCTCTGGTCGGCGGTGGCGTCCTGTCTTTTTCCGTAGACGTAGAGGATGCCGTCGCGGAGACCGTGGTAGCCCTGCCCTTTCTTGTCACCGTCGGTGTGGAAAAACCAGTTCTCGGTCTCACCGGTCTCCTCGTTGTAGATCGCCTGTTTTCCGGTCTTTACGATACCGTCCTCACCGAAGTAAAAGTTTGCGATCTCATCGTTCGCCACGTTCGCGATCTGTCTGCCTGTCTGCATGATTCCCAGGTCACTGAACGCATACTTTTTCGCGTTGATGGTGAACAGGGAATTTCCCTTTTTATCGGAAACATACGGCTTTCCGGCCTTAAAGTAGAAGGTGTAGACCTCATCTGCAGCGTGGATCCCGGAAATGCCCTCGATGGAGCGGAAACCTTCGGCGCGCTTTCCGTCCCCAGCTGCTCCGTAGTACTGGTAGTCGGTGATCTTCGGGGATGCGGCGTTGCTGTCTGTTACGTCAGACTTGGACGGCATCAGGACCCAGCCCGTCTGCATCTTTCCGTCGATGAAGGTGTAGTAGCTTCCGTCGATCTTCTTATCGTACTGGGTGGTCACCATTTTGCCGTCGGAATTGAAGTAGTACCAGCTCTCGGAAGCGCCCGGTGCGTGGCTGTTTTCCTCTAAACGGATCCAGCCGGTCCGCATGAAACCGTCTTTTTCTGTTCCGAGGTAGTAGGTCGCCCCGTCAATCTCCGTCTTTCCTGTTGCCATATGGCCGGATTCATCGAAATAGTACCATTTGGAGTCAAATTTCACCCACTTGGAGACAGCGGACTTCCCGTCCTTCTCAAAGTAGTACCAGAAGGTATCCGGTGTCTCCGGGGAGTCCGGATCTTCCTCATTCTTTAACTCCACCCATGCGTTTGTGACCATCTTTCCTTCGTCATCCACATAGTACTCGTCGATCTTTGCGCTTTTTACGATCTGTCCATCTTCACCGAGATAGAACCAGTCTTCTCCGCGCTTTCTCCAGGCATCGGTGGTGAGGTACCCGTCCTCATCGTAGTAGACCTTTGCGTCGCCTTCTGTCACCCAGCCGTAGGATGCCGCATAGACCGGCAGGCCGGAGACCATCATCATAAATGCTGCCGCGGACAAGACCGCAGCAATCTTTGTCTGTTTTTTCATAATCGTTTTCTCTCCTTTTTGATATGAAAATTGAAATGTTTTGTCGTGGTGTTTTCGTTTACGGGCTGATTATAACAGGCTGTGGAGGCCGGATTCCAGTGTAGGTTCCTGGCATATCTGGAACGCCGTGGAAAGCATTTCATGGGATGGAAAATGCGGAAAATTAAGGCGGAGAGTGCCGCCGGGGAAGACCTGCGAAAACCGTAACTGTTCAGTACCTTCACAGTTACATGCAAAAATCCATTCCAAATCGGCTACGCCGATGGATTTTTGCCTTTTAGCCTAGGTTTTCTTACGGTCAGCGCAGCAAGTGCGCAGACCTACTGAACAGTTACTGAAAACCTTACAAAAATATGATCTACTGGACTGTATGCGGTCCGCATGGTATAATCGAGAAAGGTATTATCTTGAGAGAGGAGAAGGTTTCACTTATGAGAATGAAGGTTTCTGATTATATTGCCCAGAAGCTGGTAGACGAGGGCATCACCGACGCGTTTATGGTGACGGGCGGAGGCGCGATGCACCTGGATGACGGACTTGGACATCAGCCGGGACTGCATTGCTATTTTAACCATCACGAGCAGGCCTGTGCCATCGCGGCTGAGGCCTACGCGAGGATCCATAACAAGATCGCGGCTCTCTGCGTGACAACAGGTCCCGGCGGAACAAACGCGATCACCGGAGTAGTCGGCGGATGGCTCGATTCGATCCCGATGCTCGTCTTATCCGGACAGGTCCGCTATGACACGACCGCCCACAGCACAGGACTGGGGATCCGTGCGATGGGGGATCAGGAATTCGAGATTACAAAAGCGATCGACTGCATGACAAAGTACAGCGAGATGGTGCTGGATCCGATGCGGATCCGTTTCTGTCTGGAGAAATCACTTTATCTGGCGCAGACAGGAAGACCGGGCCCGTGCTGGCTCGATATTCCGTTGAATGTTCAGGGGGCATACATTGAGACGGAAGCGCTTCTCGGATTTGATAAGGACGATTACGAAGCAGGCGGAACCGGCTGGTCCGGTCACGGAACCGGATGTTCCGGATGTACGATCTGCATGATGAATAAAGTTGAAGGAAAACCGGCAATGATCCCGTCCGATGTGAGCGGACAGGGCGAAAAACGTGTGAAACTGCCGGATCCTGTGACAGTAGAGCAGGCGAGAGAAATCTTAAAGAAGGTCCGCGAGGCGAAGCGCCCGGTGATCAATGCCGGAAACGGAATCCGGATCGGAAAGGCGTTCGATGTATTCGCGAGAGTCGTAAAGAAGCTTGGAATCCCGGTTGTCACTGGCTGGAACAGCATCGACTGCATGTATGACACAGACCCGCTCTATGTGGGACGTGCCGGACATATGGGTGACCGTGCCGGAAACTTTGCAGTACAGAACAGCGATCTCTTATTGTCGTTGGGAAGCCGTCTCTCGATCCGTCAGGTGGGCTATAACTACCCGACCTGGGCGAGAGAGGCCTATGTGATCTACAATGATATCGACGCCGAGGAGTTAAAGAAACCGACGGTCCATGTTGACATGCCGGTCCATGCGGATGTCAGGGACCTTCTCGAGAAGCTGGAGCTCGTCCTCGACGAGGAAGAGTTCGATCCGAACGGCGGAGCAAAGGATAAAGAAGCCGTAGACTGGTGGATCAGACGATGTCAGGAATGGAAAGAAAAATACCCGGTCGTTCTTCCGAAACACTATGAGGCCGGAGATGACGAGCCTGCAAATGTTTACGCGGCGATCAAGGAGATCAGCAGGCGCGGAGAGGAAGATCAGATCACCGTTGTGGGAAATGGCTCCGCGTGCGTAGTAGGCGGACATGCCTACGAGATGAAGAAAGGACAGCGGTTCATCAGCAACTCTGCCATCGCGTCCATGGGCTACGACCTTCCGGCAGCTATCGGTGCCTGGGTCGCAGACCATACAAAGGACATCATCCTTGTGACAGGTGACGGAAGTATCCAGATGAATCTTCAGGAGCTCCAGACCATCGTTCACCATCATATGGGAATCAAGATCTTCCTGATCAACAACGGTGGTTACCACTCCATCCGCCAGACCCAGAAGACCCATTTCCATGAGCCGCTAGTGGGAATCGGCGTGGACAGCCACGACTTAAGCTTCCCGAGCATGGAGAAGCTTGCGTGGGCATATGGTTATCCGTATGTGGCAGCCCACCACAACAGCGAGCTCGGCGAAGCGGTCGAGAAGACACTTGCCATGGACGGTCCGGTGATCTGTGAGATCTTCGTAGATATGAAACAGGGCTTCGAGCCGAAGGCAGCCGCAAAGATGCTGCCGGACGGAACCATGGTATCCGTACCGCTCGAGGATCTGGCTCCGTTCCTTCCGGAGGAAGAGCTGAAGGAAAATATGATTATTCCGTTAGTAGAGAATAAATAAGAAGGTTCAGTGTGCCTGGGACATGGAACTTAGAAGAAAATGCAAGATGGTTCAGAAAATTCCTACCCGTGTACAGTAACATCATGTACAATATACTGGCAATCGGGAATAAGATGGATGATTGATCAGCGTTAAATGAGGAAAGGGGCAGCAGAATATGAATATCATCATGACAGGTTCGACGAGCTTTGTCGGCGCAGCAACGGTGCGGGAACTCTTACGGAGAGGGCACACGGTGACCGCCATTGTGCGCCCCAAATCCTCAAAACTTGATACGATCCTTGAGGGAAATGAGGAGGCACTTTTATCCGGGCGTCTTCTCGTGACGGAAAATGATCTTTCCGAGCCGGAAAAACTTTTAGAAAAAGTGACAAAACCGCAGGACGTGTTCTGCCATTTCGGCTGGGGCGGATCCGGGAGCGCGTCAAGAACGGACAAGGCGCTTCAGGAGAAGAATATGGAGATCTCCCTGGAGACGATTCGGACGGCGAAAGCCCTAGGCTGTAAAAAGTTCCTGTTCTCCGGCTCCCAGGCGGAGTACGGAATGCACCAGGATCTGATCACGGAGAACACGGTCTGCGAGCCGAAATCCTTGTATGGAGAGGCGAAGCTTGCCATGCGGGAAAAGGGAGAAAAACTCTGTGATGAACTGGGACTGCGGTACATTCACGCCAGGATCTTCAGCGCCTACGGCCCCGGGGACCACCCGTGGACGTTAGTGGAGTCCTGTTTGGACATATTCTTAAGTAATAAGGAAATGTCCCTGGGGGCATGTACCCAGAAGTGGAATTTCCTCTATATCGACGATCTGGCTAGAGGGATGGCGGCACTCTGCGAAGCCCCGGAAAGTGCGTTTGAGGGACTTGAAAATCCTGTATTTAACTTCGGCGGTGCTGAGACAAAGGTATTAAAGGAATTTGTGGAGGAGATCCACGAACTCTGCGGCGGACAGGGCGAGAGCCAATACAACACCCGCGGGGAGAACGCCGAAGGTCTGATCAATCTGATGCCGTCCATCGAAAAGCTGGAGACGGTGACGGGATGGAAGCCAGAGGTCGATTTCAAGACCGGAATTACAAGGATGATCGCGCTCAGAAAGAGAACCATTTAACTGAACGAGAAAGCAATTCTGGGGTGGCAGAGAGGGCAGCAATCAGTTGAAAATGCAGACCGATCACAGATTGGGAAAAAATGCCGCGAAATACGTCGAGTATTGACAAAACAGAAAAAATGGTTACAATGATAAAAGTTAAAGACTAGGCAACAATTTAGAAAAAAAGTTCAGCAGATCGGCGCCCGCTGCACTGCTGAAAGAAACTGAAAAAGGTGCCCGAAGGTACCCGTCAGGTAAAATTTAAGGAAGAAGAAAATATAACATGAAAAAAATCAGCGTTTTGATTCCATGCTATAACGAGGAGGAGAATGTCGTTCCGATCAGCGAAGCGGTCATCGGCATCATCACAAAAGAACTGCCTCAGTACGACTATGAGCTGGTCTTCATCGACAACGACTCCACCGATAAGACGAGAGAACTGCTCCGCATGCTCTGCGCGAAGAATCCGAAGATCAAGGCGATCTTCAACGCGAGAAACTTTGGACAGTTCAATTCTCCGTATTATGGAATCCTTCAGGTAACCGGTGACTGCGTGATCTCCATGGTGGCGGATTTCCAGGATCCGGTGGAACTGATTCCGAAGTATGTCCACGAGTGGGAGAATGGCTATAAGATCGTCATCGGAATCAAGACGAGCAGCAAAGAGAACCCGGTGATGTACTGGCTCAGAAGCTGCTACTACAAACTGATCCGGAAATTATCCGACGTGGAGCAGATCGAGCACTTTACAGGATCCGGACTCTATGACAGACAGTTTATCGAGGTCTTAAGAAACTTAAACGATCCGACCCCGTTCCTTCGCGGGATCGTTGCGGAGTTAGGCTTTAAGAGAAAAGAGATCCCGTACGAGCAGCCGAAACGCCGCGCGGGAAAGACCCACAATAACTTCTATAAATTATATGACGCGGCGATGCTCAGCTTTACGTCCTACACAAAAGCGGGCCTGCGCCTGGCAACCTTTTTCGGCGCCTTTTGCGGTGGCGTGAGCTTTATCGTAGCAGTCATATATCTGATCATGAAACTCTTATATTGGGACCGCTTTATGGCAGGTATGGCGCCGCTTCTCATCGGAATGTGTTTTCTTGGATCTGTCCAGATCTTCTTTATCGGCCTGCTTGGCGAGTATATCATGAGCATCAATACCCGTGTGATGCACCGCCCGCTCGTTGTGGAGGAGGAGCGCATCAATTTTGATACACCGGCCGGTGCACAGGAGGAAGTATGAAGTACAGTGTTGAAGTGATGAGAGTCCGGGAGCAGACGATCCAGTTAAATGGCTGGGCTGTTGAGAGCAACCCGGATTCCGTGATCACCTACCGGGTCGAGGATGAAGCGGGACAGCCGGTGAAGGCAAAGATCGTTCCGACGAGAAGAGATGACGTGAGCCAGATCTATTATAAGAAGATCATCGACCGTGATCTCGGCTTTGATATCCGTTTTCCGTATGAACATGGAAAGAATTATTATCTTGTGATCTGCGGCGGGAAGAAGACGACCCGTGTGAAATACAGCGATATGACGATCCGCAGAAAAACCGGCGCGGCAAACCGCAAGGTACAGAAGCTCATGAACCTTATGAACATGGAGACAGTCCATGTTGCCTGGGACTTCTTAAAGGAAAATGGCCTGAAAGCCCTGATCTTAAAATCCAAGCACAAGATCCAGGGGATTGATGACGATTACGACTACGCAGAGTGGTGGAATCTCACGAAACCGTCAGAGGAAGAGCTGGAAGAGCAGAAGAAAAAGAAGTTCGATTATATGCCGAAATTTTCGATCGTGATCCCGGTCTATAAGACTCCGGAGAAATTCCTGAAGGAAATGCTGGACTCCATCGTGGAGCAGACCTACGCGAACTGGGAACTCTGCATCGCGGACGGCAGCCCGGCGGGTGAGAGTGTCGAGAATGTTTTAAAGAAATATGCGGAGAAAGACGCGAGGATCCGCTATCAGGTACTGGGGGAAAACCGCGGTATCTCCGGAAATACGAATGCCGCCCTTGAGATGGCAGAAGGTGATTTCATTGTTCTTGCGGATCATGATGACCGTCTGACACCGAATGCGCTCTTTGAGTGCGCGAAAAAACTGAATGAGAATGAAAACTGCGATGTCCTCTATTCCGATGAGGACAAGCTTGACATGGATGGAGATGAACTGTTTGACCCGCATTTCAAGCCGGATTTTAATCCGGATCTTTTGACGAGCGTCAACTATATCTGCCATCTGTTTGTGGTGAAAAAAGAACTGCTCGATAAAGTCGGCGGTTTCCGGCCGGAATATGACGGAGCCCAGGATTACGACTTTATTTTCCGCTGTACAGAGAATGCAAAGCAGATCTGCCATATCCCGAAGGTGCTCTATCACTGGCGCTGCCACCCAAATTCCACGGCGAGCAACCCCGAGAGCAAGCTTTATGCCTTCACAGCCGGTTCCCGTGCCATCATGGACCACTATAAGAGAGTGGGCATTGAGGCAGAAAAGGTAGAAAAGGGCGTGGATTACGGGATCTATCACACGACGTTTGAGATCAAGGATGACCCGCTGGTCTCTGTAATTATCCCGAACAAGGACCACACCGTGGATCTCGACAACTGCATCCGCCCGATGCTGACGGAGGGAACCTATAAGAACCTGGAGTTCGTCATCGTGGAGAACAACAGTACGGAACAGGCGACCTGGGATTACTACGAGAAAATCCAGAAGGAGTTCCCGAACGTGCACGTTGTCCGCTGGGAGAGAGAGTTCAACTACTCCGCGATCAACAATTTCGGCGTACAGCACGCAAAGGGCGAGTACCTTCTGTTCATGAACAACGATATCGAGCTGATTGCAAAGAATTTCGTGGAAGAGATGCTTGGCTTTGTCCAGAGAGAGGACGTGGGGATCGCCGGAGCGAGATTGCTCTATGAGGATGACACGATCCAGCATGCCGGTGTTGTTATCGGTTTCGGCGGTATCGCCGGTCATACGTTTATCGGACTTCATAAATCCGAGAACAGCTATTTCAACCGCGCGATGTGTGCCCAGGATTACAGCGCGGTCACAGCGGCCTGCATGATGAGCAAGCGTTCCGTATTTGACGCTGTGGGGGGATTTACAGAAGAGCTCGCGGTGGCTTTCAATGATATTGATTACTGCATGAAGGTGAGAAAGCTCGGAAAACTTGTAGTATACGCGCCTTATGCGGTGCTTCACCACTATGAATCCAAGTCCCGCGGACTTGAGGACACACCGGAGAAGGTGGAGCGATTTAACCGTGAGATCGCCACCTTCGCGAAGCGCTGGCCGGAGATCCTGAGAGACGGAGATCCGTACTACAATCCGAACCTGACACTGAGAAAATCAAATTTTGCGCTGCGTGACCTGAAAAAGGAAAAAATCGGGGAACCATATAAACTGGAGGTACCGTTAGACAAATGAAGACAACGATCATAATTCCGAATTACAACGGACTTTCGTTTATGGAACCGTGCTTTGAGGCTCTTGAAGCGCAGACGATGAAGGATTTCAAGATCCTGGTGGTGGACAACGGATCCACGGACGGAAGTGTTGAATGGCTGAAGGAGCGGGAGATCCCGTCGATCTTTCTTCCGGAAAACACTGGCTTTTCCGGTGCGGTAAACGTGGGGATCAGGGCGGCAGATACGCCGTATGTGATCTTATTAAATAATGATACAAAAGTGGCTCCCCACTACGTCGAAGCGTTGGAGAGGGCCATGGACCGGTCGGAGAAGATCTTTTCCGTCAGCAGCAAGATGATCCAGATGTACCATCCGGACCTCATGGACGATGCCGGAGACATGTACAGCGTCCTCGGCTGGGCGTTCCAGCGGGGCGTCGGGCGTCCGGAAAAGCTTTATAAAAAGAGCTGCCGCGTCTTTACGGCGTGTGCCGGTGCGGCAATCTACCGCCGGGAAGTGTTCGAGACCATCGGATACTTCGATGAGATGCATTTCGCCTACCTCGAGGATATCGATGTGGGATACCGGGCGAAGCTTTACGGATATGACAACGTATTCTGCCCGGAAGCTGTGGTGTACCATGTAGGCAGCGGGACAAGCGGATCGAAGTATAATTCCTTTAAGGTGAAGCTTGCCGCGAGGAATAATGTGTATCTGAATTACAAAAATATGCGCACCTGGCAGTTACTTTTAAATTCTCCGTGTCTTCTCGCGGGAACATTTGTAAAGTTCCTGTTTTTTAAAAAGATGGGATTCGGAAAAGACTATGTGTCCGGATTCCTTGAGGGGATCAGAACATTAAAGAACTGTAAACGCGTCCCTTCCTTTAAAGGAAGAATACAGCGGGAGATCGGGATCCAGCTTGAGCTGATCGCCGGAACCGCAGTCTATGTTTATGAGTTTTCCAGGAGACAGGCGGCGAAGCTTGGAGCGAAAGTCTGAGATTCTTCGCCGGACGCTGTGCGGCCGGCTCAGTGCGGATAGGCTGAACGGCTGCTTTTATGCAAAATAAACGAATAATTTACGGAAATCTCAGATTTTCTTAAGAAATCGTTTATATGCAAATGGGTAAATTTTATGTATACTATGTATGCATATTTTTTATGATGGCGGTACCATGTCCGGAGGAGTGACCTTAGAAAGGCAGTCTGCCGGGGCATGGTATAGTTGAAAATACCTGCCGTGGGGAATTGGCTGGCGCAGCTGTGCATGCGCTGACCACGGAAAGAATTCTGACCGGCATGTTCCTTGGAAAACAGGGTGAAAATTATATGATCAAAGATAATCAGAAGAGCCTCAACCGTTTTCACGTTGTGCTTGACGCCTTCGTGACCGCATTCTCTTATCTGCTTGCATGGTTTATCGTAATCGGAAGCGGATGGGCGAACCTGCTCGGAAAACGGACACTTGAGGTCGGTTTTTATTTTGGCGCGCTCCTTGTCATTATTCCGGCGTATCTGCTTTTGTACTCCTTTTTTGGACTGTACACGCCGAAGCGTGTACTCGGACGCAGAAATGAATTCGGAAAGATATTCAAGGCAAACACGATCGGACTCCTTATTTTTGGTCTGATCCTGTACTTTGGAAGAAAAGAGCCGCATCTCTACAACTTCTCCCAGAGACTGGTCGTATATTTCTATGTGCTGAACGTGGCGTTTATGACCATTGAGCGGAATGGAATCCGGATCGTGCTTCGTTCCATGCGCTCAAAAGGATACAATCAGAAACATATCCTGTTAGTTGGCTATTCCTCCGCAGCAGAAGGGTGTATCGACCGGGTAAACAAGAATCCGGAATGGGGGTACACGATCCGCGGGATCATTGATGATACGAAGGAACGCGGAAGTGAGTATAAGGGAGTAAAGGTCATCGGCTGCATCGAGGACCTCGACTATATTTTAGAGCAGAACAGTCTCGATGAGATCGCCGTCACACTGAGCCTGAGCGAGTATGAAAAACTCCGCCATATCGTTGCTCTCTGTGAAAAATCCGGCGTGCACACGAAGTTTATCCCGGATTACGGGAACATTATCCCGACGATCCCGTATATGGAAGATCTCCAGGGCCTGCCGGTGATCCATATCCGCCGCGTTCCGTTGAATGATCCGATGAATGCGATGGTAAAGAGAGCCGTCGATATCGTGGGTGCGATCGTGGGGATCGTACTTTTCTCCCCGATCATGCTGATCGTGGCAGTGCTCATAAAGCTGACATCTCCGGGACCGATCATTTTTTGTCAGGAACGAGTCGGCCTTCACAACCGGCCGTTTAAAATGTATAAATTCCGTTCCATGGCGGTCCAGGATCC
>ERZ773204.2809-NODE-2809-length-11548-cov-3.224658_pt1 | contig 11548 bp, 7 predicted proteins | sample MGYA00581007_ERZ773204 | MGnify/ENA primary metagenome ERZ773204 (study PRJEB29015, sample SAMEA2737757) | human gut metagenome | biome: human gut; feature: human-associated habitat; material: faeces | place: China | collected 2012 ... | reverse complement strand
AGTTCCACAATCCCGGCCACCAGGGCGTTCGCCGAAGGCTGGAATTCCACGCGTGCGCTACGCTGAGATGACGGTACACAGCTGATTTCACGCGGTGGGACCGGCGTCGGCCAGTTACTGGTTTCCACATCCGCCAGCAGCGCTTTCTCAATACTCTCTTCCAGCACGATGGCGCTCAACGAGAAACCCTTCATATCCAGGGCCGTCACCAGCGAGGCCGGGCCAATCAGCCAGTCGATACGCGGATGCAGCGGGCTGCTGGCCAGTTCGCGGGTAATGATGGCCATTTCGGCAACAGAAACGCCGCCAAGATTGTTAATCATCACCGCCAGACGGCCGGTTTCAGGCAGGGCGGCCAGCAGTTTATCCACCATCAGGTTCACCACCTGCGCACTGTTCTGGGTGTCGATGACCGAGGCGCCTGGTTCGCCGTGAATGCCCATACCCAGCTCCGCGTGGCCCGGATGATGACGCGGGGCGGCGTCGGTTTCTTGCGGCAGATGACAGCTGGAAAGCGCAACGCCCAGACTGAAGGTGTTATTGGCCGCGTATTGCGCTTCACGCAGGACGGTGGCGAGGTTGAAGCCGCGCTCGGCGAAATAGCCAGCCACTTTATGCACCAGAATGGTCCCGGCGATGCCGCGCGGCTGTTTGTTATCCGGCAGCGAAATATCGTCGCCGACGATCAGCATCTCCACGTTGTAGCCGAGTCGGCGCGCTTTCTCCGCCGCCAGACCGAAGTTAAGCCGATCGCCGGTGTAGTTTTTGACGATCAGCAGGCAGCCCGCCTCGCCGGTCACTGCCTGAATGGCGGTGAGCACCGCGTCGACGCTCGGCGAGGCGAACAGATCGCCACAGACTGCGGCGGTCAGCATGCCTTTACCAATAAAGCCGACGTGCGCCGGTTCATGGCCGGCGCCGCCGCCGGAGATCACCGCCACGTTGTTTTTATTCAGATCGCGACGGACCACCACCCGGATCGCCGGGTCGCTCTCCAGACGGGCGAGGTTATTCCACGGGCTGGCGATAATGGTACCCTCAATCACATCGTTGACGAGGCTGGCGCGCTGGTTAAAAAAGAATTGAGACATAGTGGTTCCTGAAGAGTAAGCGAAAACTCACCCTCCGGAGGCAGGCCCCCGGAGCGGTAACGGTCAACGTGAATTTTAGTCACGGATAAGGCGCTGGTGGCGCATATCGAGCACGATAGTCTCGCCGGGCTGCACGCTGTTCAGCGCCTCGCCCTGCTGGCTCAGCCAGGCGATCCCCGCCGCGCGGGCGATAATCGCGCCGTGAGCCTGTTCGCTGCCATCGCGCAGGCACAGGCCTTTAACGAAGCTGGCATCCAGCTGTAAGACGGTTGAGGGATAAATGTTGTCGGCAATAATAATTGTTGGCTCGCCGGGCGTCGGCACTCTCTCCTGAACGCCCTGCAGATGGCGCAGGGTGCGCTGCAAAATATCTTCGATATCGATATAGCGCGCCTGCAGGTAGGGGTCATCCAGCTGGCGATACTGCTGGCTGAGCTCCATCAACACCTGATGCCATGCCCATTCCGCCGTGCATTGTTCGGTGAGCAGACGATCGTTGGCGGCATCAAACAGATCGTCATCGTCGAGCAGGGTGTGGTGCCCGGCGAAGATCGCCGCGATATCGGCGTTAAATTTATTTTCCGCCAGCTCGGTCAGGGCGATAAGATCCGCCAGCGTCTGGTCAATGGCCTGGCGCAGGCGCTGCTGCTCGCGGGCGGCATCGGCGGCAGCCGGGCGGAGCGGCTGGATCAGGGCCAGCGGATAGCGCAGGGCAGCGCCTTCGACGCGCTCGGGCGTTGCCGGAGCCGCTGCCGGTTGCGCCGCAGGCGATTCACCGAAGTTATCGGCGGCCAGCGCCTGAAACGCCGCCAGCGCCGCGTCGGCATCCGGACCGCGGGCCAGCAGGCGCAGCTTATCGTTGCGGCGGACCTGCAATAGCGCGATTTGGTTGAGGCTGTCCGGTTTGACGCACTTCCCGTTTTTCTCCAGCAGCAGATCGGCGTTAAAGCCCGCCAGCGCGGCGACCAGCTTCGACGCCGGACGCACGTGCAGGCCGTTATGATTGTTAATAATGACTGACACCGATTTTGTGTCGCCGTCGTCGGCAAGCATCGGCGCCGGCGCGGCGTCAGAAGTTGGCGAAGGTAAACCCAGCTGAACCCGCTTGGCCTCCAGGGCGCTCATGGCGTCGGCGATCACCTTGTCGATCCCGGCGCCGGAGGCAGCGCTGACGGTGGCCGCCAGCGTCCCTTCCACCAGCGGCGCGGCGCACAGTCGCACCTTCGCGGCAATCGCCGGATCGAGCAGATCGAGGGCGGTTTCGGCGCTGAGCAACGCGCTGCCGATATCCATCATCACCAGCACGTGATCGGTATCGGCCACGGATTCGATCGCCTCCATGACTTTAAGCGGATCGGTGCCGATCGGGCTGTCGGGATCGTCGATCCCGGCGGCGATCGCCAGTTTGCAGCCATCGTTGATTAACATCTGCCGGGCCAGTTCTCCGACACCTTCGCCCAGCCGGGCGCTATGAGAAACAATAACCAGGTTTACCATCGCAATTTCCTTACTCTTTGGCGGCGGCGGCCAGCATCTGAACCATAAACAGCACCGAGGTCGCGCCGGGATCCTGATGTCCGATGCTGCGCTCGCCGAGATAGCTGGCGCGGCCTTTACGCGCCTGCATAGTGATGGTGGCGTGGGCCGCACGCTCGGCCACTTCGCAGGCGGCAACCAGCGCGGCGGCGATCGACAGGTGCTGCTCGCTGGACTGGCGCAGGGAGTCCACCACCGGCAGCCAGACATCGCACATGGTTTTATCCCCTGGCTCCGCTTTGCCGCGGTTGACGACACCGTCCGCACCTTCGCGGATCATCAGGTACAGCTCGTCGAGCGTCAGGCTCTGGTGGGCCTGGGTCACCTGCGCGGCGCGAATGAAGAAGGTGCCGAACAGCGGGCCGCTGGCGCCGCCGACGTTGGAGAGCAGCGTCATGCCGGTGTTTTTGAGGATAAAGCCAATATCTTTATCGGCAATCGACGGCAGCTTTTCGACCACTTTACTGAAACCGCGGTGCATATTGAGACCGTGGTCGGCGTCGCCAATCTCTTTATCGAGGCCGGTGAGAAAATCGCTCTCTTTGGTGAAAATATCGCCGCAGCGGTACAGCCAGTCGACGATTTGCGTTCTGTTCAGTGACATGTCGTGCTCCTTAGTTTCCCCAGTTCAGCGCCGGGGTATGAACCGGGGCGTCCCATAGCGTTAGCGTCTCGTCATCCACTTTCAGCAGAGTGATGGAGAAGCCCGCCATATCCAGCGAAGTACAGTAGCTGCCGATGAGGTTGCGTTCGATGATGATGCCGGACGCTTCGCAGCGCTGGGCAAGGCGGTTATACACGCCATACAGTTCGGAAAGCGGAGTGGCGCCGAGGTTATTAACCAGCGCGATAACCCGGTCGCCGTTTTGCAGCGCGGTTTTGCTCTGCTGCACTTCCTGCCACGCGCCCTTGACGGTATCCCACTGGCGCAGCGTGCGGCTGTAAGCGCCGTTTTCCAGCAGGGTATCGAACATCTCATCGACGGTTTGGTCCAGCGAGCTGAAGCGGCGGCGGTCGATGCCCGGCTCGCCGTGAATGCCGACGCCGAACTCCATCTCGTCATCTTTCAGCGTAAAGGATGGCTGCCCGGCAGCCGGTACGGTGCAGGCGCCGAGGGCGATACCAATCGAGTGGCCGAGATTGTTCAGGCGGCGGCCCAGTTCAGCGCAGGCTTCCAGCGAGTCGCCGCGCTCGGCGGCGGCGCCGACCAGTTTTTCGATCAGTACGGTGTTGGCGACGCCGCGACGACCGGCGGTATAGAGGCTGTCTTTCACCGCCACGTCGTCGTCGACCACCACGGTGGTGACTTTAATGCCGCTCTCATGCAGCAGCTCGGTGGCGGTCTCAAAATTCAGGATGTCGCCGGTATAGTTTTTGATAATTAGCAAGACGCCTTCGCCGCCGTCAATTTGCATCGCGCATTCAAACATTTTGTCCGGCGTCGGCGAGGTGAAGATTTCCCCCGGACAGGCGCCGGAGAGCATGCCCTGGCCGATATAGCCGCAGTGCATCGGTTCATGTCCGCTGCCGCCGCCGGAGAGCAGGGCCACCTTGCCAGCCACCGGCGCGTCGGTGCGGGTCACATACAGCGGGTCCTGATGCAGGGTCAGCTGCGGATGGGCTTTAGCCAGCCCCTGTAATTGTTCATTCAGTACATCTTCAACACGGTTAATCAGCTTTTTCATTATTCAGTGCTCCGTTGGAGAAGGTTCGATGCCGCCTCTCTGCTGGCGGAGGCGGTCATCGCGTAGGGGTATCGTCTGACGGTGGAGCGTGCCTGGCGATATGATGATTCTGGCTGAGCGGACGAAAAAAAGAATGCCCCGACGATCGGGTTTCATTACGAAACATTGCTTCCTGATTTTGTTTCTTTATGGAACGTTTTTGCCGAGGATATGGTGAAAATGCGAGCTGGCGCGCTTTTTTTCTTCTGCCATAAGCGGCGGTCAGGATAGCCGGCGAAGCGGGTGGGAAAAAATTTTTTGCTGATTTTCTGCCGACTGCGGGAGAAAAGGCGGTCAAACACGGAGGATTGTAAGGGCATTATGCGGCAAAGGAGCGGATCGGGATCGCAATCCTGACAGAGACTAGGGTTTTTTGTTCCAATATGGAACGTAAAAAATTAACCTGTGTTTCATATCAGAACAAAAAGGCGAAAGATTTTTTTGTTCCCTGCCGGCCCTACAGTGATCGCACTGCTCCGGTACGCTCCGTTCAGGCCGCGCTTCACTGGCCGGCGCGGATAACGCCAGGGCTCATCATGTCTACATGCGCACTTATTTGAGGGTGAAAGGAATGCTAAAAGTTATTCAATCTCCAGCCAAATATCTTCAGGGTCCTGATGCTGCTGTTCTGTTCGGTCAATATGCCAAAAACCTGGCGGAGAGCTTCTTCGTCATCGCCGACGATTTCGTAATGAAGCTGGCGGGAGAGAAAGTGGTGAATGGCCTGCAGAGCCACGATATTCGCTGCCATGCGGAACGGTTTAACGGTGAATGCAGCCATGCGGAAATCAACCGTCTGATGGCGATTTTGCAAAAACAGGGCTGCCGCGGCGTGGTCGGGATCGGCGGTGGTAAAACCCTCGATACCGCGAAGGCGATCGGTTACTACCAGAAGCTGCCGGTGGTGGTGATCCCGACTATCGCGTCTACCGATGCGCCAACCAGCGCGCTGTCCGTTATCTATACCGAAGCCGGTGAGTTTGAAGAGTATCTGATCTACCCGAAAAACCCGGATATGGTGGTGATGGACACGGCGATTATCGCCAAAGCGCCGGTACGCCTGCTGGTCTCCGGCATGGGCGATGCGCTCTCCACCTGGTTCGAGGCCAAAGCTTGCTACGATGCGCGCGCCACCAGCATGGCCGGAGGACAGTCCACCGAGGCGGCGTTGAGCCTCGCCCGCCTGTGCTATGATACGCTGCTGGCGGAGGGCGAAAAGGCCCGTCTGGCGGCGCAGGCCGGGGTAGTGACCGAAGCGCTGGAGCGCATCATCGAGGCGAACACTTATCTCAGCGGCATTGGCTTTGAAAGCAGTGGCCTGGCCGCTGCCCACGCAATCCACAACGGTTTCACCATTCTTGAAGAGTGCCACCATCTGTATCACGGTGAGAAAGTGGCCTTCGGTACCCTGGCGCAGCTGGTGCTGCAGAACAGCCCGATGGACGAGATTGAAACGGTGCTGGGCTTCTGCCAGCGCGTCGGCCTGCCGGTGACGCTCGCGCAGATGGGCGTCAAAGAGGGGATCGACGAGAAAATCGCCGCGGTGGCGAAAGCCACCTGCGCGGAAGGGGAAACCATCCACAATATGCCGTTTGCGGTGACCCCGGAGAGCGTCCATGCCGCTATCCTCACCGCCGATCTGTTAGGCCAGCAGTGGCTGGCGCGTTAATTCGCGGTGGCTAAACCGCTGGCCCAGGTCAGCGGTTTTTCTTTCTCCCCTCCGGCAGTCGCTGCCGGAGGGGTTCTCTATGGTACAACGCGGAACAGGATATGACTGTTCAGACTCAGGATACCGGGAAGGCGGTCTCTTCCGTCATCGCCCAGTCATGGCACCGCTGCAGCAAGTTTATGCAGCGCGAAACCTGGCAAACGCCGCACCAGGCCCAGGGCCTGACCTTCGACTCCATCTGTCGGCGTAAAACCGCGCTGCTGACCATCGGCCAGGCGGCGCTGGAAGACGCCTGGGAGTTTATGGACGGCCGCCCCTGCGCGCTGTTTATTCTTGATGAGTCCGCCTGCATCCTGAGCCGTTGCGGCGAGCCGCAAACCCTGGCCCAGCTGGCTGCCCTGGGATTTCGCGACGGCAGCTACTGCGCGGAGAGCATTATCGGCACCTGCGCGCTGTCGCTGGCCGCGATGCAGGGCCAGCCGATCAACACCGCCGGCGATCGGCATTTTAAGCAGGCGCTACAGCCATGGAGTTTTTGCTCGACGCCGGTGTTTGATAACCACGGGCGGCTGTTCGGCTCTATTTCGCTTTGCTGTCTGGTCGAGCACCAGTCCAGCGCCGACCTCTCCCTGACGCTGGCCATCGCCCGCGAGGTGGGTAACTCCCTGCTCACCGACAGCCTGCTGGCGGAATCCAACCGCCACCTTAATCAGATGTACGGCCTGCTGGAGAGCATGGACGATGGGGTGATGGCGTGGAACGAACAGGGCGTGCTGCAGTTTCTCAATGTTCAGGCGGCGAGACTGTTGCATCTTGATGCTCAGGCCAGCCAGGGGAAAAATATCGCCGATCTGGTGACCCTCCCGGCGCTGCTGCGCCGCGCCATCAAACACGCCCGCGGCCTGAATCACGTCGAAGTCACCTTTGAAAGTCAGCATCAGTTTGTCGACGCGGTGATCACCTTAAAACCGATTGTCGAGGCGCAAGGCAACAGTTTTATTCTGCTGCTGCATCCGGTGGAGCAGATGCGGCAGCTGATGACCAGCCAGCTCGGTAAAGTGAGCCACACCTTTGAGCAGATGTCTGCCGACGATCCGGAAACCCGACGCCTGATCCACTTTGGCCGCCAGGCGGCGCGCGGTGGCTTCCCGGTGCTGCTGTGCGGCGAAGAGGGGGTCGGGAAAGAGCTGCTGAGCCAGGCCATCCACAATGAAAGCGAGCGGGCGGGCGGCCCCTACATCGCCGTCAACTGCCAGCTATATGCCGACAGCGTGCTTGGCCAGGACTTTATGGGCAGCGCCCCTACCGACGATGAAAATGGTCGCCTGAGCCGCCTTGAGCTGGCCAACGGCGGCACCCTGTTTCTGGAAAAAATTGAGTATCTGGCGCCGGAGCTGCAGTCCGCGCTGCTGCAGGTGATTAAGCAGGGCGTGCTCACCCGCCTCGACGCCCGGCGCCTGATCCCGGTGGATGTGAAGGTGATTGCCACCACCACCGTCGATCTGGCCAATCTGGTGGAACAGAACCGCTTTAGCCGCCAGCTGTACTATGCGCTGCACTCCTTTGAGATCGTCATCCCGCCGCTGCGCGCCCGACGCAACAGTATTCCGTCGCTGGTGCATAACCGGTTGAAGAGCCTGGAGAAGCGTTTCTCTTCGCGACTGAAAGTGGACGATGACGCGCTGGCGCAGCTGGTGGCCTACTCGTGGCCGGGGAATGATTTTGAGCTCAACAGCGTCATTGAGAATATCGCCATCAGCAGCGACAACGGCCACATTCGCCTGAGTAATCTGCCGGAATATCTCTTTTCCGAGCGGCCGGGCGGGGATAGCGCGTCATCGCTGCTGCCGGCCAGCCTGACTTTTAGCGCCATCGAAAAGGAAGCTATTATTCACGCCGCCCGGGTGACCAGCGGGCGGGTGCAGGAGATGTCGCAGCTGCTCAATATCGGCCGCACCACCCTGTGGCGCAAAATGAAGCAGTACGATATTGACGCCAGCCAGTTCAAGCGCAAGCATCAGGCCTAGTCTCCTCGATACGCGCCATGGAGAACAGGGCGTCCGACAGACGATTGCTGTAGCGTTTGAGCGCGTCGCGCAGTGGGCCAAATTGGCCATCCTCTGCCGTACGAATGCGCTAGCGATGAGTGTGACGGGGCCCGCCGCATAACGGCGGGTAACGAGGTTAACTTTCCCCGGCGAGCGCCGGGGGAAGGCTTATTTTTTAATAACCGAGTTGAGGTCGCCGAGTTTAGCGGCGGGGTTCTTGTGGCACTGCTGCAACATTTTTGGCACCGAGACGGTCTCGACTTCATGCCAGTCAACATAGTCGCCGCCGCTAAAGTCGGTGTTGCGATTCACTACCCAGAAGGCCACCGGGGTCATGCTTTTTGGGTTCATATCCATAAATTCCTGACAGGTCATATTCTGCGGCGTGGTTTCCTCAACCGCGAACGCCGGGCTGGTCATCAGACAGAATGTGGTAGCCGCCACGGTCAATACGAGTGCTTTAGGTAAATTCATTTTCTTCTCCAGTGACAAAATAGGGCTTAAGCCTCAGCGTGCTTCATTTTATTGCGCAGGACCAACAAGCCGATGGCGCTAAATATCATTTCAACGCCGATAAAGGCGGTAATAAATAACCAGCTTTGCTGCGGGTTCATGGCCAGCCACAGGCAGGCGATAAGTAAATCCAACAGGCCGATAAAAATATTCCAGCCAGCGCCGCTTTGTTTGCGGGTTTGACATCCGTTAACGATGCGGGAAATACCGCCGAGAACAAATAAAAAGCCAAATAAAATGGCCAGACTGCTCATACCGTTGAGAGGATTGACGACAAAGCTCAGGCCGAGCACGATCCAGGCGATGGCGAAGATCAGCGCCACCAGGCGTGATTTCCAGTGCTGCTGGCGGAAGACAATCAGGCTGTACAGCGAATAGAAGCCGCAGATCATCAATAACATGCCGGTTACTGTGGCGAGATACCAGCCGGCGACCAACGGCCAGGCCAGACAACAGGCTCCGCAGATAAACAGCAATACCGCCATCAGGCAGGCATGCCGTTTATATCGAATGAAGACGCGTGGGCTAAACGCATTTAAGGTGTAATGGCTAAACATAAACATAATTGCTCCGCAGATCCCGGTTGCCGGCCTGACGCTGAATAAAATGCGTCATGCTTTATTCAGCGGGCCAAAAGAAAGGTCTGAGGAAAATAGTAGGCCGCGCGATCGGCAGGCGTAAATAAGAGCGCCGAGGCCACTTTATACGCCTGGTCTGACAGCTGTCAGACCAGGCCCGCAATATTACTTCCGGGCTCTGATTCTCAATGCCCACGATATTTTTTAAGCTGGCTGCGTTTGGTGATGCTTACCGATTTTAATCAGGAGTTAACGATGAAAAAAGTCATTCTGGCGAGCCTGCTGGCAACCATGATGAGTACCTCTCCGGTATGGGCAACAGATAGCGCGACGGCAGCGCCAGCCGCGGCAGCCACGACGCAGGTACAGAAAGAAGCCGCCGATGTGCTGCAGGTGGCGGTGCAGGGCGCGAATGCGATGCGCGACATCCAGTTCGCCCGTCTGGCGCTGTTCCATGGCCAGCCGGATAGCGCCAAAAAACTGACAGACGACGCCGCCGCGCTGCTGGCCGCCGATGATGCCAGCTGGGCGAAGTTTGTGAAAACTGATGCTAAAGCCAAAATGATCGCCGATCGCTATGTGATCATTAACGCCTCTATCGCCCTGTCTGAAGACTATGTGGCCACGCCGGAAAAAGAGAGCGCTATCCAATCCGCCAACGAAAAGCTGGCGAAAGGCGATCAGAAAGGGGCTATCGATACCCTGCGTCTGGCCGGTATTGGCGTGATTGAGAACCAGTATCTGATGCCGCTTAACCAGACCCGTAAGGCGGTAGCGCAGGCGCAAGAACTGCTGAAAGCCGGTAAATATTACGAAGCGAATCTGGTGCTGAAGGGCGCTGAAGAGGGCATTGTGGTGGATAGCGAGATGCTGGTGGCAGGCAACTGATCCTCGTTCCACCCTGATAGAGCGCAGAGGAAGAAACTGACATGGATGTCCCCTTAACGCTCGGGCAGGCGGACTGCCCGAGCGGAACGGCTAGCGGCCGATCAGGGCGTCGATTTCGCCATCGATCTCGCGCATGACGCCGGTGATGCGCTGTACCACCTCCAGACAGCTTGCCGGCGTCAGCGAATCAGGCCGCTTTGCCTCAAAAGGGGCGCACAGTTGTTGTAGCGCAGTAATCCCCAGAATTTGTGCTGAACCGTGCAGACGGTGCAGCGCCCGCAGAAAAATCTGCGGCTCATGCCGGGCGATTGCCTGTCCGGCAGCCTGTAAATCCGCGGCCGACGCATCGCGGAACGTCTCCAGCATCTCATTCATCAGCGCCTGGTCTCCCCCCGTATTCTCGCTCAGCACGCTGAGCTTCAGGTGCCGGGTAGCGTGAGGTGATGCGCGGCCCACCGCTAAACGGCTGAGCTCATGACTCAGCGTCTGGACCGACACCGGCTTAAACAGACACATATTCATGCCGCTGGCCAGACACGCCTCCCGCGACTGCGGCAGCGCGCTGGCAGTCACGCCCCAAATTACCAGGCCCGGATAGCGACGGCGTAGCGAGGCCGCCAGCGCCAGGCCATCTTTCTTCGGCATATTGAGGTCTGTTATCAGCAGATCGTAATGTTTGCTGGCGAGCTTATTCTCTGCCTCTTCACCGTCGCAGGCTTCATCGACGCTATAGCCGATAGTGCTGAGCTGGCGCTTGAGCAGTAGCCGGTTGGTGGGGTGATCGTCCGCTATCAGTATCGCCAGCCCGGGTAGAGCCTGCGGTCTGGCGGGCGACGCCTGCGGCGCGTGGATCGCGCAGCGGCTCGCCTTGACCGGCAGCGTGATGGTGAAAGTGGTCCCCACGCCCGGACGGCTGACCATCTCCAGGCGACCCTGCATCAGCGCAACCAGCTCTTTGCAAATGACCAGCCCCAGTCCGGAGCCGGTCTGCTGGCGTCCCTGGCGCGCCTGGGCATAGCGGTGGAAGAGGGTGGCCTGCTCTGCTTCACTGATCCCGCAGCCGCTGTCGCTAACCATGAGGGCCAGCTCTCCCTGTGTCTCATTCGCCGGCGTCAGCCGGCAGGAGACCTGAATTGCGCCTTCGACGGTAAACTTCAGCGCATTGCCGATGAGATTATTGAGGATTTGCCGTAGCGCCTGCGGGTCGACCCACAGCATGGTCCCTTCCTGCAGCGCGTTATGGTAGTGCAGATCGATGCCCTTTTGCTGCGCCAGCGCGTCGAAGGTATGACACTGCTGCGACACTAACTGTGCGACATCGCTCCACTGCGGGGTAACCTGGTATTTTCCCGATTCAATCTTGTCGATATCAAGAATATTGCCGATAAGTCCTAGCAGGGTTTGCGCCGTCGACCCCGCCAGCTCGATCGCCTCTTTACGCTGACCGACGTTCAGCTCTGGTTTCGCCAGCAGTTCCAGAAAGCCGACGATGGCGCTCACC
>ERZ773204.2806-NODE-2806-length-11556-cov-7.420137_pt1 | contig 11556 bp, 10 predicted proteins | sample MGYA00581007_ERZ773204 | MGnify/ENA primary metagenome ERZ773204 (study PRJEB29015, sample SAMEA2737757) | human gut metagenome | biome: human gut; feature: human-associated habitat; material: faeces | place: China | collected 2012 ... | reverse complement strand
TTTCTGCACTATTTATTTTTCTGAAAATGGCATATTATAATGTGCTGATCAACATTGATAATAAGATGCCGAGCGCAAAAAATATTACTATAACAGTTGCCATATCCAAATAATTTTCACCCATATTTTTTCTCCTTTACAACTTCAGATTTGTTGCTTACATTATACTCTATCAACCTAAAGAATGGAAGATTTTTTCTTGCCTCCCAAAGCAAAAGCACCTGGCATTTTCAAAGCGAAAACAGCAAGTGCCTTAAAGTTCCATATTCAATTTTGGATGCAAAAAAGCAGGAGATCTTTTCCTGCTTAGCAAAGCTGTGAAGATTTAATTGTGGTTGGGTTGCCAGTTATACAAACACAAACTGGGAGTTATCTCACTCCTGTTAAGATAAAGTTCATTAGCTGCTCTACATCATCAAAATCATCATAATCTCCGTTTATGCCATCTCGATGATACACAACTCCATTTTTCTCATTTCTCTCTAAACAGTCCAAAAGCTTTTCTTCTCCATATTTTTTAGCAAATAAAGTAAATGCGTATGGTTTGATTTTGCTCAATAATCCCTTCTTGCAAATTTCTTCACACTTATAACAATGTGTCAACTCTTTTGCAATAGAACATCGTTTATTCTCACAAAAATCATTATCTGGGCAACCGTTTGAGCCACATCCATTACAATCAGCATTTTCTGTGCATAAGCAACACGCAAGCCCACATCTGGCAATTCCTAATTCTCTTTTCATTTGCACACCTCCACAACTTCAAATTTATCTCTTTATATACAATTATACATCTGTTAATCTCCTTGTAAAGCAAAAAGCAAGCCATTTCCTGACTTGCTTTTCATCATGCTTTATTCCCTATCATTCTTCCCTGCTATCCATAGCTATTCTTTTCCATCACTAAAGTTCCAGATAATCTCCATATGCTGTTCATCCCATACATTTATCTTCTTTATGAAAGTATCTACCACCTCTTGGTTTAGTTCATTGATCTTACATTCTTTCCAAATGATATGCGTACCCGGCAGTTCTGCATGAAGCTCTGTCTCCACTTCTGCCAATCGCATCTCCTGCTCTTGGATTTCACTTTTTATAAAATCTTCCTTTTTCTGCAATTCCTCTCTGAACTCTATATATTCTTCCCTTGAGATTTCCCGCTTTCCATATCTCTCATAAAGTGTGATCTGTTCTTTTCCCACAGCATCTAAGGCTTTTTGAGATTTTTGCAACTTATCCCGCTTCACATGATACTTCTCTTTTTGTACTTCCTGATACTGACTCCACACTTCTTCCAATTCCATCTGTCTGCGGATTTCCTTTTGCAAAGCAGATAAAAGAATCTGTTCCAAAAAGAATACATTGACTTGGCTCACACAATTCTCATCATCTGTCGTATAACGTTCATTACAATAAAAAAAAGGATTTTTTGCTTTACGATAACGCAAAGCCTTACCGCACTCTCCGCATACAACCTTTCCCATCAGAATATGTGCTTTTTGTGGCTGATAAGGTTTCGATCTTCCCCTCGTCTGTTGTACTGCATCAAATATTTCCCGTTCTATGATTGGTTCATGATGATTATAAGTAATCTTCCATTCACTTCTCGGTTTTAAGTGATTTTTTCCTCCAACCGTATCCTTCTTATATTTTCCATATACCACATCTCCCGCATAAAAATGATTTTTCAGTATCGCACAGATTGTTGTATGCTGCCATGAAAATTCCTTGCCAACTGGCTTCCGGTGTGTTGCTCCTCTCTCTATCAGATATTCCACAGGTGTTTTTACATTTTCTTTATGAAACTTCTTTGCAATGTCCACAGAAGTATATCCTTCTAATGTCAGTCGAAAAATTTCCCGGACAACTGCTGCCTCCTCTTCTACAATCTCCACTTGATTTCTGTCATCTGCTTTTTTGCGATATCCAAAAGGACAGTTCCCGCTGCAATAAATCCCCCGTTCTTTTTTTGAGTGTAGGGAAGAAGTCACCTTTACCGATAAATCCTTGGAATAGAGATCGTTGACCAGCGTTTTAAATGCCAGATTCATCCCAATCGTTTTTTTAGTGACAGCTTCACTATCATAATGGTCATTCACAGAGATAAAACGGATTCCTAAAAATGGAAAAATCTGCTCTACATAGGAACCTGTTTCTACATAGTCTCTGGCAAAACGTGAAAAATCTTTTACGATAATACAATCTACTTTTTTCTGCCGGGCAGCGGCTAATAATTCCTGCATTGCAGGTCTGTCCATACTGGTTCCGCTGTAACCATCATCCACAAATTCTAAAATCTCATAATTTTCAAATTTTCGCTCAATATATCCTCTTAACAACAAACGCTGATAAGAAATACTGTTACTCTCCTGTGTATTCCAGTCATCTTCCTTGGACAATCGCAGATACATTGCTATCTTCAGTCTATTTTTCATCGTCAGTTCCTCCCATCACCTTCGCAAACTCATCATTCCACTTCCAGATGATCTCTACCCGTTTTCCACGATACACATAAATTTTCTCTATCAGGTTTTGCACCAATTCCGCATTTAGTTCGGCACAGCTTTTGTACTTCAAAATAGTACGGAGAAATTGATTCTGCTTATCTACCATTCTGTCAATGGAAGAATACTCTGTATGTAAATCACGTAATGTCTGCCGATCCTGTTCCTTTTTTTCTTCCAGCTTCTTCTTTGCTTCCAGAAATTGTACCTGTGAAATGCTCCCGTTTCGATACTCCAGATAATAGGAACTGTTCTTCCTGTCAGCACCATCCACCGATTTTTGCAGTTCATCCTGTGCTTTCTGTATCTGTTCTTTTCGTTTTTCTCCTGCCTCTTTATTAAAATCCATCAGTTTTTTCATCTGTGTACTGCTTAAAAGAAATTCTTTTTTCAGCAGATGAAGGATCACTTTCTGAATCTGAAGAAATGTAATCTGTTCATTTTCACATTTTTCTTCATCAATCCGTTTGCTATTCGGACAACTATAAAATACAAATGTTTTTACTTCTTTATAAGAAACCTTTCTCTCCGTCACCATACGGCTTAACTTATGTCCGCACTCACCACAATACAAAACCCCACGGAAAATATCTTCCATCGTATCCTTTCTAAGTGGTCTGCGATTTTGTATTTTAATATTTTCTTCTATTCTTTCCCATACCCGATAAAATACTTCTTCCGAAACCAGAGGTTCGTGGGTATGTTCCGCTGTAATCTGTTCTTTCATGTGCTTGCCGGACTGCACAAGATTCCCTATGTAGGCATCGTTGGTTAATAGAAATCGGATAGATTCTCTTTCCCACTGTCTTAACTGCTGCCCCTCCTGCTGATAAACCATTTTGTATTTTTTATAATCGCTTGGACGATGAATCTTTTGCCCATACAGCCATTTTGCAAGAGATACAAATGTCTCCCCGGAAGCATAGCGGTTAAAGATTTCCCTGACAATCTCACTGGTCACAGGTTCCGGCACTAAAGTCCGTTTCCCGTCTATCTTTTCGATTTGAAAACCATACGGCGGAATGCTCCCCAGATATTCTCCCTGTTTCATCTTTGCCTGTTTACTTGCTGTGACCTTTTCAGCAATGTCCCTTGCATACAGCTCATTGGCAATATTTTTCAAATGCATGGAAAGCGCTTCGTTGCAGTCCGCTTGTTTAATGCTGTCATACTGATCTGTAATGGCAATAAAGCGGACACCCATAAAAGGAAAAATCTTTTCTACAAAATTTCCTGTCTCAATATAATTTCTTCCAAACCGGGAAAAATCTTTTACAATGATACAGTTGATCAATCCATCTCTCACATCTTGCATGAGCCGTTCAAAATCACTCCGCTGAAAATTTGTCCCGGTAGCTCCCAAATCTGAATAGCAGTCATACAGCATAATCTCTGTGTGGGATTTTAAATATTCCTTTGCCATCTCAATCTGCGTTTCAATGGAGATTTCTTTCCCGTCATGATTATCCACAGATAATCTTGCATAAATACCTGCCATGTATGTTTTCACTGATACATTTTCTTGCAGTGATTGGCTTTCTAACCGAACCTTACGTTTGGATGTTCTTGCCATTTAGATCACCTCCCTCACGACTTCCGATTGGGAAGAAAGAAATTCTGACAACACCAACATTTTCTCCATTTCTTCCTGACAGCAAAACTGTACCGATACTTTTTTCTCCTCGTACACTTCTATCCTGTCTACAAAGGCTAATAGGGTATCCCTATCTAATGTGGTAATCTGCATGGTCTCTTTCAGGCGTTCCAGCTTCACACCGGACTGCACTCCATTGTAAAACAGTTTCTTTAACATATCCTCCTGTCTTGTCAACGCTTTCTCTGTTTCTACATACTGCTTTTCATAGATTGCGCTAAAATTCTTAAAGTCTGTCTGTGTGATGATTCCCGTTTTCAAATCTTCATAAAGTCCCGCCCGCAGTTCCAGATATTTTTCCTGCTCATTCCTTAATCGAGTAATCTCTTTATCAAATCCGACCACATCCTCAAAGTTCATTTCCTTCGTCTGGAGATACTGCATCTGCCGATTTACATCAATCAGAAGTTCAATCTGGGACTGTATGATCCGGAATACCACTTTTTTTAAATCTGCTTCTGAAATACTGTGTCTGCTGCATCCCTCACTCCGATTTCTCGTAGAACAGATATAATATATTTTTTCCGTCCCCTTATATCTATTTATTCGGCGTACCATAGGTTCTTTACAATCTCCGCAAAACAGGAGTCCCGAAAACATGTGCGCTTTTTCTTTTCCTTTCTCAGCTCTGGTATCGACTTTTAAAAGCCGCTGCACATTTTGGTAATCCTCTTTGGAAACGATTGCCTCATGTGTGCCTTCCACTTTAAACCACTCAGACTCTGGCTTTTCTAAAATCTTATCTACCTTATAATTGACTTTCTCCCGTTTTCCCTGTACCATCGTCCCGGTGTAAATCTCATTCGTTAAAATACGCTTTACCGCCACCGCAGACCATTTGGATACGATTCCTGCATGAAACCCTGTGGCATAATGCTCTCCGTGGGATTTCTTATATTCCAATGGAGAGAAGATTCCATTCTCATTCAGTCGGTTTGCAATGGCAAGGTTGCTCATGCCGTCCAGTTTCCATGTGAAAATATTTTTTACAATCTTTGCCGCATATTCATCTATGACCAGCTTATTTTTATCTTCATGGTCTTTCTGATATCCATAGACCGCAAATGCCCCGATAAATTTCCCTTTCTCCCGTTTTATTTTCTGATGTGATTTTACCTTTTCTGAAATATCCTGACAGTAGGAATCATTCACAAAGTTTTTGACCGGAATCACAAGAGATGTGGTACTCTGGTCCGCAGTCAGACTATCGTAATGATCTGTGATTGCAATGAAACGCACAGAAAAAGCCGGGAAGGTCTTTTGAATGAACCGCCCGGCTTCAATATAATCTCGTCCAAATCTGGATAAATCTTTTACAACGACACAATTTACATTTCCATTTTCAATGTCCGCCATCATTCTTTTAAAATCTGGTCGGTCAAAGTTGGCTCCCGAATATCCGTCATCAATATAAATATCGAATAACTCCATATCCGGCTGTTCTCTTACAAAGGAACGTGCTAGCTCACGTTGGGATGAAATACTGCCGCTTTCTCGTTTTGCGCTGCCATCAATATCTTCATCATCCCTCGACAAACGAAGATAGATCGCAGTATGGTAACATACATTTTTCTGCATTTTGTTTCCTCCTGATTTTACTATTTTGATTTCAGTCAGTCGAACCTGTCCTACGAGATTCTTTTTTTATAGTAATTTCAGGATTTCACTGTTTTGTCCTGCATCTAAATTACCATGACATCCTGATATTGTAAAGAGTAAATTCAACTTTAATATTTCGTTTCTGCAATTTTTGAAATATACTGTTTCATCCGGTCATTCAAAGTCTCTTTACAGTCAGAATATCCAATCTTCACAACATACTCGCCTACCCGGACAAGATAAGGGTTATGTACCTGTTCCACATACTCTTTCACTCTTTTTTGTACTGACTGTTTCGTATCAATCTCAATTTCACTAATATCCACAAGCTCATCTGGATTTACTTCTTTTATATTTACACGCTTCAATTCCTGCAAAGTTTTCCCATCCAAAAGCATACCCCCCTTCCTATTTGAGATTCTATGCGTCCAGAAACTTGTCTCATTCTAAAAAACATTTTTCTTTTTTCAAGGTTCATCCTTACATAAACCCAATCCCAGCGCATGAAAAAAAACAAGCATCGAAAAGATTTTCTTTTTTCTGCTTGTTTCTTAACCTCTCCCAAACAGGGTTATTGAAGGGGAAAAACATTTCAGAGCAAGATTCACCTATGTCCGACAAAAATCCTTTTCCGTTTTTTGCAGGCTTGGTATTTCTTGATGGGGATTTTGCTCCCCATTCCCTCGATATTAAACCTGCACTTAAAATTTGCAGATTGGCTCTCACAAAAAATTGTGTTCGCAGCGCAATACCGGGGTATTGACGATGTTCATACGCACGAAGAAGAAAGGAGGCTTCCTATGGCAAGACCGAAAAGAACAATCTCCCATCCGTATCGTATCACAGTCCATTTTACAGATATGGAATATGGGTTAATATCAGATGCGGCTGAAGAAACTGGATTTACCTTATCCGAGTACATACGCAAAATGGTGTTGGAAGGAAAAATAGCGATTCGATATGAAGTAGTTGCTGATATCCCGGAATCACAAAAACTGACCGCTGAATTTTGAAAAATCGGAAGCAACTTAAATCAGATTGCCCGCTATTTTCATACAGGCGGTATTCGTTCCAAAACCATGCAGGATGAAATTCAATCCTGTATCTCTGAACTTTGGAATTTAAATAAAGACGTAACAAGAGTGGCAAGTGACTTTCATGGCAGTGTTGAAACATATCGTAAGTAAAAATGCCAATTACGGAGAATCTTTGGATTATCTCCTGTTCCAACATGATGAGCGAACAAAGAAACCGATTTTAAATGAACATGGGCAAATGATATTACGAGAGGAATATTATCTGGATGGATTGAACTGCGAACCAATGTTATTTGATAAGGAATGCGAACGTCTTAACGATCAATATCATAAAAATCAAACCTATGATGAAATCAAATCCCATCATTATATCATCAGCTTTGATCCTGCTGATCGTGACGAATGTGGATTAACAGGAGAAAAAGCACAGGAACTTGGACTAGAATATGCCCGTAAAAATTTTCCCGGACATCAGGCTCTTGTCTGTACTCATACGGATGGTCACAACGGAAGCGGCAATATCCATGTGCATATCGTAATCAATAGTCTAAGAAAATACGATATTCCAAAAGAGGGCTATATGGAACGAAACAGTGATTGTCTTGCTGGATACAAACACCATTTAACAAATAACTATCTAAGGCACTTGCAAAAATCTCTCATGGATATCTGCCACCGAGAAAATCTCCATCAGGTGGATTTACTCTCACCTTCTGAAAATAAAATCAAAAATCGGGAATATTATGCCTCCCGGTACGGACAAGAAAAATTAGATAAATTGAATGAACAAATTCTTGCAGATGGACTAACACCTCGCAAAACCACATTTCAGACACAGAAACAATACCTGCGAGACGCTATTACAGAAATTTCCCATACAGCAAAAGATGTGGAAGATTTTAAAAAACAGCTTTATGAAAAATATCAGATCGTTGTAACGGAACATCGTGGACGTTTCAGCTATCTGCACCCGGAACGAGAAAAGAATATTACCGGACGTGCTTTAGGAACAAAGTATGAGAAAGACTATCTGCAACAGCAATTTGAATCCAACCACAGAACTCCAAATATTCATCCTGATATTTCCTCTGATCCTATGGACATCTTATTCATTAAATCTAATCTGCGACTGGTCATTGACTTACAAAACTGTGTAAAAGCACAACAAAGCCAAGCCTATGCCCGAAAGGTCAAACTCACCAATCTTCAGGAAATGGCAAAGACCATTGCCTATGTGCAGGAACATGAATATGATACCAGAGAAATTCTGGAAGATAAATTTTCTTCTGTAAAAGAACGAACCTCTAATTCTAGAAAACAATTAAATGAATATTCTTGTGCGATGAAATCACACTTCCGGAAATTTGGAAATCAGAGTTCCGGTACTCGGAAATCGCCTATTTTGTGCTTGATGACTTATCCATTTCTGTTTGGATATTGGTCAAGACCTTGCCGCATCTGCGGTGCGTAGCAGTCTTTACCAATGTCTCAACAGAAATTATGATTCGGTATGCACAAAAACGGATCTAAAAAGTGATTTCCATATCACCGGACAGCTGATGTAAAACCATCCGGAATATTCAATTAAAAACTGTGGAATCGGAATTAAAGAACCTCAATCAACAACTCCACTACACCGGACAGTATCTTGCAAATAAATCTGTCTATGCACAATTTCGTAAAAGCAAAAATAAGCAGAAATTCCGTCAGGAACATTCTGCCGAACTTACATTTTATGAAAAGGCTGTAACATCACTAAAAGAGAAAAACGGAACGCAGCCCCTTCCCACGATGAAGCAACTGAGAGAACAGAAGGAAAAACTTCTAACTCAAAAAGATACTCTCCAGAAACAATACGACTATTACTGAATATTCCTGTGCGGCAACACCGCAAATCCGGCAGACGGGAAACCGTCTGTCCGGGCTTGCGGAAACCGCTTATGCGAGTTTACTCGCGCAATGTTTTGTCTAAACCATAGACCTCACGCATTGAGATGTCATGTTCGGCATCAATGCTTGTGATGTTGATACGATAACTGTCATGGGCAATGCGGTCAATGATTGCATCTGCCAGAGGACTGTCATCACCGCCGAGCTGATCATACCATTCCTCAAATTCATACTGGGAGCAGAAAATCGTCGAAGATTTCTTGCGTCTCCGGTGGAGCAGTTCGAAGATATCCCTTTGTTCTGAATCCGTTGGTTTCAATAGAAGCCATTCATCCAAAATCAGGACAACAGGATTGGCATACTTAGCCATTACTTTTTTGTAGTTGCCATCTGTCCGTGCAATCTCCAAGTCAATAAGCAGATCAGGAAGGCGGACATACTTGGTATTGAAATACTGCTTACAAGCCTCCATGCCAAAGGCACAGGCCATGTAAGTTTTACCACAGCCTGTAGCACCGGTAATAAAAAGATTCCGGTGTGCAGATATATATTCGCAAGTTGCAAGTCTACGAATCAGTTCCTTGTTCAGCTTGCGTCCGGAAGTGTAGTTAATATCCATGATATTTGCTTCCGGCTGGTCGAATCCAGCATTCTTAATCAGCCTTTTGAGACGATTATTTTTCCGACTGCTGTATTCGATATCCACCAGCATACCGAATTGATCCTCAAATGGAATCTCCCTGCATTTTGGATCATCCAGCTGGTTACGGAATGCATCTGCCATAGCTGTCAGGCGCATTTCAATTAATTTATCTATTGTACTCTGATTTGTCATATGTGTTTACCTCCGATAGTAATCGGCACCTCTTGTGATGCCGTGTGCTTTATGTGTGGTCTTGGATTCAGTAGCTTCTGATTCCAGTTTTACAGAACCAGTTACAAGGATGTTTTTAATACTCTTGTAACTGGGTGAGGATGTATAGGATAAAGCCTTTTTACAGGCTGCTTCAAGTAATGTATCTGAGTATTTCTCAGCAAGCTTCAGAAGTCCCATACAACTTCGGTAGGTCTGTTGTTCCACACGTTTGGAGGTCAGTATTGCATTGACCACAGTGTACGTATTTATGCCAATCCGCTCAGCCCATTTGCGGAACCGGTCGCCGTTCCATTCCAGATATTTCTGGTGGTCTTCCGGCATATGTTCCGTGACCGTGCTGTACTGCCCAGGGCGTCCTTTCAGACGACGGTGGGAAGCAATGCGGTTATGGTTGTAGAAAATTTCAATAGTGGTATCTGTTACCTTTACATCAACTTTCTTTTTGATGTATTCATAAGGAACTGAGTATAGCATTCCGTCCACAGATATGTGATAATTAAATTGGACGGTGGCTGTTTTCCAGTCACTCAGTTCAAAACGGGTAGCAGGTAATGGTGCCAGTAATGGTTTTTCTTCCTCAAGAAATAAGCTTCGCCGACTGCCCTCTTTCTTCTGAAAGAGCCTTTGGTTGAACAGTTCGAGCTTGTCTCTGATTGCGCGATTTAATTCTGCAAGAGAGAAGAACTGTTCATTCCGAAGTGCTGCTGTAATCCAAGTAGAGATATTTCCTACTGTTCCCTCAGCATTCGGCTTATCCTTGGGAGCTCTGACACGAGACGGAATAATAGCTGTGCCATAGTGTTCAGCTAGTTCCTGATAGGTTTCATTGATCTGCTGGTCTTTCCATCCTCCATTGTGAACAACTGCCGTTTTGCAGTTATCCGGTACAAGAATCTTGGCAACACCGCCAAAGTACTCGTACATATGGACATGTGCATTAATCCATGATTTCTGCTTCATGTCCAGAAATGCTTCCACGTATGCATACTGGCTGTAAGTCATTACACCAACAAATATATATGCCTTGATGATTTCGCCGGTATCCGGATCAATGATTGTTGCAGGATCACCTGCCCAATCAACTTCAACCTGTTCACTGGGTTTACGGTTGATATGCATGGTAGCACGATGTTTCTGCTCATCCTGTTGGATGTGGTAGCAGAATTGTGAATACATGAGTGGTTCATCGCCATTGGCACGGCAATCCTCCATGTATTCCGTCCAAAGGAGCTTTTTCTTTTTGCTTACGCCGTTACGGAGCAGCTCCTTACGGATGTAGTCGTAGTCAGGCATACGCTTGTGGGATGTGACTTGTTTTGCAGAAGGGAAGAACTTTTCTGCAAGAACAGCATCGGTGTCGTTTTCCTCAAGCGGCCAGGATATACCTAATTCAGCAGCACGCTTTAACACACGATTGACTGTCTTTTTTGAGACATTGCAACTGTCGGCAATGTTTTGTTGACTGAGATTCAAGCTTTTGAGCCTAAGAATCTCTCGATATTTGGTCATAGTCAAGACCTCCTAGAATATATTTGCACCACGGGGTGCATAGTTACATTCTAAGAATTTATGATAAAGGTTTCCACCACCGGAATGGCGGTTTCCTTAAAAACGGATTTGCGGTTTCCTGAGTCCGGACAGCATGGACACGGAAGCCGGATTATTCAAACTGTTACGATCAACACCCGGAATGGTACACAGTAACTGGACAGCATTTTCATAAGGAGTAATCAAAGAATCAAGCATCATTTATTGTGGATGTGATATAATTCAAATATGTACGAATGAGGCGCATACGATATTTGGGGAGTCAGTCGTGTGATACATTCGATGGACTCAATGACACTGTCAGATTTCTTCTTTAGGGAACGGGGAAGTTTGGAGGTTATTTCTTCGTGGTGGATGGAATTGCTGAATTGCTCGAGAATCTAATGCGACATTTCAGCATAGGGATGGAACATCCGATATTCGGAAAGCCCCTTTAAAAAAGAGTAT
>ERZ773204.2785-NODE-2785-length-11599-cov-3.609667_pt1 | contig 11599 bp, 7 predicted proteins | sample MGYA00581007_ERZ773204 | MGnify/ENA primary metagenome ERZ773204 (study PRJEB29015, sample SAMEA2737757) | human gut metagenome | biome: human gut; feature: human-associated habitat; material: faeces | place: China | collected 2012 ... | reverse complement strand
GAGAGACCACAGGGCGGTTATCAGAACCGTGATGGAAGAAACGGCAGCTACCAGGGAAGAGACAATAACCGTGGTGAGAGACCACAGGGCGGCTATCAGAACCGTGATGGAAGAAACGGCGGCTACCAGGGAAGAGATAATAACCGTGGAGACAGACCACAGGGCGGCTACCAGAATCGTGATGGAAGAAACGGCGGCTATCAGGGAAGAGATAACCGTGGTGAGAGACCACAGGGCGGTTATCAGAACCGTGACGGCAGACCACAGGGCGGCGGCTATCAGAACCGTGGAGACAGACCACAGGGTGGCTTCCAGAACCGTGGGGACAGACCACAGGGGGTTGGCTATCAGAACCGTGGAGACAGACCACAGGGCGGCTATCAGAACCGCGATGGCAGACCACAGGGCGGTTTCCAGAACCGTGACAGAAATCAGGGCGGCTTTGGCTCCCGTTTCGGAGAAGATAAGGATAAGGACAATACAAGCAGAAATGGCAGCAGAGACAACCGCCGTTCATCTGGAAACAGAGACAACCGTTCATCTGCTTTTGATACCCCGATCCAGACCAAGCCAAGCAGCACCCGTCAGGCAAACAAGAACGCTCATAAGAATGACCGTTTTGACAAGAGAGACAGAGAAGAAGACGGAAAGAAGAAAGCACCAAAGACAGGAAAGGGAGCTTTCATCATGCCACAGCCTAAGAAAGAAGAGGCTAAGGTTGAGGATGTTAAGACCATTACCCTTCCAGAGCGCTTAACTATTAAGGAACTGGCTGATAAGATGAAGCTGCAGCCATCCGTTATCGTTAAGAAGCTGTTCTTAAAGGGACAGATGGTTACCTTAAACCAGGAGATCGACTACGATCAGGCAGAAGAGATCGCAATGGAATTTGACGTTCTCTGCGAGCAGGAAGAAAAGGTAGACGTAATTGCTGAACTTCTGAAAGAAGAGGACGAAAACGAGGCAGATATGGTTTCCAGACCTCCTGTAGTCTGCGTAATGGGTCACGTTGACCATGGTAAAACATCCCTTCTGGATGCCATCCGTCAGACTAACGTAACTGCAAGAGAGGCAGGCGGTATCACCCAGCACATCGGTGCTTCTGTTATTGAGATTAACGGCAGAAAGATCACTTTCCTTGATACACCTGGACATGAGGCATTTACAGCTATGCGTATGAGAGGTGCCCAGTCTACTGATATCGCTATCCTGGTAGTAGCAGCAGACGACGGCGTTATGCCACAGACTGTTGAGGCGATCAACCATGCAAAGGCAGCTGGCGTAGAGATCATCGTTGCTATCAACAAGATCGATAAGCCAAGTGCAAACATTGACAAAGTAAAACAGGAATTGGCTGAATATGAGCTGATCCCGGAAGACTGGGGCGGCAGCACTATTTTCGTTCCTGTATCCGCACATACAAAAGAGGGTATCACAGACCTTCTGGAAATGGTACTTTTAACAGCAGATGTTCTTGAATTAAAGGCAAATCCAAACCGTAAGGGCCGTGGACTTGTGATCGAGGCTGAGCTGGATAAGGGCAAAGGACCTGTTGCAACTGTACTGGTACAGAAAGGTACCTTAAGAGTAGGTGACACCATTGCTGCAGGTGCATGCTATGGTAAGATCCGTGCTATGATGGATGATAAGGGCCGCAGAGTAAAAGAGGCTGGTCCATCCACTCCTGTAGAGATCTTAGGTTTAAATGATGTTCCACAGGCTGGTGAGGTATTCGTAGCAACTGAGAACGAGAAAGAAGCAAGAAGCTTTGCAGAAACCTTCATTTCTGAGAGCAAGAACAAGCTTCTGGAAGATACTAAGGCAAAACTGTCTCTGGATGATCTGTTCAGCCAGATCAAGGCAGGAAATGTAAAGGAACTTCCTCTGATCATCAAGGCAGACGTTCAGGGTTCTGTAGAAGCAGTAAAGCAGAGCCTGACCAAGCTGTCTAATGAAGAGGTAGTAGTAAAGGTAATCCACGGCGGCGTTGGTGCTATCAATGAGTCTGACGTTTCCCTGGCTTCTGCTTCCAATGCCATCATCATTGGTTTCAATGTACGTCCTGATGCAACTGCAAAATCCATTGCAGAGCGTGAGAAAGTAGATGTACGTCTGTACAAGGTCATCTACCAGGCCATCGAAGATGTAGAAGCTGCTATGAAGGGTATGCTGGATCCTGTATTCGAGGAGAAGGTGATCGGTCATGCAGTGATCCGTCAGCTGTTCAAGGCTTCCGGTGTTGGCACCATCGCGGGTTCCTATGTACTGGATGGCAAGTTCCAGAGAGGCTGCAGCTGCCGTATTACAAGAGAAGGCGAGCAGATCTACGAAGGACCTTTAGCTTCCTTAAAACGTTTTAAAGACGATGTAAAGGAAGTTGCTGCAGGATATGAGTGTGGTCTTGTATTCGAGAAGTTCAATGATCTTCAGGAAGATGACCAGATCGAAGCTTATATGATGGTAGAGGTTCCTAGATAGTCTGCTGTATAGAATATAGTTTCGTTTTTGAAAGAAAGGGATCATAATGCGTAAAAACAGCATTAAAAATACAAGGATCAATATGGAGGTCCAGAGGGAATTAAGTCAGATCATCCGTTCTGAGATCAAAGACCCGAGGATCCATCCGCTGACCAGTGTTGTAGCCGTAGAGGTACCTCCGGACTTAAAATACTGCAAGGCATATATCAGTGTGTTAGGTGATGAAGAAGCCGGCAAGGCAACCATCGAAGGACTGCGCAGCGCAGCTTCCTTCGTGCGCCGGGAACTGGCTCACAGAGTCAATTTACGTAACACTCCTGAAATTAAATTTATACTGGATCAGTCCATTGAATATGGTGTAAACATGTCAAAACTGATCGATGAAGTGACAAAAGATCTTCATGATGATGAGGAGGAGGGACTGGAATGACGGTTCTTGAACAGGCGTTAGAAGGAACAAAGTCTGTAGCGATTTTGGGCCATGTAAGACCGGATGGCGATTGCCTCGGCTCTACTCTGGGTCTGTATAATTATCTTCTTGCTTCCTATCCGGATATACAGGCAGCTGTATATCTGGAGGAAGCTTCCTCAAAATTTGCCTATTTAAAGGGCTATGATGAGATCCACCATGAAACAGATGACAAAGAATATGAGCTTTGCATCTGCCTTGACAGCAGTGATGAAGAACGTCTGGGGGATTTTAACGTGTATCTGAAGCGGGCGAAAAAAAGCCTTTGCATCGATCATCACGTAACCAACACCCGTTACTGCCAGGTCAATTTAGTGGCAGCTGATGCAAGTTCTGCCAGCGAAGTCCTTTTTGAACAGTTAAATCCGGATAACGTGGATAAAAATGTGGCAGAATGCCTGTATACAGGGATCGTACATGATACCGGTGTGTTCAAGTATTCCTGCACTTCTGCAAAGACGATGGAGATTGCCGGTTTCCTGATGGGAAAAGGCGTTGACTTTGGAAGCATCATTGACAACAGCTTCTACAAAAAGACTTATGTGCAGAACCAGATCATGGGAAGAGCGCTTCTTGAAAGCATTACCTTCCTTGATGGAAAGGCCATTTTCAGTGCCCTGCGCCAGTCTGATCTGGACTTTTACGGTGTGACCGGAAAAGACCTTGACGGTATCATCGACCAGCTGCGTCTTACAGAGGGAGTGGAGGTTGCTATTTTCCTGTATGAGACAGGACCTCAGCAGTATAAGGTAAGTCTGCGTTCCCAGAAAATCGTAGATGTAAGCCAGGTAGCGTTCTATTTTGGCGGCGGCGGTCATGTGCGTGCAGCAGGCTGTACCATGTCCGGAAGTATTCATGATGTGATCAATAATCTGTCCCTTCACATTGCCAAGCAGTTAGATGCTGCGGCAGCCGGGGAGGTTTAAATGTATCACGGAATCATTAATGTGTATAAAGAGCCGGGCTATACATCCCATGATGTTGTAGCCCGGCTTCGAGGGATTTTAAGACAGAAAAAGATCGGCCATACGGGAACCCTTGATCCGGCGGCCAAGGGCGTCCTTCCGGTGTGTCTGGGAAATGGGACAAGGCTTTGTGACATGCTTACAGACCGGTCCAAAACCTATGAGGCAGTGCTTCTTTTAGGACAGACTACGGACACCCAGGATACCACAGGAACGGTGCTTACGGAAGATCATGAAAAGGCGTTAGAACTGGATGAAGAACAGGTGCGCCAGGTGATCCTGGATTTTAAGGGAGATTATGACCAGATCCCTCCTATGTACTCTGCTTTAAAAGTAGATGGAAAGAAGCTTTGCGACCTTGCAAGAGCAGGAAAAGAAGTAGAGCGCAAGGCAAGAAGAGTACAGATCTTAGATATTTCTGTTGAAAAAATAGAACTGCCAAGAGTCTGGATGACAGTCAGCTGTTCCAAAGGAACCTACATAAGAACTCTCTGTGAAGATATTGGAGCTAAATTAGGAGTCGGGGGCTGCATGGAGTCTCTCCTGCGTACCCGTGTAGACCGTTTTCAGGTAAAAGACAGTTTGAAACTGGATGAGATCGAAGTTTTAAGAGATGAAGGAAAAGTAGGAGAATATATCTGTTCTCTGGAAGAAGCCTTAGAAGGTTATCTGCCTGTATACACAACAGCAGAAGGGGACAAGGCTTTGAAAAATGGAAATCCCTGCTTTAAACAGCAGTTAGACCTGGAAAAAAGTACATCTTTAGAAGAAAGAAAAAGCGGAGACAGATACCGTATGTACAACAGCCAGGGGATCTTTATGGGTGTATATGAATACCAGGAAGAAAAACACTGGTGGAAACCATGGAAAATGTTCATGCCGGATGGAGAAGGAAACTGATGAAATATATAGCAGATACAGTGGATTTTCAGCTGGAAGAGCCCACTGTGGTAACTCTTGGAAAATTTGACGGAAGACACAGAGGACATCAGAAGCTTCTGCATACAATGGAAGAACTGAAAGAAACACTGGGCTATGCAACTGCTATTTTTACCTTCAGCACAGCCCCATTAAGCCTTGTTACAGGTGAAGCTGCCACTGTGATCACAACCAGTGAAGAACGACGTCATAATATGGAAAAAATGGGGATCGATTACCTGGTGGAGTATCCTTTTACAGATGATGTGCGTAAAATGGACCCTTCTGTATTTGTAAAGGATATCTTGGTAAAACGGATGCGGGCAAAAGCCATGGTAGTGGGGCCGGACTGCAGTTTTGGCTACAAAGGCGCCGGAAATGTAGAACTTCTCAGATCTTTAAGCAAAGAGCTGGGATTTGAACTTTATGTGATCCAAAAAGAAAAAGATCACAGAAGAGACATCAGCAGCACCTATATCCGGGAAGAACTTTCCCTGGGAAATGTGGCAAAAGCAAATGAATTGTTAGGAGAACCATATGCCATCCACGGCATTGTAGTCCACGGCAACCATATCGGAGGACCGAGACTGGGCTTTCCAACAGCCAATATCATCCCGCCGGCAAACAAACGTCTGCCCAAATTCGGGGTCTATGTATCCAGAGTCCTTGCACAGGGAAAATATTATAAGGGAGTTACTAATATCGGCAGGAAACCTACGATCCATGGGGATAATCCGGTAGGCGTAGAGACATTTATCTTTGATTTTGACGGAGACATTTACGGAAAAATGATCGAGGTCCAGCTTTTGGAGTTTGACAGGGGAGAACAGAAATTTGCTTCTTTAGAAGAGTTAAAAGAACGGATCGAAAAAGACAAAGAATTTGCTCTTAAGTATTTTGCGGAAAATCCCCTTTACAACCCGGTTAAAATATGATACAGTAACCAAGTATAAAAGAACGCCGAAGCCCCGTTGCCTGGTGACTCCAGCCGGCAGCCTGGTTTAAGGTGAGAAAATTAAATTATTTTAGGAGGAATTACCATGATTTCTAAGGAAAAGAAAGCAGAGATTATCGCACAGTACGGACGTAAGGCAGGAGATACCGGTTCACCAGAAGTTCAGATCGCTATTCTGACAGAGAGAATTGCTGAACTGACCGCTCATCTTCAGCAGAATCCAAAGGATCATCACTCCAGAAGAGGACTTCTGATGATGGTTGGACACAGAAGAGGACTTCTTGATTACCTGAAGAAGACCGATCTGGAAGGCTACCGTGCTCTGATCGAAAAGCTGGGAATCAGAAAGTAATTATCATGAAAGTGTTGCCGGGCGGCTATGTGGATTGCGTGCTTGTACGCAAGGCCGCATAGACATTTGGCAGCGGGCTTTCATTCATGTTAGGGTGGAGTTTACTCCACCCTATATTTGCATGAAGACAGGTGCAAAAGGAACACTCCGGGACCGCTGATGTGTCCCAAACTGCAGGTTTGGGATAGATCAGTAGTTTCGGCGTCTTTTGCCCTGTAAAAAACTTGTATATTTACAGAACGTTACATTAAAAGAGAAAAGGAGACACCCCATGTTTAAGAGTTTCAGTATGGACCTGGCTGGCCGTAAGCTGACTGTAGAAGTTGGCCGCGTAGCAGCTCAGGCAAACGGTGCAGCATTTATGCATTACGGCGATACTGTAGTACTTTCTACAGCAACCGCATCTGCAAAGCCAAGAGAAGGCATTGATTTCTTCCCTTTAAGTGTAGAATATGAGGAGAAGTTCTACTCTGTAGGAAAGATCCCAGGCGGCTTCAATAAGAGAGAAGGAAAAGCATCTGAAAATGCCATCCTTACCTCCCGTGTTATCGACCGCCCTATGCGTCCTTTATTCCCAAAGGATTACCGCAATGACGTAACCTTAGACAACGTAGTTATGTCTGTAGATCCAGACTGCAGCCCAGAGCTGACTGCTATGCTTGGTTCTGCTATCGCTACCAGCATTTCTGATATCCCATTTGACGGACCTTGCGCTACTACCCAGGTTGGTCTTATTGATGGTGAATTTGTTATCAACCCAACTTCCGCTCAGAGACAGGTATCTGAGATGGCTCTGACTGTAGCTTCTACCAGAGAGAAAGTTATCATGATCGAAGCTGGTGCCAAGGAAGTTCCTGAGCAGAAGATGATCGAGGCTATTTTCAAAGCTCACGAAGTAAACCAGGAGATCATCCGCTTTATCGATACCATCGTAGCTGAGTGCGGAAAAGAAAAGCACACCTACGAAAGCTGCGCAGTTCCGGAAGAATTATTTGCAGCGATCAAGGAGATCGTTCCTTCTGAAGAGATGGAAACAGCTGTATTTACCGATGACAAGCAGACCCGAGAGGCAAATATTGCAGCTATTACTGAGCGTCTGGAAGAGGCATTTGCTGAGAACGAAGAGTGGCTGCCATTATTAGGCGATGCTATTTATCAGTATGAGAAGAAGACTGTCCGCAAGATGATCTTAAAAGACCACAAGCGTCCAGACGGCCGTGCGATTACACAGATCCGTCCTTTAGCAGCTGAGATCGACATCCTTCCAAGAGTACATGGTTCAGGTATGTTCACCCGTGGACAGACCCAGATCTTAAATGCCTGCACACTGGCACCATTATCTGAGGCTCAGAAGATCGATGGCTTAGATGCAAATGAGACAACCAAGCGTTACATGCATCATTACAACTTCCCGTCCTTCTCCGTAGGCGAGACAAAGCCAAGCAGAGGACCGGGCCGTCGTGAGATCGGACATGGCGCACTGGCTGAGCGTGCATTAGTTCCTGTACTTCCAAGTGAAGAAGAGTTCCCATATGCGATCCGTACTGTATCTGAGACTATGGAGTCTAATGGTTCTACTTCCCAGGCAAGTATCTGTGCATCCACTCTGTCCTTAATGGCAGCAGGTGTACCGATCAAGCGTATGGTAGCTGGTATCTCCTGTGGTCTGGTAACAGGTGAGACTGATGACGATTACATCGTTCTGACCGATATCCAGGGTCTGGAAGACTTCTTCGGCGATATGGACTTTAAGGTAGGCGGTACTGAAAAGGGTATCACTGCTATCCAGATGGATATTAAGATCCATGGTCTGACCCGTCCGATCATTGAAGAGGCAATTGCAAGAACCCGTGAAGCAAGAATGTACATCTTAGACAATGTTATGAAGCCAGTTATCTCCGAGCCTAGAAAGCACTTAAGCCAGTATGCTCCAAAGATCAAGCAGATCACCATTGATCCTCAGAAGATCGGCGATGTAGTTGGTAAGCAGGGCAAGGTGATCAACAAGATCATCGAAGAGACCGGCGTTAAGATCGACATCAGCGATGATGGTATTGTAAATGTTTGCGGTACTGACGAGGCTATGATCGACCGCGCTATCGCTATTATTACAGGAATTGTTACTGATATCGAAGCTGGAATGGTATTTACCGGCAAGGTAGTACGTATCATGAACTTCGGCGCATTTGTACAGCTGGCACCAAACAAAGACGGTATGGTACACATCTCCAAGCTGTCTGATAAGCGTGTTGCAAAGGTAGAAGATGTTGTAAACATCGGCGACGAAGTAACTGTTAAGGTTGCAGAAGTTGACAAGATGGGAAGAATTAACCTGACCATGAGACCAAGTGACCTGGCAGAGAAGAAGGAAGAAAAAGAAGAAAACTAAAATCAGAGGGTGAGAAAATGAAAGTAAGAACAAGATATGCACCAAGCCCTACAGGAAGAATGCATGTTGGAAATTTGAGAACAGCTCTGTATGCGTACCTGATCGCAAAACATGAGGGAGGCGACTTCCTTTTAAGAATTGAAGATACAGACCAGGAACGTTATGTAGAAGGCGCTGTAGATATCATTTACAGAACCCTGGAAGAAACCGGTCTGGTCCACGATGAGGGACCAGACAAGGATGGCGGCTGCGGTCCTTATGTTCAGAGTGAGCGCCAGGCTTCCGGAATTTATATGGAGTATGCAAAGCAGCTGGTAGAAAAAGGAGAAGCATATTACTGCTTCTGTACACCAGAGCGTCTGGAGTCCTTAAGAAAGACTGTAAACGGTGAGGAGATCATGACCTATGATAAGCACTGTCTGCACCTTTCCAAAGAGGAAATCGAGGCAAATTTGGCTGCTGGAAAGCCATTTGTTATCCGTCAGAATAACCCGACTGAGGGAACTACCACCTTCCATGACGAGATCTACGGAGATATCACTGTAGATAACTCTGAACTGGATGATATGGTACTGATCAAATCTGATGGTTATCCTACCTACAACTTTGCAAACGTAGTAGACGATCATCTTATGGGCATTACCCATGTAGTAAGAGGAAATGAGTATCTTTCTTCTTCACCAAAGTACAACCGTCTGTATGACGCTTTCGGCTGGGAAGTGCCGGTTTATGTACACTGCCCGCTGATCACAGATGAAAGCCATCACAAGTTAAGCAAGCGCTGCGGACATTCCTCTTTTGAGGACCTGGTAGAACAGGGCTTTGTTCCGGAAGCAATCGTAAACTATGTGGCACTTCTTGGCTGGTCTCCAGAAGGCAATAACGAGATCTTCTCTCTGGAAGAGATGGTAAAGGAATTTGATTACCACCGTATGAATAAGTCTCCGTCTGTTTTTGATATGACCAAGCTTCGCTGGATGAACGGCGAGTATATCAAGGCAATGGACTTTGATCGTTTCTATAAGCTGGCTGAGCCATACTTAAAAGAAGTGATCAAGAAAGACTTAGATCTTAAGAAGATTGCAAATATGGTAAAGACCAGAATTGAAGTATTCCCGGAGATCAGGGATCACATTGATTTCTTTGAGGAACTTTCTGAGTATGACATTGCTATGTATACTCACAAGAAGATGAAGACAAACGCAGAGACTTCCCTTAAGGTATTAAAAGATGTACTTCCTATTCTGGAAGCACAGGAAGATTTCAGCAATGACGCTCTGTTTGCAGCACTTTCCGCTTATGTAAGTGAAACTGGCGTAAAGACAGGCTTTGTTATGTGGCCTGTACGTACCGCTGTTTCCGGCAAGCAGATGACTCCTGCAGGCGCAACTGAGATCATGGAAGTTCTTGGAAAAGAAGAATCATTAAAACGTATCCGCAAAGGCATTGAAATGCTGGAGGCTTAATACATGGCTTTTAATGAAGCACAGAAAAGGGCGATCCGTCACACAGACGGACCTGCCCTTGTACTTGCAGGACCCGGCTCAGGTAAGACTACGGTCATTACCAACCGGGTCCGTTATTTAACGGAAAAAGTGGGCGTGGAGCCTGGAAATATCCTGGTGATCACCTTTACCAGGGCGGCGGCCCGTGAAATGAAAGAACGATATGAACGGATAACCGGGACAGGATGCAGCAGAGTCTCTTTTGGGACCTTCCATTCTGTCTTTTTTATGATATTAAAACTGGCATACCGGTATCAGGCCTCCAATATCGTAAAAGAAGAGCAGCGCATCCAGTTTATCAGGGAGCAGTTAGACCAGACAGATCTGGAGATCGAGGACGAAGGAGAGTTTATTTCTTCTGTATTGTCAGAGATCAGCCTTATTAAAGGGGAATTAATGTCCTTAGATAACTATTATGCAAAAAGCTGCTCCCAGACCGTCTTTAAAGAACTGTATGATGGCTATGAGCATCGTCTTCGCAAACAGGGACTTCTGGATTTTGATGACATGCTTGCCATGTGCTATGAGCTTTTTAAAGAACGTAAGGATATTTTACAGGCATGGCAGAGAAAATATAAGTACATACTTATCGATGAATTTCAGGATATCAACCAGATCCAGTATGAGATCGTAAAAATGCTGGCTCTGCCGGAGAACAATCTGTTCATCGTAGGAGATGATGATCAGTCCATTTACCGTTTCCGGGGCGCAAGGCCGGAGCTAATGCTTGGATTTGAAAAAGATTATCCAGATGCAGAGAGAATCCTGCTGGATGTAAATTACCGCTGCGTGGATCCGGTGATCGAGAGCGCAGGAAAACTGATCGCTAATAATAAAACACGTTTCCAGAAAGAGATCCATGGAAACAGGGGAAAAGGCTGTCCTGTATTTGTAAAAGAGTGGCCGGACCCTTTAGCAGAGACAAAGGCTATTACAGAAGAACTGCGGGATTACCACCAGATGGGGATCGCTTACGAAGATATGGCGGTTTTATACCGCACCAATCAGGGACCAAGACTTCTGATCGAGCGGATGATGGAATACAATATCCCCTTTCATATGCGGGATACAGTGCCAAATCTTTATGAACACTGGATCTCCAGAAATGTGTTCTGCTACATTTACGCGGCCTTAGGGGATCTGAGCCGTTCCAATATACTCCAGATCATCAACCGGCCTGCAAGGTATATCAGCCGGGATGCCTTAGATACCAAGGTGATCCGATGGGAACAGCTGAGATCTTTCTATCAGGATAAAAACTGGATGCTGGACCGTATTGACCAGCTGGTATACGACCTGGAAATGCTGCGGGAAATGGCTCCGGCAGGTGCAGTAAACTATATCCGGAAAGCTATTGGATATGACGATTACTTAAGAGAGTATGCCAATGAGCGAAGACTAAAGCCGGAGGACCTGTTTGAGGTCATTGAACCGGGCGGCGTGATGTATCGACCGTTTCCGGGAGAAAAAATGCATGATTTTTCAGAAAGACTGCAGAAAAAAGCTAAAATTCCTCTTTTGATTTCCTGCAATCTGGAAAGAGGAGGTTCCGGCGGTAACGGTGGACT
>ERZ773204.2774-NODE-2774-length-11638-cov-4.201416_pt1 | contig 11638 bp, 10 predicted proteins | sample MGYA00581007_ERZ773204 | MGnify/ENA primary metagenome ERZ773204 (study PRJEB29015, sample SAMEA2737757) | human gut metagenome | biome: human gut; feature: human-associated habitat; material: faeces | place: China | collected 2012 ... | reverse complement strand
GCTTAGATGAAGAAGCGGGAGAAGAAGGCAACCGCTATGAAAACACACTTTTCCTCATACCACACAACAAACCTTGGCGTAGTCCATTAAAGCCTCGTCACAACTTAAGGGTTAACCACGGTACGAAACGCCAGCTTGCCATCTTTCACTTCGTTGATGACCGCGCTGCGAATGGCATCGCCGTTCTGTAACGTCAGCGTGCCGGTCACCCCCTGGAAATCTTTGGTGGCGCGGATTTTTTCATTTACGCAGACCCGATCGTGGGGATCGCTGCACTGGTTCATGGCGTTGACGATGACGTTATAGGCGTCCGCCGCCATTGCGCCCCAGGTATGGGTCGGCTGCTGGTATTTGGCTTCCCAGGCTTTGATGAAGGTTTCCCCCGCCGGGGTCTGCTCTTTGGCGTTCGGCGAGTAGTAATCGGTGGTCATATAGCCGTTGACCGCGTCTTTACCGACATCGAAGAAGACCTGATCCGCGGCCAGACCGTCGCCGCCCACCACCGGTTTGTTGAGCCCCAGCTGTTTAGACTGCACGGCAATCAGCGCCCCTTCGGTGTAGTAGATCGGCATGTAAATCATGTCGACATTCTTCGCCTTGACGCTCGCCAGCTGGGCTTTAAAGTCCTTGCTGCCGCCCGGGGCCTGGACCTCGATGGGAATGGTGCCGCCGTTTTTCAGGAACTGGGTGCGGAACGCTTTCGCCAGGCCGACGGAGTAGTCGTTGCTGCTGTCAAACACGATGGCGGCGGTTTTGGCTTTCAGATCGCGGGAGGCCAGATTGGCCCCGACCACCCCCTGGAAGCTGTCCGAGAAGCAGACCCGGCTGACGTAGGGATGGTTGCGGGTGACGCGGTCGTTGGTGGCGGTGGAGGAGACCAGCGGCGTTTTGCTGTCGTCGGCGATTTTGGTCATCGCCAGGGTGTTGGAGGAGGTGACTTCCCCGATCACGGCATCCACTTTATCGCTGGAGACCAGGCGCTGCATGGCATTGGCCGCTTCGACTTTGTCGCTTTTATCATCGATAACGATAAGCTTGATGGTATCGCCATTTTTTAACGTCGGGGTGATGGCCTGAATAATGTCCAGCCCTTTCTGCGACGGCTGGCCATAGCCGCTGAGGGCGCCGCTCAGGGGTAATACCACCCCGATTTTAATTTCCGCTGCCTGCGCGCTGCTGGCGCCGACCAGCGCGGCAACCAGCGTGGCCATTAAAGACGCTTTCCCGGAAAACGATTTCATTGGTATTTCTCCGTCGGTCGATTATTTATCTTTAACCATCAATGACTGCATAACATTGAGGAATAATGCGCCAGCGTATCCGGCGAATTATTGGCTGTTATGTTGAATAGATAACGAGATATATACCCTAAATAATTCGAGTCGCATGAAGGCGGCAAGTAAGCGAGTCGCCAGACGCTTACAGAAGTAAGTGACTGGGGGAGAGAACGCAGCCAACGCACATGCAACTTGAAGTATGACGGGTATTTTTAATGCGCTGATTTACCTTACAACGTCCGTTTCGTTTTTACTCATGCAATATTCTTATTACCTGCAGGGAAGGGCATAAGGCTGGCGACAACACGGTTTTTGGTACGGTGAAAGCATTTTGCCGGGGGGCGACTGGCGCCTTACCCGGCCTGAAAAATACGCCATATAAACCGCTGGCACGGCTTCCGTAGACCCGTACCAGCGAAGCGCCGCCGGGCAATTTCAGCACGCGGCGGAATATAAAGTCAGGTGCACAAGATAATATTAAAAATCTATTCTGCTGCTCGCGTGACTTATTATTTTAAAGGGGGCAACGGTTTTATTTTACCATGCAGCGCCGGATTATCGCTTTCATCTTTCAGGCCCACCCCGGTAAGCCGGCGCAAAAAAGCCTGCTCCAGCAGCCAGGCCAGTTTAAAGGCGGCGGCGTCATGGCTTAATCCCTCCGGCCGAATATTGGAGATACAGTTGCGCTCAGACTCCAGACGCTGACGATGGGGCTGCCAGGTGAGGTAGACGCCGAGGCTGTCCGGCGAGGAGAGACCCGGTCGTTCGCCAATCAGGATCGCCACCGCGCGGGCTTTCAGGGTTTCGCCAATATCATCCCCCAGCGCCACCCGTGACTGATGGGCCAGCACCACCGGCGCCAGGCCGATACCCAGCGTCCGCAGATAGGGCAGCAGGGCGCGGATCAACGGCACCGCCTGGCGCTCTACCGCCCAGGAAGAGAGGCCGTCGCCGATCACCAGCAGCAGGTCGGCGGGGCGGACGCCGCTGGCGGCGAGGTCGGCGCGACTCTCATCGGCGAGCTGCCGCCCGAGATCCGGGCGCCGCAGATAGGTATGACGGTCCGGCGCGGCGCTGTGCACCGTCAGGGCGTCGAGGCCGAGCGCCGCCAGCGGCGCCACCAATTGTTGACTGGCGAACGGCTGATGAATGGCATCCCGCGCTCTGGCATGGGCCAGACCAAAGTTGAGGACTTCGCGGGTCGGCAGACTGGCGCCGCTGCGCCCCAGGGCGATCCGCGCATCGGTAAATTCACGCAGCGGGTTCCAGGCGTCGGGGGGATTCATACCGGTTCTCCTTGCGGCAGGACGGACAGCAGCGGATGGCGGGCGTCGGTGAGCCGCAGCGCGCCGTGCGGATCGATAATCTGCATCTTCGCCAGCCAGTCGGCGAACTCCGGGGCATGCTTTAAGCCCAGCAGACGACGGGCGTACAGCGCGTCATGGAACGAGGTGCTCTGGTAATTGAGCATGATATCGTCCGCTCCGGGCACGCCGATCAGGAAGGTGAGCCCGGCGGCGCACAGCAAGGTCAGCAGGGTGTCCATATCATCCTGATCCGCTTCCGCGTGGTTGGTATAGCAGACGTCGCAGCCGATCGGCAGGCCCATCAGCTTGCCGCAGAAATGATCCTCCAGCCCGGCGCGAATAATCTGCTTGCCGTCGTAGAGATACTCCGGACCGATAAAACCGACCACGGTATTGACCAGTAGCGGTTCAAAGTGGCGGGCGACGGCGTAGGCCCGCGCCTCACAGGTTTGCTGATCGACGCCGTGGTGGGCGTTGGCCGACAGGCAGCTTCCCTGGCCGGTCTCAAAATACATCACATTGTTGCCGAGGGTACCGCGCCTGAGGCTGAGGGCCGCCTCGCGGGCCTCCTGCAGCATGGCAAGATTGATGCCGAAGCCGCTGTTGGCCGCTTCGGTACCGGCCACCGACTGGAACACCAGATCCACCGGCGCGCCGCGCTCAATCAGCTGCAGCGTATTGGTCACATGGGTCAGAATGCAGGACTGGGTGGGGATGGCGAAGCGCTGAATAATATCGTCCAGCATGATGTTCAGCTGCGCCAGCACCGGTAAGCTGTCGCTGGCCGGGTTGATGCCAATCACCGCGTCCCCGGCGCCGTACAGCAGCCCGTCGAGCATACTGGCGGCGATGCCTTTCAGGTCGTCGGTGGGATGGTTGGGCTGCAGGCGTACGCTGAGGTGGCCGGGCAGGCCGATGGTGTTGCGAAAGCGCGTCACCACCTGGCATTTGCTGGCGGCAAGGATCAGATCCTGATTGCGCATCAGCTTACTGACCGCCGCCGCCATCTCCGGGGTGATGGCGCGGGCGACCCGCTGCAGCGTGGCGGTATCGGTAGCATCATCCAGCAGCCAGTCGCGAAAATCGCCGACCGTCAGGTGACGCAGGGCGGCAAAGCCCTGCGCATCATGGGTGTCGAGGATCAGGCGAGTCACTTCGTCCTGCTCGTAAGGGATAAGCGGGTTGTCGAGAATGTCGGTCAGCGGCACCTCGGCGAGGGCCATTTTCGCCGCCATCCGCTCTTCGGCTGAGGTGGCGATAATCCCTGCGAGGGCGTCGCCGGAGCGGGCCGGCGACGCTTTCGCCATCAGCGTTTTCAGACTATCAAAGCGCCATACCTGGCCCGATAGCGTGGTTTTATACATGCCGCCTCCTCAGGAGACCGTGCGCAGTTGAGGATCCACTGGCGCCCGTTCACGGGCCGCTGCGGTTTTGCGGAACCACAGGTAGCCGCCGAGCATCATCGCCGCGAAAATCAGCGCCAACAGCAGGTTATACCAGACCATCGCCACCAGGCAGAGCACCGCCATGCCGAGGGCAAAGGCCGGCGCCAGCGGGTAGAGCGGGGCGCGGAACGGACGGATCAGCTTCGGCTCGCTACGGCGCAGTTTGAACAGCGCCGCCATGGAAGTGATATACATAACAATAGCCCCAAATACCGACATGGTGACGATGCAGGCGGTCAGCGGCATGCCGCTGATGGTGATCAGCGAGTCGGAGAAGATCGCGGCGATCCCGACCACGCCCCCGGCAAGGATCGCCAGATGCGGGGTGCGGGTGCGGCGGTTGAGGGAGGCCAGCCCGGCGGGCAGATAGCCGGCGCGGGCGAGGGAGTAGATCTGCCGCGAGTAGCCCATAATGATGCCGTGGAAGGAGGCGACGAGGCCAAACAGCCCCAGCCACACCAGCATATGCAGCCAGCCGCTGCCGTTGCCCACGACCGTCTTCATCGCCTGGGGCAGCGGATCGTTAATATTGGACAGCGCGCGCCAGTCGCCGACGCCGCCGGCGAAGACCATCACGCCGATCGCCAGCACCGTCAGCGTCAGAATGCCGCCGCCCAGGGCGCGGGGAATGGTGCGCTGCGGATCTTTGGCCTCTTCGGCCGCCATGGAGGCCCCCTCAATGGCGAGGAAGAACCAGATGGCGAACGGAATGGCGGCGAACATCCCCGGCAGCGCCAGGCCGCTGAAGCTTTCCGCGCCCGCCCAGCCGTTAGTGGTGAAGTGGCTCCAGGAGAAGCCGGGGGCGACCACGCCCATGAACACCAGCAGCTCGAAGATGGCCAGCAGGGTGACGATCAGCTCGAAGGTGGCGGCGATGCCGACGCCGAGAATATTGAGCGTCATAAAGATCACGTAGGCGCCGCAGGCGACCCATTTCGGATCCAGCGCCGGAAACTGCACGTTGAGGTAGGCCCCGATGGCCATGGCGATGGCCGGCGGGGCGAAGACGAATTCAATCAGGGTGGCAAAACCAGCGATAAAGCCGCCGGTGGGCCCGAAGGCGCGGTAGGCGTAGGCGAAAGGGCCGCCAGCGTGCGGGATGGCGGTGGTCAGCTCGGTAAAGCTGAAAATAAAGGCGCAGTACATGGCGGCGACCGCCAGGGCGACGACCATAAACCCCATCGTGCCCGCCTGCGACCAGCCGTAGCTCCAGCCGAAGTACTCCCCGGATATCACCAGTCCGACGGCGATCCCCCATAAACGAAAACTGCCGAGCGTTCTTTTTAAGGTGGTGGTGTGCTCTGTCATACGTATTGCCTCGCCAGATAGAAAGGTGCTGAACGACAGGCTGCAAAGAGAGTGCCAGAACGTTGTCTGCCGCGATAAGGCGTCAGTCCGTGGCGCGCCCGCTGGCGCTGCGCAAAAATGGGGCAGGCTGCACGCTGTCGGCGCGCGCCCTGGTGCAGCGGCTTTGCTTTTTCAGCGGCGGCACTGTATAACACTTCTTCTTTTGGATGTTTAGATGTCTATACGTTTATACGCATCATGACCCGGGCAAGCGGGCTGGCGTGAGAAAATAAAATGCAAAGCACAACACAACAACAAGGTGGGCAGCTGAAGCGCACCATGAAAACGCGCCATCTGATCATGCTGTCGCTCGGCGGCGTGATTGGCACCGGCTTATTCTTCAATACCGGCTATATCATCTCCACCACCGGCGCGGCCGGGACGCTGCTGGCGTATCTGATTGGCGCCCTGGTGGTCTGGCTGGTGATGCAGTGCCTTGGCGAACTGTCGGTGGCGATGCCAGAGACCGGCGCTTTCCACGTTTACGCGGCGCGATATCTTGGCCCGGCGACGGGCTATACCGTGGCGTGGCTCTACTGGTTAACGTGGACGGTGGCGCTGGGGTCGAGCTTCACCGCGGCGGGATTCTGCATGCAGTACTGGTTCCCGCAGGTGCCGGTCTGGATCTGGTGCGTGGTGTTCTGCGCAGTGATCTTCGGCCTTAACATCATTTCGACGCGCTTCTTCGCCGAAGGCGAGTTCTGGTTCTCGCTGGTGAAAGTGATCACCATCGTCGCGTTTATTATTCTCGGCGGCGCGGCCATTTTCGGCATCATTCCGATGCAGGATGGCTCCCCGGCGCCGGGCCTGCGCAATATCACCGCCGAAGGCTGGTTCCCGCACGGCGGCCTGCCGATCCTGATGACCATGGTGGCGGTGAACTTCGCCTTCTCCGGGACGGAGCTTATCGGCATTGCCGCCGGAGAGACGGAAAACCCGCATAAGGTTATTCCGGTTGCCATCCGCACCACCATCGCCCGGCTGATTATTTTCTTTATCGGCACCGTGTTTGTGCTGGCGGCGCTGATTCCGATGCAGCAGGCGGGAGTGGAGAAAAGCCCCTTCGTGCTGGTGTTTGAGAAGGTGGGCATCCCTTATGCGGCGGACATGTTCAACTTCGTGATCCTGACGGCGATCCTGTCGGCGGCTAACTCCGGCCTGTACGCTTCCGGGCGGATGCTGTGGTCGCTATCGAACGAGAAGACGCTGCCGGCTTGCTTTGCCAAAGTCAATAAACGGGGCGTGCCGGTGACCGCCCTGTCGGTGAGTATGCTGGGCGGCGTGCTGGCGCTGTTCTCCAGCGTGGTGGCGCCAGATACGGTGTTTGTCGCGCTGTCGGCGATCTCCGGTTTTGCGGTGGTGGCGGTGTGGTTGAGCATCTGCGCCTCGCACTTTATGTTCCGCCGCCGCCATCTGCAGCAGGGTAAGGCGCTGAGCGATCTGCAGTATCGCGCTCCCTGGTATCCGGTAGTGCCCGTTCTGGGCTTTGTGCTGTGCCTGGTGGCCTGCGTGGGCCTCGCTTTTGACCCGAGCCAGAGAATTGCGCTGTGGTGCGGGATCCCCTTTGTGGCCCTGTGCTATGGTGCCTGGTATCTTACTCGTTCACGGAATATGACTCAGGAGCCCCAACATGTCGCAGACTAATCCGTTTACCGCCCTGCTTGCCGCCCAGCCTTTCGTGCTGCTGGACGGCGCCATGGCCACCGAGCTGGAGGCCCGCGGCTGCGATCTGGCCGACAGCCTGTGGTCGGCGAAAGTGCTGCTGGAGAACCCGCAGCTGATCCGCGATGTGCATCTCGACTACTTTCGCGCCGGGGCGCAGGTGGCGATCACCGCCAGCTATCAGGCCACTCCGGCGGGCTTTGCCGCGCGCGGGCTGGATGAGGCGCAGTCCCGGGCGCTAATCGGCAAAAGCGTCGAGCTGGCGCGCAAAGCGCGCGAGGCGTACCTCGCCGAGAACCCGCAGGCCGGTACGCTGCTGGTGGCCGGTTCGGTGGGGCCGTATGGCGCGTTTCTCGCCGACGGCTCGGAGTATCGCGGCGATTATCAGCGCAGCGCGGCAGAGTTCCAGGCCTTCCACCGCCCGCGCGTCGAAGCGCTGCTGGATGCCGGCGCCGACCTGCTGGCCTGTGAAACCCTGCCGTCATTCGCTGAGATCCAGGCCCTGGCGGCCCTGCTGCAGGAGTATCCCCGCGCTCGCGCCTGGTACTCCTTCACGCTGCGCGACGCCGAACATCTCAGCGACGGCACGCCGCTGCGCGAGGTGATGGCCGCCCTGGCGGATAACCCGCAGGTGGTGGCGGTGGGGATCAACTGTATCGCGCTGGAAAATACGCCCGCGGCGCTGGCGCATTTGCACAGCCTGACGGCCCTGCCGCTGGTGGTCTATCCTAACTCCGGCGAACATTATGATGCGGTGAGCAAGACCTGGCACCATCATGGCGAAGCCTGCGCCAGCCTGGCGGATTATCTGCCGCAGTGGCTGGCGGCCGGGGCGAAGCTGATCGGCGGCTGCTGCCGCACCACGCCGAAGGACATCGCCGCGCTTAACGCGAAGCGCTAAATTTTTGCCGGGTGGCGCTGCGCTTACCCGGCCTACATATTGCGCGAAACGGATGCTGGGTAAGGCGTAGCCGCCGCCCGGCGCCAACCATCTGCCACTAACTCACCGCACAAAACCAACTATCCTTTCCCGCTTTTGTTCTAAAAACGATTCGCTATTAGCCAGAATTTTTAATTACTTCATCTCCATCCTGATGCCGGAAATACTGCACCTATAACAACTCAGGGGAAGCAGACATTATGGCATTCACATCGCGAATTACTCTTCTGGCGGCGCTGGCTGTCGCCGCCTTCCAGGCGCAGGCGGTCAATGTGACCGTGGCGTATCAAACCTCCGCTGAGCCGGCGAAAGTCGCCCAGGCGGACAACACCTTCGCCAAAACCAGCGGGGCGACCGTCGACTGGCGGAAATTTGACAGCGGCGCCAGCGTGGTACGCGCCCTGGCCTCCGGCGATGTGCAGATCGGTAATATTGGCTCCAGCCCGTTGGCGGTGGCCGCCAGCCAGCAGGTGCCGATTGAAGTGTTCCTGCTTGCCTCAAAGCTCGGCAACTCCGAAGCGCTGGTGGTGAAGAAAAGCATTACCAAACCGGAAGATCTGATCGGCAAGCGCATCGCCGTGCCGTTTATCTCCACCACCCACTACAGCCTGCTGTCGGCGCTCAAACACTGGGGCATCAAGCCGGGCCAGGTACAGATTATTAACCTGCAGCCGCCGGCGATTATCGCCGCCTGGCAGCGCGGGGATATCGATGGCGCTTACGTCTGGGCGCCAGCGGTTAACGAACTGGAAAAAGAGGGCAAGGTGCTGACCGATTCTTCTCAGGTTGGGGAGTGGGGCGCGCCGACTCTTGACGTCTGGGTGGTCCGTAAGGACTTCGCCGAGCAGCATCCGGAGATCGTCAAAGCGTTTGCTAAAAGCGCCATCGACGCCCAGCAGCCCTACATCGCCAACCCGGAAACATGGCTGAAACAGCCGGACAACATCAGCAAGCTGGCGCGCCTGAGCGGCGTGCCGGAAGCCGATGTCCCCGGGCTGGTGAAGGGCAATACCTATCTCACCGCCGCTGAGCAGGCGCAGGCGCTGAACGGGCCGGTCAATCAGGCCATCGTCGATACCGCGCGCTTCCTGAAAGAGCAGGGCAAAGTGCCTGCGGCGGGAACCGATTATCGTCAGTACGTTACTGACCGCTTTGTGAAGTAAAGGAGGCGGCGATGCTGCAAATCTCGCATCTTTCCGCCGACTACGGCGGTAAACCGGCGCTGGCGGATATCAACCTGACGCTGGAGAGTGGGGAGCTGTTGGTGGTGCTGGGGCCTTCGGGCTGCGGTAAAACTACCCTGCTGAACCTGATTGCCGGATTCGTGCCCTATCAGCACGGCAGCATCACCCTCGAAGGTCAGCGGGTGACCGGGCCGGGCGCAGAGCGCGGCGTGGTCTTCCAGAATGAAGGTCTGCTGCCGTGGCGCAATGTGCAGGATAACGTGGCGCTGGGCCTCCAGCTGGCGGGCGTGGATAAAGCGCAGCGCCGGCAAGCGGCGGCGCAGATGCTGAAGAAGGTGGGTCTCGAAGGGGCGGAAAAACGCTTTATCTGGCAGCTTTCCGGTGGTCAACGTCAGCGGGTGGGGATTGCCCGCGCGCTGGCGGCGAATCCCCAGCTGTTATTACTCGACGAACCGTTTGGTGCGCTGGACGCCTTCACCCGCGACCAGATGCAAACTCTGCTGCTGAAACTCTGGCAGGAGACGGGCAAGCAGGTGCTGTTGATTACCCACGATATAGAAGAAGCGGTGTTTATGGCGACTGAACTGGTTCTGCTTTCACCCGGCCCTGGCCGCGTGCTGGAGCGGCTGCCGCTCAACTTTGCTCGCCGCTTTGTTGCGGGAGAGTCGAGCCGCAGCATCAAGTCCGATCCACAATTCATCGCCATGCGCGAATATGTTTTAAGCCGCGTATTTGAGCAGCGGGAGGCGTTCTCATGAGTGTGCTCATTAATGAAAAACTGCATTCGCATCGGCTGAAATGGCGCTGGCCGCTCTCGCGTCAGGTGACCTTAAGCATTGGCACGTTAGCGGTTTTGCTCACTGTATGGTGGGCAGTCGCAGCGCTGCAACTGATTAGCCCGCTGTTTTTGCCGCCACCGCAACAGGTACTGGCAAAACTGCTCACCATTGCCGGGCCGCAGGGATTTATGGACGCCACGCTGTGGCAGCATCTGGCCGCCAGCCTGACGCGCATTGTGCTGGCGCTACTCGCGGCGGTGGTGATCGGTATTCCGGTCGGGATCGCCATGGGGCTAAGCCCGACGGTGCGCGGCATTCTGGATCCGGTAATCGAACTTTATCGTCCGGTGCCGCCGCTGGCTTATTTGCCGCTGATGGTGATCTGGTTTGGTATTGGTGAAACCTCGAAGATCTTACTGATCTATTTAGCGATTTTTGCACCGGTGGCGATGTCGGCGCTGGCGGGGGTGAAAAGCGCGCAGCAGGTTCGCATTCGTGCCGCCCAGTCGCTGGGTGCCAGCCGTGCGCAGGTGCTGTGGTTTGTCATTTTGCCCGGCGCGCTGCCGGAAATCCTCACCGGATTACGCATTGGTCTGGGTGTGGGCTGGTCTACGCTGGTAGCGGCGGAGCTGATTGCCGCGACGCGCGGTTTAGGATTTATGGTTCAGTCAGCGGGTGAATTTCTCGCGACTGACGTGGTGCTGGCGGGGATCGCGGTGATTGCGATTATCGCCTTTCTTTTAGAACTGGGTTTGCGCGCGTTACAGCGCCGCCTGACGCCCTGGCATGGAGAAGTACAATGAGTGAACGTCTGAGCATTACCCCGCTGGGGCCGTATATCGGCGCACAAATTTCGGGTGCCGACCTGACGCGCCCGTTAAGCGATAATCAGTTTGAACAGCTTTACCATGCGGTGCTGCGCCATCAGGTGGTGTTTCTGCGCGATCAAACTATTACGCCGCAGCAGCAACGCGCGCTGGCCCAGCGTTTTGGCGAACTGCATATTCACCCTGTTTACCCTCATGCCGAAGGGGTTGACGAGATCATCGTGCTGGATACCCATAACGATAATCCGCCGGATAACGACAACTGGCATACCGATGTGACATTTATTGAAACGCCACCCGCAGGGGCGATTCTGGCAGCTAAAGAATTACCTTCGACCGGCGGTGATACGCTCTGGACCAGCGGTATTGCGGCCTATGAGGCGCTCTCTGTTCCCTTCCGCCAGCTGCTGAGCGGGCTGCGTGCGGAGCATGATTTCCGTAAATCGTTCCCGGAATACAAATACCGCAAAACCGAGGAGGAACATCAACGCTGGCGCGAGGCGGTCGCGAAAAATCCTCCGTTGCTACATCCGGTGGTGCGAACGCATCCGGTGAGCGGTAAACAGGCGCTGTTTGTGAATGAAGGCTTTACTACGCGAATTGTCGATGTCAGCGAGAAAGAGAGCGAAGCCTTGTTAGGCTTTTTATTCGCCCATATCACTAAACCGGAGTTTCAGGTGCGTTGGCGCTGGCAACCGAATGATATTGCGATTTGGGATAACCGCGTGACTCAGCACTATGCCAATGCCGATTACCTGCCACAGCGGCGGATTATGCATCGGGCGACGATCCTTGGGGATAAACCGTTTTATCGGGCGGGGTGATACGAGTGCGGACGGTTCCCTCGCCCCCTTGGGGAGAGGGTTAGGG
>ERZ773204.2766-NODE-2766-length-11666-cov-3.150289_pt1 | contig 11666 bp, 6 predicted proteins | sample MGYA00581007_ERZ773204 | MGnify/ENA primary metagenome ERZ773204 (study PRJEB29015, sample SAMEA2737757) | human gut metagenome | biome: human gut; feature: human-associated habitat; material: faeces | place: China | collected 2012 ... | reverse complement strand
ATCACGGATCCGTTTGCTTCTGACCGGATTGCGCAGTTTTCTCAGTGCCTTCGCTTCGATCTGGCGAATACGCTCACGGGTTACATTGAAGGACTTTCCAACCTCCTCCAGTGTGCGCGGATGGCCATCCTCCAGGCCGAATCGCATCACGATAACCTGACGCTCACGATCCTTTAAATCTCCAAGAAGCGCGTCGATGTGCTCCCGCAGCATCACGTTCTCCACATTGCCCTCCGGTGTCACAGCATTGCTGTCTGCAACAAAATCTCCCAGATTGGAACCGTCCTCATCACCCACCGGCGTCTCTAAAGATACTGTGTCGCCGGAAGACTGCATCAGCTCTGTAACCCGCTTTTCAGACATTCCCACTTCTTTGCCGATTTCTTCATTGGAAGGCTCTCTTCCAAGCTTTACAGCTAAAGCTCTCTGGGCTTTTCTGATGCGGTTTACCGCTTCTACCATATGGACCGGCAGGCGGATGGTACGGGACTGGTCTGCCAAAGCTCTTGTAACAGACTGTTTTACCCACCATGTGGCATAGGTACTGAGACGGTATCCCTTTGTATAATCAAACTTCTCTACAGCCTTCATAAGACCGATATTTCCCTCCTGGACCAGATCCAGAAAACTCATACCACGACCGGTATAGCGCTTTGCAATGCTGACTACCAGACGAAGGTTTGCTTCTACTAACTTCTTTCCTGCTTCTGCATCTCCCTCGGATTTACGCTTTGCCAGGTCCTGTTCCTGCTCCTGAGTCAGCAGCGGAATGGAACCGATCTCCTTTAAATATTCACGGATGGGATCCGTACTTGCAACGCCTTCTAACAGCTGTTCCGAGGTAGCAGTTGTCTCTTCTTCCTCTTCTGCAGAAGAAGGGGTAAAATCATCGTTATCCCCGTCATCTAAGGAATCGTTGTGGCTCCATCTGTATTTATCTCCAATGATACTGGAAACAGACTCATCATTATCATCTGCATCATCTAAAAGAAGGCTGTCATCGGTTGCCCCCTCTTCCTCCTCTGTCAGTATCTGGATCCCTTTCTTCTCCAGCTTGGCATAAACAGCTTCCATTTCCTCCGGTGTTACCTGTTCCTTTGCAAAAGCATCCAGAACCTGTGTCATCTGGAGTTTGTTTTCACTGGCTGCTGCCAGCGCTGTCAGTTCAGCCAGTTTCTGCGAAAAATTGTTTTTATCCATGCCATTTCCTCCATTGCTGCTTATGTTCTCTCAGGGTCTTTCTGTGCCTGAAAAGGCAGGTACACGAAAGACTCCAAGAGGACATTTGTACGCTTTCAGAATTTTTATCCTTTTACAGACAATCTTCTTCCTGCTCTTATCCTTCAGTTGCCTCTGTACATGGAATCTCATGGGACTGTAAAAACTGTTTAACTGCCTTATCCCACTCAAGATCCAGAGTTTTGTCCATGGTGAAAAAGTTTAATGATGTTCCGGTGATACAGTACATTTTCCCGTCATCGTAACGTATGTTCAGATACAGTCCCTGGATCTGGCTTCCTTCGATCCCGGCACCTGTTCTGGCTGCAAACTTCTCTGTGCCTGCCTTTGGCAGCTGCAGCAAACTTCCGGGAAGCTTTTTTCCCTTGATCAGTGAAAAACAAAAAGGCCTTAAGGTCTTCCAGGATGAAAACTCTTCTATATGGTTTTCTTCCCGTTCCTCCTCTGTGTAATAGCCCTGTTTTACATGTCCGTCAATGGAAAAACTGTTGTAGGTGGTAATGTTTACTTCCTTTACCAGAAATGCATCAAAATCCTCCCGTACAAACAGCTTGGTAGTAAAGGACTTTACATCTTCGGCCTTTAATGCGATCATCTGTATTCTCCCGTCTGAAAATTTCCAAATTCTTTATCAATTATACAATTTTTCAGGCAAAACGTCAATCAGGTTTATACAAAAAGCATAACGCCATGTCATGGCTGAACTGTAACAACGCCAAAAGAGAGCAAAACCACAAAAGTCCTGCTCTCTTATTATCTTACTTATCTTAATTTTTAATCAGAAACCATAGGCACATCTTCCCCAACTGCCTTACGTCCCATATTGTGGACCAGTCTGTAATAAGTTGGAAGAAGGATCAGTGTCAGGATCGTTGCTGCGATCAGACCACCTACATCTACCAGTGCAAGGCCCTGCATCATGGCACCGGATTTACCGTAAGCAACTGCGTTAGGAAGCATGGAGATCACGGTTGTTCCTGTTGTCATCAAAATAGGTCTCATACGGATAGCACCAGCTTCTACCAGCGCCTTATCCAGAGGCATTTCTGCAAGGAACTGGTTTACCGTATCTACATACAAAATACCATTGTTTACTACCGTACCAACTAACATCAGGAAACCTAACATAGATACCATACTGATGGGACTGTCTGCCAGGAACAGAAGTCCAAAGGATCCTATCAGTGAGAATGGAATGGTCGTCATGATCATCAGTGAGAACTTAGGTGACTCAAACTGGATAGCCATTACAACAAATACCAGGAAAACGCCGGTTATAAGAGCGCCTCCTAAAGCACCGATCTCGCTTCCCATGCTCTCATCCATGGCATTTGGCGCCATTTCTACCTCATTTGGCATATTCCAGTTACGCACAAATTCCTTCACATCTTTTTCAGCTGTTTTCTTATACTCAGACTGTGGCTCCATCGTAATAGATACCTGGTACTGCTTATTCTTACGCTGGATCTGCTGCGGGCTGTCCTCGTAATAGATAGTTGCCAGATCTTCCAGAGGAAGTGTGGTTCCTGTTGCTGTGGTGATCATCATTCCCTGCAGTTTGTCAATGCTGTCATATTTATCTGCATCAAATTCTACTCTTACATCTGTATCTTCACCGTTTACACGGACTGTGGTTGCCTTGATACCACTTAAATTGCTGTAGATCAGAGATCCGATGGACGCAGGTGTAAGACCTTCTGCCTGTGCTAAAACAGGATCTACATTTACCTTGATAACAGGTGCCGCATTTTCAATAGAAGAATGTACCTGCATTACATCTTCTCTCTTACGCAGTTCTTCTACCAGTTCATCAGAAGCTTTCTTTAAAGCATCGTAATCGGTACTCTGTAAGTCAACTTCGATCTGATTGGTACTGCTCATGGAGGAAGAAGTGGTACTTCCCTGTTCCATTGTTACAGAAATATCTTTGTAATTTTCTGTTTCACGGGTCCATTTGTCGATGACTTCATCTGTGGACATTTTACGGTCATCCTTTAAGTAAGCACTTAAGGTAACGCTGCTGCCGCCCATGGTACTTAAACCACTGGAACCGTATGTCAGCAGATAATGATCGACTTCTTCGTCATTTGCCACCATATTTTCAATCTGGGACACTGTGTCATTAACAGCAGCAACAGAAAGACCCGGTTTTGTTTTAACAGTTACATCTACAATACCTTCATCTGTAGAAACCATCAGCTTTACATCCAGTCTGGAAGCTAAGAAGAAGGAAAATACAAGCAGTAAAATACTGGCACTGATAACTGTCTTTGTCTTCGGGATAATACCAGGCATGATATTACGGTAAATTTCCTGGCATTTACGTATAAAACCGGCAACAGGTGCATTTTCCTTTTCTACCGGATGCCACTGATAATAACACAGCGGTACGATGGTGACCGCAGAGAATAAGGACGCGATCAAACTGAATACGATCGTGAAACCTAACTGCTTAAACATTTGACCGGACAGACCGGAAAGCATTGCCAGCGGGATAAATACAACGCAGGTAGTGGCTGTACCACCTACAATGGAAGTGATCATAATACGGCTTCCTTCAATAGCCGCATCAAAAAAGTTTCTATGTTCTTTTGCACGGAAACAGCCATCCAATACGTTGATGGAGTTATCTACCATCATACCTACACCAAGTACCAGGGATGTCAGTGAGATTACGTTTAAGGAAAATCCCATAAGCGACATGGCAATCAGGGTCAGCATGATTGAAATAGGGATAGAAGTACCTACAATAACAGAGGCACGTATATCTCCGTAGAACAGCCACAGAATGATCATAGACAAAATGACCGCCATGATCATAGTCTGGAATACGTTGGTAATTGATTCGGTGATCATATCACTGGAATCATTGACCACGGTAAATGTAAGTCCCGGATAAGTCTTTTCCAGTACACTTACCTGCTTTAAAACATCTTTTGATACATCAATAGCAGTAGAACTCTGCTGTTTTTTAATGGATACAGATACAATGTCCTGACCATTATAACGGCCAATAGAATCTGCATCTTCCAAAGCATTGGAAACAGTTGCCACATCAGAAAGATGGATCACATCTCCATTTGCCAGCGGGATCGCTACATTTTTCAGTGCTTCTGTGTTGTCAAAATCATTTCCGACGCTGACAGACAGATTCTGCTTTCCTACGTTTACATCACCTGCAGGAATGGTAAAGTCTGCAGCACCTACAAACTGTGCAATACGTGACATGCTAAGGCCATACTGCGCTACTTTTTCAGGATCCAGCTTGATGCTGATATATTCTTTCTGGCCACCTGCCAGAGAAACTTCACCAACAGAACCTAATTTTTCCAGTTCCGGCTTGATATTGTTTTCTACATATGTATAAAGGTTTCCGTCTACCTGACCACCTACAGCCAGTGTGATAACAGGCTGGGAGTTCATATCCATTTCCATGATATTTGGCTCATTTGCGTCATCAGGCAGGTCACTCTTAATACCGTCGATCGCTTTCTTTAAGTTGATGTATGCAGTATCAATGTTGGTACCGTAATTATATTCAACTAAAACGATGGCTACGTTATCCTGTGAGAAGGAATAAACGTTTTTAACATCATCCAATGACGAAACCGCATCTTCTTGTTTGGTTGCGATCAGGTCCTTGATATCATCAGGGCTTGCTCCTGCGTAAACAGTGCTGACAACCAGCATAGGGAATTCCATCTCAGGAGTCAGCTCTACCTTGGTCCCTAACAGGGACTGGATACCAAAATATGCAATGGTCAGCAAACACATGATAATGGTCACAGGCTTGCGTACCGCAAATTTTGTCAGATTTAACATCTTTTATTCACCTGCTTTCTGTGTTTCTTCTCCAGCATTTTCTGCAGCGCTTTCTCCCTGGGCTGCATTTTCATTCTGTCCATTGTCACTGTCTATAAGAACTTCCTGTCCATCTACCAGCTCATTGCTCCAGGTTGTGATGACCTGGTCGCCTGCAGTCAGTCCGGACTTAACCTCCATGGTCTGTGCATCATAAATACCGGCTTCTATCATAACCTTCTTTGCAGCGCCATTGTCATAGCAGTATACAAATGCCTTTCCATTATCATAGTTTACAGCATCTACAGGAACGGTCAGTACATCTTTTACCTGATCCATAACCACAGTCAGTTTTACTTTGGTTCCGCTTGTAAGGCTTTCTGCATTGTTTACAAATGCCTTTGCGTCATACAGGCCGGTTGCGGAGTTTACCATACTGCCGATTTCTGTTACATTACCTTCGTAATCAGTACCGTTCTTTTCAACCTGGACCGGATCATTTACCTTCATATTGCGAAGGATCTTTTCTGTAACACCAAATTTAACCTGAAGCTGGTCACCACCGGAGATTACGCAGATCTTGGTGTCTGTTCCAATATGATCATGTGGTTCTACATTTCTGGACTCGATCACACCACTGATCGGTGCTGTTACTGTAGTGTATTCTACCTGCAGGTCATACTGGTTCTTTGCAGACTCGTATGCCAGCTGGGCGCTGGTTGCAGAAGACTGTGCCTGATCAAACTGCTGCTGTGAAATATAGCCAGATGCATACAGAGGCTGGATACGTGCCAGTTCTCTTGCTGCATTGTCTGCTGCTACAGAAGCGGACTGCATCTGAAGCTGTAAAGCAGTCAGTGCGTCAGAGTCGATCTTACAAAGCACCTGACCAGCTTCTACCTGATCACCAGCCTGGAAGTTTACCTCCAGAAGTTCTCCGCCGATCTTTGGCTGTACAACTGCCTTGGAGATTGGTTCAATCGTACCGGTCAGATCGGTATACAGAGTGATATCTCCTGTTTTTGGATTTTCAACAGCTACGGTTGGACGGGTTTCATATTCTTCTTCTTTTTTGTTGCCACCGGCAATACGGACAACAATACCCGCTGCTACCAAAAGAACTACCGCTCCCGCGATGAGTCTTTTTACATTTTTTTTCATTTTCCTGTGCCTTCCTTTCTTTTTCTCAAACTTTCGGATCACTCTCTGATCCCTTTGTCTAATATTGTCAGCTGGTGCCATGCAGCCTCCTTTAACTCTGCCAAAGGAGCATAGTGCTCTACATAGCGCATGGAAAGCTGGACCATAGCCAGCAGTCCCATATCAACAGCATATGCCAGTTTTTCCGGTGTCAGTCCCGGATATCTGCTCTGGTCCATATGACCATAACATTCTTCTATGACCTGACGCCACTTGGGACTTGCCTTAAACTGTAAAGCCCCCATCTTGCTTTTCCTTGTGAAATCCTCTTCTTCCATGACCCGTTTATAGACTTTCCATACTTCTCTGGAAATGTCATTTTCCAGTGCCTGACTCATCCAAAGCTTCATGCTTTCATAATAGCTTCCGTCTGACACTCTAAACGCTTCTGTCAGTTTGCGTAATATCACATCTACCCAGGACTCTGCAATACAACCTAACAGATCTTCTTTATCTTCAAAATACAGATAAAAGCTGGCTCTGGATATACCCGCTTTCTGGATCAGATTGCTGATGCGGATCTCTGAATAAGGGATATTCATAAACTCCCTGCACATGGCTGTGAGGATCGTCTGCTTCTTACTTTCCGTAAGATTTATGAACTTTTGTGTTGGCATCCTGCTTCATCTCCTGTTCTTCCCCAGGCTGCTGTCCCAAATGCACACTTTCATGTGCCAAAGGAGACCGGGGAAATTTTGCCTTCTCTCAGTCACAATTAATCATTATATGGATTTTTGTTTAAAGAGCAATAGACAAAACAAAACCGAATGCACAGTTTTTGTACATTCGGCTATTAAGTGTACTAATTTGTTAATTTATTATCATTTATTTTGATACATTTTATCAATTCCGGAAGCGGTTTGCGCTTCGCTCTAAAGCCCGTTCCAATCCACCGCCAAAAAGATAATTGGCCCGCATCAGGATATCTGACAGTGACTTTTTATCTGCATTTTCCCTGCTTAACCATTCATGCATAATTTCTCCAACTGCATGCTGGCACATAGCACAGATCATCTCTCTGTCTTCCGGCTCTGAATCAATACCTTCTCCCACTCGGTCAATCACATAACGGAAAAAACGGCTGGAACCGTCATCTAATATCTTGTGTACTTCCTCACTTTTTGCGGAACGGAGAATATTTTCAAATATGGTCCTGTGGTTTTCCAGGAATTCTACTGCCTTTTCACAAATATGATCCTGGTCTTTTTCATTTTCCTGCTGAAGAAATTTGAATATTTCTTCCAGGGAATAATCTATATATGCCTTAAAAACCTGATAAATGTCCTGGTAATGATAATAGAAGGTATTACGTGAAATGCCGCACTGGTCTGTAATGTCTTTTACCGTTATCTTCTCTAAGGGTTTCACAGACAACAGATTTTCAAATACCCTCATGATCACAAGTTTCGTAAATGCCGCCATGTCCTGCCGCTCCTTTTGTGTCCAAAGTGTGAACCTGAACTTTTATTATACGTTAGAGCGGCGGATATGGCAATAGACAAATTTTGGATTTTTGTCATATTGGTAACGCAAAACACCCCGCCTGACGGCGGGGTGCTGCTGCAGAATTGGTGTTACACATCCGCCAACAGGCGGAACTCTTTCCATATTTAATGCAGATTGGTGTATCCCATCAGACTGCGGTCTACCTGACCGGCTACTTCTCTTCCCTCTCTGATCGCCCATACAACCAGTGACTGGCCTCTGTGCATATCTCCGGCTACAAAGACTTTGTCTACATTGGTCTTGTAGCTTCCTGCTTCTGTGGCTACATTGGTTCTTGCATTGCGCTCTACTCCAAAAGCATCGGCCACATAATCCTGGCATCCTAAGAAACCGGCTGCGATCAGTACCAGATCTGCAGGCACTTCTTTTTCACTGCCTTCTACCGGCACCATCATGGTACGGCCTGTTTCCGGATTTTTCTGCGGTGTAAGACTGACTAAGATCACCTTGCAAAGCTTTCCTTCCCCGTCTTTTACAAACTCCTTTACAGTAGTCTGGTAAATACGTGGATCAGAGCCAAATACGCTGATGGCCTCCTCCTGACCGTAGTCCGTCTTTAGGATCCGTGGCCACTCCGGCCATGTATTATTCTCAGTTCTCTTTACAGGTGGCTTTGGCATCATCTCCAACTGGGTCACAGAAGCGCAGCCCTGACGGATGGAAGTTCCCACACAGTCATTTCCTGTATCACCGCCGCCGATGACAATTACATGTTTGTCTTTGGCAGAGATATAATTTCCATCCTCTAAATTGGAGTCTAAAAGGCTCTTTGTATTTGCCTTCAGATAATCCACTGCAAAATAGATACCAGCAGCATCTCTTCCAGGAACATCAATATTTCTTGGATTAGAAGCGCCGCATGCCAGGATAATGCTGTCAAAATCACGAAGGATCTTGGCTGCCTTATAATTTCTTCCCACATCTGCATTGGTAATAAAGATAACTCCTTCTTCCTTCATTACATTGACTTTACGGTCGATGACCCATTTCTCCAGCTTCATATTTGGGATGCCATACATTAACAGGCCACCTACACGGTCACTGCGCTCAAATACAGTTACGCTGTGTCCTCTTTTATTTAACTGGTCTGCTGCTGCCAGTCCGGAAGGACCGGAACCGATCACGGCCACTTTCTTACCGGTACGCACTGTAGGTGGTTTTACCTTTGCATAGCCTTCTTCGTATGCCTTTTCAATAATAGCGTGCTCATTTTCCTTAATAGATACCGGATCGCCATTTAAACCGCAGGTACATGCAGCTTCACAGGGTGCAGGGCATACTCTGGAGGTAAACTCCGGAAAACAGTTGGTCTTTTTCAAGCGGTTAAATGCCTGCTGCCAGTTTCCTGTGTATACAAGGTCATTCCACTCCGGGATCAGGTTATTTAAAGGACAGCCGCTTACCATGCCGCACATCATCATGCCGGACTGGCAGAAGGGAACGCCGCAGTCCATGCAGCGTGCGCCCTGTAATTTCTGTTCCTCTTCACTTAACGGAATGTGGAATTCATTCCAGTTTTTAATGCGCTCCTTTGGTGGAAGCGCCTTTCCATTTTCACGTTCATACTCTAAGAATCCTGTAATCTTTCCCATTTTTCAGCGCCTCCTTAACCTCTGATGTTTGCATAAAATGCTTCGATCTGTGCCTGCTCACTGTTTAAGCCTTTTTCTTCCATCTGCACAATGGCATTCATCATGCGGCGGTAGTCGTGAGGCACGATCTTCTTAAACTTAGGCAGATACTCGCTGAAATGGTCTAAGATACGTTTGCCCTTTTCAGAGTTGGTGTATGCTACATGTTCCTGGATCAGGCCTTTCAGCTCTAATACATCATATTTATTGGAGACATCTTCAAAGGAAACCAGTTCCTTATTTAAACGCTTATAAAAACTACGGTCTTCATCTAATACATAGGCAATACCGCCGCTCATACCAGCTGCAAAGTTCTTTCCGGTAGGTCCAAGGACTACTACACAGCCACCGGTCATATATTCGCAGCCGTGATCGCCGGTTCCTTCTACTACTGCAGTAGCACCGGAGTTGCGGACACAGAAACGTTCACCGGCAATTCCGTTGATAAATGCCTTGCCGCTGGTAGCACCGTAAAGTGCAACGTTTCCTATTATAATGTTGTCCTCTGCCTTAAACTGAACACCCTGAGGAGGATATACGATCAGCTTGCCGCCGGATAAGCCTTTTCCAAAGTAGTCATTGGAGTCGCCGGTCAGTTCCAGAGTCAGGCCCTTAGGGATAAATGCGCCAAAGCTCTGGCCGCCGCTGCCGTTGCAGCTGATGGTAAAGGTATCTTCCGGCAGACCATCCGGGTACTTTCTGGTGATCTCAGAACCGAAAATGGTACCTAAAGTACGGTTTACATTGCTTACATCTAACTGGATGCTCTTCTTCTGTCCATTATTTAAAGCACTCTTTAACTTCTTTAATAAAATGCTTTCATCTACTGTCTCATCTAATTTAAAGTCATAGACCTCTTTTGCATTATAACCAGCCAGTTTTACGCCCTCATATGGGTTGTCCAGGATACGGCTTAAGTCTACTTCTTTTGCACGGCTGTATTCAATATCATCTTTTCTCTTTAACAGGTCTGTACGTCCTACCAGCTCATCTACTGTACGTACACCCAGTTTTGCCATATATTCACGCAGCTCTTCTGCAATGAACTTCATAAAGTTTACAACATACTCCGGTTTGCCCTTGAAACGCTTGCGAAGCTCCGGATTCTGGGTTGCAATACCCATTGGGCATGTATCCAGATTACATACACGCATCATAACGCAGCCCATGGTTACAAGAGGAGCTGTTGCAAAACCAAATTCCTCTGCACCTAACATACAGGCAATGGCAACGTCACGGCCGGTCATTAACTTACCATCTGTTTCCAGTACCACTCTGTCACGCAGTCCGTTCATGATCAGGGACTGATGTGCCTCTGCAACACCAAGCTCCCATGGAAGACCTGCATTGTAGATAGAGTTTCTTGGAGCCGCACCTGTACCACCGTCATAGGAGGAGATCAGGATAACCTGTGCGCCTGCCTTTGCAACACCTGCTGCAACAGTACCAACACCAGCCTCAGAAACCAGTTTTACAGAGATCCTTGCTCTTGTATTCGAGTTCTTTAAGTCATAGATCAGCTGTGCCAGGTCCTCGATGGAATAAATATCGTGATGCGGTGGCGGGGAGATCAGGCTTACACCTGTAGTTGAATGTCTGGTCTTTGCGATCCATGGATATACTTTCTTTCCAGGAAGCTGTCCGCCTTCACCAGGCTTTGCGCCCTGTGCCATCTTAATCTGAATTTCCTGTGCACTTACAAGGTAACGGCTTGTTACACCGAAACGACCGGAAGCCACCTGCTTGATTGCAGAGCATTTATTCAGTCCATCTGGACCAACTGTCAGACGCTCTAAATCTTCTCCACCTTCACCAGTGTTTGATTTACCGTGAATCATGTTCATCGCAATTGCCAGAGTCTCATGTGCTTCCTTGGAAATAGAACCATAACTCATAGCACCTGTCTTAAATCGTTTCACGATAGAATCTACAGATTCAACTTCTTCGATAGGAACTCCTTTGGATGGATAATTGAAATCCATTAATCCACGAAGACTTACTGGAGAAGTTTCTTTATTAATCATGGAGGTATACTGTTTAAACAGTTCATAATTATTTGTCCATGCTGCTATCTGTAATGTATGGATGGTCAGTGGATTGTAAAGATGTTCTTCTTTACCACTTCTATATTTGTGATCACCTTCACTGTCAAGACTAAGATCATTTTTCAGTCCTAACATATCAAATGCTTTGGAGTGATGGTAATCTACATCTTCTGCGATATCTTCAATTGTGATACCTTCTACACGGCTTACTGTGTTTGTAAAGTACTCATCAATGACTTTCTTG
>ERZ773204.2764-NODE-2764-length-11667-cov-10.702118_pt1 | contig 11667 bp, 7 predicted proteins | sample MGYA00581007_ERZ773204 | MGnify/ENA primary metagenome ERZ773204 (study PRJEB29015, sample SAMEA2737757) | human gut metagenome | biome: human gut; feature: human-associated habitat; material: faeces | place: China | collected 2012 ... | reverse complement strand
TGGGCTATATGCAGCTGTTCACCTTCATCTACTCCAAGCGCACCGGCACCAAGGCTGCCGAACTGCCGGACCCCACCCCCCGCAAGGAAAAGACCGACCGCATGAGCCGCCTGCTCAAGGTGCAGGACGAGATCGCCATGGCGCTGGTCAAAGGCCAGGTGGGCCAGACCGTGCAGGTGCTGGTGGAAGGCTACGGCCGCAGCGAGGGCACCCTCTCCGGAAGGCTCGACAACAACCTGACGGTGGAGTTCACCGCCGACCCGGCACTGCTGGGCCAGTATGCGATGGTCCGGCTGACCGGTGCCCGTGCTACCGTGCTGCTGGGTGAGCTGGCAGACTGAGAGAAAACGCGATTCCGGGGCCGTGTGCCCCTGAAACAATAAAAAGCGACAAGGAGAACAACTACCATGGATTGCATTGATCTGTTCAAGCGCGCTGCAGTGGCCCTGCAGACCGACCCCCGTTACCTGGCACTGGACCAGGCCCGCAAGGCAAACGACAACGACGAGAATCTGCAGAACCTGATCGGCGAGTTCAACCTGGCCCGCATGGACCTGAACAACGAGATCGGCAAGAGCGAGCGCGACGACGCCCGCATCACCGAGCTGAACGAGAAGGTCAACAACCTCTACGGCCAGATCATGGGCGACGAGGGCATGACCGCCTACAACGAGGCCAAGCGCGAGTGCGAAAATCTGGTCAACTACATTGATGCCATCATCAACACTGCCATGAACGGCGGCGACCCGATGACCGTGCAGGAGCCTTCCGCTTCCTGCACCGGAAGCTGCTCCACCTGCGGCGGCTGCCACTAACACGATCCGGAACAAAACGCGGCTGTGCAATGCAGACCGCGTTTTGTTTGCAAAAGGCGGTTACTGGCCGCAAACCATGCACAGAACATCGAACGGGGAGAGAGGGAAAACCATGGCAGAGCTGTCGCCCATGATGCAGCAATATCTGGAAATCAAAAAACAACACAAGGACGAGATCCTGTTCTACCGCATCGGCGATTTTTACGAGATGTTCTTTGAGGATGCCCTCACAGCGTCCAAAGAGCTGGATCTGACCCTGACCGGCAAGCAGTGCGGTCTGGAAGAGCGGGCCCCCATGTGCGGCGTGCCCTTCCACAGCTACGAGGGCTATGTGGCGCGTCTGATCGCCAAGGGCTACAAGGTGGCCATCTGTGAGCAGGTGGAGGACCCTGCCAAGGCCAAAGGGCTGGTCAAGCGCGACATCATCCGCGTGGTCACCCCCGGCACGGTCATCGAGAGCAGCATGCTGCAGGATGACCGCAACAATTACATTGCCAGCATCTATCTCAAGGGCAAAAAAGCGGGTCTCTGCTTTGCGGACGTCTCCACCGGCACGGCCCACATCACCGAGCTGGCGGCGGACAAGATCGCCCCGGCGGTGATCACCGAGCTGTGCCGCTTCCACCCCAGCGAAGTGCTGATGAACCCCGGCCTGCTGGACTGCCGCGAAGTGACGGCCTACATCAAAAAGAATATGACCTGCTCGGTGGAGCTGGTGGAGGATGAGCGCTATGCGCCGGGTCTGGTGGCGGCTTCGCTGGAAAGCCAGTTCGGTCGTGACTGGCCCCAGACCACCGGCATGGCCGAAAACGGTCTGGTACGGTTTGCCATGGCGGCACTGCTGGAGTATCTGCACGACACCCAAATCAAGGGCGTGGAGCGCCTGAAAACCGTAGTGACCTACAACGAGGCGCAGTTCATGCGTCTGTCGCCGGTCACCCGGGCCAATCTGGAACTCACCGAGACGCTGCGCGGCCGCGAAAAGCGGGGCACGCTGCTCTGGGTGCTGGACAAGACCAGCACGGCCATGGGCAAGCGCATGCTGCGCAGCTGGATCGAACAGCCGCTGTTGTCCAGCAAGCTCATCAACCAGCGCCTCAACGCGGTGGAGAGCCTTGTGCGGCAGACCGTCGTGCGCGGCGACCTGACCGACGAGCTGCACTACATTGCCGACATGGAGCGCCTGATGACCCGCACGGTCTATGGCTCGGCCACCCCCAAGGAGATCTATACGCTGGCCCAGACCTGTGAGCATCTGCCGGTCCTCCGGCAGCAGGCAACGGCCTGCGGCTGCCCGGAGCTGGCAGAGCTGGCGGAGGAGATCGACCCGCTGGAGGACATCAAGGCCCGCATCTATGCGGCTGTGGACCCGGATGCACCGTCCACCCTGAAGGACGGCGGCGTCATCGCCAAGGGCTACCACACCGAGGTGGACGAGCTGCGCTCCATCCGCGACAACACCAAGGGGGTCCTGGCCCAGCTGGAAGCCCGCCTGCGGCAGGAGACCGGCATCCCCAAGCTGAAGATCGGCTACAACCATGTGTTCGGCTACTACATCGAGGTCAGCAACTCCTACAAGAGCATGGTGCCGGAGACCTACATCCGCAAGCAGACCCTGACCAGCGGCGAGCGCTACATTACGCAGGAGCTCAAGGAGCTGGAAAGCAAGATCCTGGGGGCCCACGAGCGGCTGATCACGCTGGAGCGCCGCCTGTTCGACGAGCTGCTGGAGAGCATCAGCGCCCAGCTGGACCGCATCCAGCGCACGGCCAACGCCGTGGCAAAGCTGGATGTGCTGACGGCCCTGGCGCAGGTGGCGGCGGAGAACAACTACTGCCGCCCCGTGGTGGATGACAGCGACGAGCTGACCATCACCGAGGGCCGCCACCCCGTGGTGGAACAGGTGCTCAAGGGCAGCCTGTTCGTGCCCAATGATACCACCCTCAACTGCGGCGAGGACCGCTGCCTGATCATCACCGGCCCCAACATGGCGGGCAAATCGACCTACATGCGTCAGAATGCGCTCATCGCGCTGATGGCGCAGATCGGCTCCTTTGTGCCGGCCGCCAGCTGCCATGTGGGCGTGGTGGATGCCATCTTTACCCGCATCGGTGCATCGGACGACCTTTCTGCCGGGCAGTCTACCTTTATGGTGGAGATGACCGAGGTGGCCGAGATCCTGAAAAGCGCCACCTCCAAGAGCCTTGTGGTGCTGGACGAGATCGGCCGCGGGACCTCCACCTTTGACGGCATGAGCATTGCCCGCGCCGTGGTGGAACACATTGCAGACCCCGCCAAGGGCCTTGGCTGCAAGACGCTGTTTGCCACCCACTACCACGAGCTGACCGAGCTGGAAGGCACCGTGGAGGGCGTGAAGAACTACAACATCGCGGTCAAGAAGCGCGGTGAGGACATCACCTTCCTGCGGCGTATCGTGCGCGGCCCGGCCGATGACAGCTACGGCATTGAGGTGGCCAAGCTGGCCGGTCTGCCCGGCAGCGTGACCCGCCGCGCCCACGAGGTGCTGCGGGCACTGGAAGCCACGGCCCCGAAAAACAAGGTGGAACAGATGGACTTTGATGCCCTGCAGGAGTACAACTCTCCGGCGGTGCCCAGCGAGATGATGGAAAGGCTGGAAGCCGTGGACGTGGAGACCCTGACCCCCATTGAGGCACTGAACTTCCTCTATGAACTCAAAAAGACCCTGAAGGGCAGCCTGAACGGCTGACCTGTTCTCCATAAAAACGCATAAGGGAGGGAACGACCATGGCCGTGATCCATGTTCTGGACAAGCACACCGCCGAGCTGATCGCAGCCGGTGAGGTAGTTGAACGTCCGGCGTCCGTTGTCAAGGAGCTGCTGGAAAACTCCATCGACGCAGGTGCCAGCCAGATCACCGTGAGCATTGAGTCCGGCGGCGTGAAGCTGATCGAGATCAGCGACAACGGCACCGGCATTGAAGCCGAATACATCTCCACTGCTTTCATCCGACACGCCACCAGCAAGATCCAGACGCCGGACGACCTTGTCAGCATCCATACACTGGGCTTCCGCGGCGAGGCATTGGCCTCCATTGCCAGTGTGGCCCGGGTGGAGTTGACCACCCGCACTGAGCAGGACGAATTTGCCACGGTGTACCGCATCGAGGGCGGGGAAGAGCTCTCCCGTGAGCCGGGCGCCCGCGCTGTGGGTACCACCATCCGGGTGCAGGATCTGTTCTACAACACCCCCGCCCGCATGAAGTTCCTCAAAAAGGACTCCAGCGAGGGCACCTTCGTGGCCGACACGGTCACCCATGTGGCCCTCAGCCACCCGGAGGTGAGCATCAAATTCATCCGGGAAGGCAAACTGCAGTACGTCACCCCCGGTGACGGTCAGCTGCGGGGCGCGGCCTACTCTGTGTTGGGCCGGGAGTTCAGCCGAGACCTTGTGGAAGTGGACAACCAGGAGGGTGTCTACCACATCAGGGGTCTCATCACCCCGCCCAAGAGCTGCCGCGCCAGCCGCAGCATGCAGCATTTTTACATCAATGGACGCTATGTCCGCAACCGTACCATCATGGCCGGTATGGAGATGGCGTTCAAGGGCACCATGATGCAGGGCAAGTTCCCTGGCGGCATCCTGCTGCTGGATATGCCGGCAGATCTGGTAGATGTGAATGTGCACCCGGCCAAGATCGAGGTGCGCTTTGCCCGGGAAAACGACATCTTTGATGTGGTTTACCATGCCGTCAAGCTGGCACTGGCCCAGCCCGGCACCGGCGAGCGGCATTTCACCTTTGAAGAAACAAAAACCAACGAAAAATCCAAGATCAAATTATCTGACGGAGAATCACCAGAAAATGCTGTAAAGAAAAATAACTTTACAGGACTTTCTGCCATCATTCCGGGGCAGGCGGATCCGGGCACCCTCCCGCCGCAGCCCGCTCCGGCCCCGGCGGCTCCCGCAAAGCCCGCAACGAAGGCATCTGCACCTGCTGCGCCGGAAAAACCGACGGCTGCGGCACAGCCCCGCTGGAAACAGAGCAGCATGGATGCCGACATCCTGGACCCCTTTGTTACCCTGCACAGCCCGGCTGCCCCGCAGGAAAAGCCTGCTGAACCCTTCCGTGCGGCGGCCAGCGAAACACAGTTGGACGTGGAACCGGATTTCGGTGAGACAAAAGTGCAGGCAGGCCAGAACCACATGGCGGCCTGGGACCCGCAGCCTGCCGTTCCGGTGAAAGAGCCGGAAAAGCCCGCAGCGCCGGTACAGCCTGCACGGGAGGAACCGGAAGCAGCTGCCGAAGAGCCGGTGGAGCCGGAGCAGATGAACTTTGCCCCCGCCGACGGCCCGGAGCCGCTGCGCTATGTGGGTGAGGTGTTCCGTACCTATATCCTGGCCGAGCGCGGCGACGAACTATGCCTCATCGACAAGCACGCTGCCCATGAGCGCCAGCTGTACGAAAAGCTGGCAGCCAACTACGGCAATGTGCCCAGTCAGATGTTGCTGGAGCCGACGGCCATTGACCTGTCTGCAGAGGAAAAACAGGCCCTGTTGGATCATGTGCCCCTGCTGGAAAACGCAGGGCTGGAGATCGCGGACTTTGGCGGCAACACGGTGGTGCTGCGGGCGGTCCCGGCCGATGTGGAACCGCAGAACGCCGAAAGCCTGCTCATTGAGATTGCCAACAAGCTGCTCAAGGGCGGCCACGACGCACTGAACGAGCACACCGAGTGGGTGCTGCATTCCATCTCCTGCCGTGCGGCCATCAAGGCGGGGGACAAGTCCTCCCCGCAGGAGCTGCTGGCGCTGGCCGAAAAGATCCTTTCCGGCGAAGTGCCGCCCTTCTGCCCACACGGCCGCCCCTGCGTGCTCAAGTTGACCCGAAAGGAGCTGGAAAAGCAGTTTGGACGCATCGTATAAACACCCGGTCGTGGCAGTGGTGGGCCCCACGGCCACCGGCAAAACGGCCTTGGGCGTAGCGCTGGCCGAACAGTTCGGGGGCGAAGTGATCAGCGCGGACTCCATGCAGATCTACAAGGGTCTGGATGTGGGCACCGCCAAGGTCACGCCCGAGGAGACCCACGGCATCCCGCACCACGGGGTGGACATCCTGGAACCGGACGCACCGTTCAGCGTGGCAGATTTCACTGCCATGGCGGGCCGCCTGGAGCAGGAGATCGCGGGCCGGGGGCATCTGCCCATTCTGGTGGGCGGCACCGGTTTATATGTACAGAGCTTTCTGTACGGTGTGCGCTTTACCGAAGAAAAAGCACCGGCCGGTCTGCGGGAGCAGCTGGCAGAAGAGCTGGCCCAGAAGGGCGGTGCCGCTCTCTATGCCGAGCTGCAGCAGGTGGACCCGGAAGCGGCGGCTGCCATCCACCCCAACAATCAGGTGCGGGTGCTGCGGGCGCTGGAGCATTACCGCGCCACCGGCAAAAAGCTCAGCGAGCAGAAGGCGGCATCCCTGCCGCCGGAACGCCCCTACCGCAGCCTGATCTTAGGGCTGGATTTCCCAGACCGGGCGGCGCTGTACCGCCGCATCGACCTGCGGGTGGACAAAATGCTGGATGCCGGTCTGCTGGCAGAGGCAGAGCTGGTCTGGAACAACCGCAGCCGTTTCCGCACCGCGGCGCAGGCCATCGGCTACAAGGAGTTCTTCCCGTATTTTGAGCAGACGGCCTCGCTGGAAGCCTGCGCGGACAAGCTCAAGCAGGCCTCCCGCAACTACGCCAAGCGGCAGCTGACCTGGTTCCGCCACATGGACGGCGTGGTCTGGCTGGATGCCGGGGCACCGGAGGTGCAGCAGTGTGCCTGCCGTACCGTACAGAGATTTTTGTCGAAAGGATGATGGATAATGGCCGATAGGGCAGAAAAAAGCCGGAGGGACCGCAGGGAGCCGCATCCGCTGGCGGTGCTGGCCGGGGTGTTGGCGGCATTTTTGCTGCTGGCTGCATGCTATGTGGGATATCAGGCCCTGCACATCCTCTTCCCGCAGAATGTATATGAGACCGCACTGCCGGCCACCGTGTCGGACAACGTGGAGGCCGACGGTGTGCTGCTGTTTGATGAGGTATATGTTTCCGGCAGCGGCACGCTGGGATATCTCGCGGCCGACGGCGAGCGCGTCTCGGCCGGGACGGCTGTGGCGGAGATCTACAGCGATGCTTCCCAGGCGGTGCTGCGCCAGCAGCTCACCCAGCTGACCGAGCAGATCGACCTGCTGCAGCGCTCCCAGAACACCACCTCCCTGCAGCTGGACGCCCTGCTGCGGGAGCGCTCGGCGGCCCTTTATGACATGATGGACGAGCTGGATGCCGGAGCATACGACGAGGTGAGCAGCGGTGCCAATGCCTACCTGCTGGCCCAGAACAAGCTCTGGATCGCCACCGGCGATTCCGCCAACTTTACCGATCAGGTCACGGCTCTGACCCAGCAGGCCCAGAGCGTGCAGGCCCAGCTGGGCAACCCCACCCAGATCACCGCCCCGCAGACCGGCTACTTTGTCCGGGCGTCCAGCAGCGGGCGGCTCAATGCCGGGGCCGACGACATCCTTGCACAGGACCCGGCTCAGCTCAAGGCGTATCTGGATTCTAACCCCACCCTGCCGCTGGACGGCTGTGCTGGCAAGATCGTTTCCGGCTTCACCTGGCGCTATGTGGGCGTGTGTTCGGCCGAACAGGGCCAGAAGCTGCTGGGGCAGAACGGCAAGCCGCTGAGTTCCAGTGTGCAGATCCGCTTCCCCGGCCAGACGGACAGATCCTTCAAGGCCACCGTTTCGGAGGTGACCATTGACGAAGAACAGGGCCTGGCTCGCTTTGTGCTCACCTGCAACGTCATCAACGGCGATGTGCTCTGCCTGAACCACGCAGCAGCCCGCATCTCGGTGGGGGAGAGCACCGGCCTGCGCATCCCGGCTTCGGCGGTGCACTACCTCAAGGAGGACGGCACCGAGGCAGAGACGCAGGGCGAAAACTACATCCCCGGCGTGTACGTCAAGTACGGCAACATCGCCCGCTTCTGTAAGATCGACCCCGTGGACAACGATCATCCGCTGGTGACCGACGGCGATTACATCCTCGTTTTGCCCAAGGGAACCGACGGTTCGGTGAGTCAGGTGCGGCTTTATGACGAAATCATTGTTTCCGGACAAAATTTGTACGACGGAAAACTTTTGTAGTTATTGACATCCGTGTCAAAAAATCCGATAATAGTAAAAGCTATTTGCATTCTTTTGCAAAGTATGCCGGGCAGCCCGGCGCTGCCTGAATGAAAGGAGCAGATCATTATGTCTTTGGTAGATAGCCTCAAGAAGGGCCTGTTTGGTTCAGAGGACGAGTACGAGGATCAGTACATTGACGACGGCCCCCAGATGGTGAACAACAACAACGGTGTCGGCCTGGGCGCAGATGACGAGACCGAAGAGCCGGCCGAGGGTGCCAAGAAGAACAAGGTGGTCAACATCCACGCCACCACCCAGCTCAAGGTGGTCCTGGTCAAGCCGGAGCGCTTTGAGGATGCCAGCACCATTGCGGACCATCTGAACAACAAGCGCACCGTCGTGCTGAACCTGGAGTCCACCAACAAGGAAGTGTCCCGCCGTCTGGTGGATTTCCTGTCCGGTGTGGCCTATGCCAACAACGGCCAGATCAAGCGTGTGGCCAACAGCACCTTCATCATCACCCCGTACAACGTAGACATCATGGGTGACCTGCTGGACGAGCTGGAGAACAATGGCGCGTTCTATTGATCCGGTCGTTCATGCAGTCCGGGGCTTTGTCCCGGCCCGCACCGATGAAGAGCGCTTTCTCATGCGGCATATCGAGGACCTTGCCCGCACGGCCCAGTCCCGCGGCATTGCCCGGTATTCCGGTTTCCTGAGCGACCGCGAGCAGGAGCTTGCCCGCGCCGCTCTGGGCCGCGCCGGGCTGGAAGACGGCTTCCGCTTTGACGGCGGCTGGCTGGAGGCGGAACGCCGGATCCTCTGTCTGGAACCGGAGTACAGCTACCCGGAAAACCCCATCTGCTGTGTGCAGCTGCAGTGCCGTGCACAGGCGGGGGCTGCACTGCCCGCCCACAAGGACTACCTTGGCAGCCTGATGGGGCTGGAGATCCGGCGCGAGGCGCTGGGCGACATCGTTCTGCCGCCGGATGCGCCCGGCACGGCCTATGTGTTCGCATTGGAACCGGCAGCCCGGCTGATCTGTCAGGAACTGCTGCAGGCAGGCCGCACCGAGCTGGCCACCCGACTGCTGGCACCGGACGAGGTGCCGGAGTTCCGGACGGCAGAGCGCCGGAAATGCACCGCAACGGTGTCGTCGCTGCGGCTGGACGCCGTGCTGGCCGCCATGCTGCATTGCAGCCGTGGGCAGGCCAGTGAACTGGTCACCGCAGGCCGGGTGGAGATCAACCACCTGCCGGTGGAGAAACCATCGGCCTCGGTGTACGAGGGCGATGTGTTCACGGTGCGCGGCAAGGGGCGCTTTGCTCTGACGGCACTGCCTGGAAAGAGCAAAAAGGAACGACTGATCATTGAGTTTTTTCAATATTGAAAGCAATTGGAGGAAAGAATTATGCTGACCCCGCAGGATGTCCGCTCCGTGCAATTTGAAAAAAACCTCCGCGGCTACCGCACGGAGGACGTAGACCGTTTTCTGGACAAGATCGAGGAGCAGCTGCAGCAGGATGATGCGCAGGCGGAGCAGCTCCGCAAGCAGATCGCAGATCTGACGGCGGAAAACCAGCGCCTGCACCGGGAACTGCAGAGCTATGAGGCGGACGGCGAGATGCTCAAGAGTGCGCTGATCAATGCGCAGCGCATGGGTGAGAACGTCATCCGTGAAGCCAACCAGAAGGCCGAGGAGATCATCCACCGTGCCAACCTGCGCGGCGACGACATCATCCGTGACGCCAACGAGCTGCTGCAGAAGGCAAGCGACCGCGCCGACGAGATCGAGAGCGAGGCCAACGACAAGCGTCTGGCCGAGGAGCGCGAATATGACCGTGTGCGGCTGGAAGTGACCCGCTTCAAGTCCGACGTACTCAACCTGTACCGCAGCCATGTGGAGAGCCTGAGCCGTCTGCCGGAGTTCCAGAAGGACGAGAAGGCTGATGCCGACAAGAAGGCCGCGGACGAGCCTGCTGAACCTGCCGCAGAAGAGCCCGTGGAGGACCAGGCAGCCGTTCAGCAGCCTGAGGCGGAGGCCCCTGCACAGGAGCCGGACACCGCCGGCAAGGAAACCGATTCTGCCGCTGATGCCGAGGACGACAAGGCGGTTGAGAGCAGTGAGGATTTCTGGGAAAAAGATGAAAGCCAGCTCAAGCTGGATCCTCCTGCGGATGCAAAGCCGGACGGACCGGACTATGATGCCTTCCAGGGCATCAAGTTCAGCGAGTAAGGCGCGTGTCCATAAGCAAATATAGAGGAGAGTGTAACCATTGGCTAAGAACAAATCTCAGTACGACAGTACCCTGAACCTGCCCAAGACTCTGTTTGAGATGCGTGCCGGTCTGCCCAAAAAGGAGCCGGTCATGCTCAAGGATTGGGACGACAACGACCTGTACAATCAGCTCATGAAGCACAACGAGGGCAAGCCGCAGTTCATCCTGCATGACGGCCCTCCGTATGCAAACGGCAACATCCACATGGGCACCGCCCTGAACAAGATCATCAAGGATATCATCATCCGTGACAAGAACATGGAGGGCTATCAGGCTCCCTATGTGCCCGGTTTTGATACCCATGGCCTGCCCATCGAGCTGAAGGCCCTGTCCTCCGTCGGCGACAAGAAGAAGGACATCTCCAAGCTGGAGCTGCGCCAGATCTGCGAAAAGTTTGCCACCGAGCACATCGACATCATGAGCGACCAGTTCAAGCGTCTGGGCGTCATCGGTGATTTCGAGCACCCCTACCTGACCCTGAAGCCTGAGTTTGAGGCACGCCAGATCGAGATCTTTGGCGAGATGGCCAAGAAGGGCTACATCTACAAGGGCCTGAAGCCCGTGTACTGGTGCCCGGACTGCCGCACCGCTTTGGCTGAGGCTGAGATCGAGTACGGTGAGGACGACTGCGATTCCATCTTCGTCCGTTTCCATGTCTCGCAGGACCCCAACGGTGTGCTGGCAAAGCACGGCATCCCGATGGACAAGACCTACTTTGTGATCTGGACCACCACCACCTGGACTCTGCCCGCCAACGAGGCCATCTGCCTGAACGGCCAGTTTGAATATTCCTTCGTCAAGATCGGCGATGAGTACCACATCATGGCCACCGATCTGGTCAAGAGCGTCATGGACGCCTGCCACATCGAGAACTACGAGGTCGTGGGCGAGCCGGTCAGCGGCGCTGAGTTCGAGCTGATGCGTTACAACCACGTCTACCTGCCCAAGGAAGGCTGGGTCATCCTGGGCGACCACGTCACGCTGGAAAGCGGTTCCGGTTGCGTTCATACCGCAGGCGGCCACGGCGTGGACGACTTCAACGTCTGCCAGAAGTACCCCCAGGTGCCCATCACCGTCCCCGTGGACGATGGTGGTTACCTGACCGACCTGGCCGGCAAGTACGCAGGTCAGCGTGTCTGGGCAGCCAACAAGACCATCCTGGCCGACCTGACCGCTTCCGGTGCCGTGATGGGCCAGCTGCACATCAAGCATCAGTACCCGCACTGCTGGCGCTGCCATCACCCCATCATCTTCCGTGCCACCGAGCAGTGGTTCTGCTCCATCGCCAAGTTCCGCGAGGACGTGTACAAGGCCATCGACACGGTCACCTGGATGCCCGACTGGGGCCATGACCGCATGACCGGCATGGTGCGCGACCGCAACGACTGGTGCATCAGCCGTCAGCGTACCTGGGGCGTGCCCATCCCGG
>ERZ773204.2757-NODE-2757-length-11697-cov-4.167583_pt1 | contig 11697 bp, 10 predicted proteins | sample MGYA00581007_ERZ773204 | MGnify/ENA primary metagenome ERZ773204 (study PRJEB29015, sample SAMEA2737757) | human gut metagenome | biome: human gut; feature: human-associated habitat; material: faeces | place: China | collected 2012 ... | reverse complement strand
ATATCTGATTTCGGATCTTCATCCAATAAATCGGAACATGAAGTGAAAGACAATGGGCATTAGAAGAAATTCAAAAAATAGTACCCGATTACCATGCCTCATTAACTAAAGAAGGAGAGTTAATCAATAACAATACCGGTGCTCTGGATGGATATGTAGAAAAATTACTTATCACAGCTAAACAACAAGCTGCAAACGCTAAATTACAAGAAGCTCTAAACGAACGTACAGAATGGTTCAGTAAGCAAAGTAGTTCAGAAGCCATGAAATTTAAGAGTATTGAATGGGATATTAATGATCCCATAAATTCAAACAAATCTTTGGAGGAAATAGCAGCCTCTAATGGAGTTTCTCCCACAGCATATCGTGCTTGGGCTTCCAAGAAAAGCCAGTTGGATGAGAATGTCAAACTGTATGAGGATATGATGCGAGGATATACAGAGGAAATTGCCAAAGTGAATTCTAAATATCAAAACAGTAACAATGATAATGATGGTAATGGTGATGGCAATGGTGATAGTGATGAAGAAAAAATAAAAAAGAGGCTTGAGAAAGAAAAAAAACTATATAACCAAAAACAAGCCTTCCTGAAAGAAATGTATCTGGAAGGGGGGGATGACACTCTCCAAACAGAAAAGCAGTTGAGCGAAGAAATGGAATGTCTCCAAATGGAATACTTGGAGCGTTCTTTGAAAATTGTCGGTGAGAAGTCAAAAGAAGGCATTAATATCCAAAATCAAATCAATGACCTGAAAATTAAACAACAAAAAGAACACAATCAGGAGCTTATTAATGAATTAATTAATCAAGAGACAACTCAATATGAAAAGCAACAACAGGATTTAAAAGAACTGTATGCCTCCGGCAAAGATGAGAATCTAAGCTCCGAAACAGCCTATAATGATGCTATGGAACAACTTACCATCATGCATCTTGAACGAATGCTTTCCATTGCCGGTTTAAACGCCGAACAACGAAAACAAGTTGAGAAACAACTTCTTGATTTCAAAATAAAATGCATGAAGGAAGAACAGGCCGCCCATGCCAAAGCAAAAGATGCTGAACAAAAAAAGACGGCAGCACAAACCCAAAAAGAACGACAACAATATAAGGAACGACTACGCACATTTCAACAATATGGTTCTGAACTTGGCTCTGCGTTAGGCAACATCATCGCAGGACAAGAAAATGCAATGCAAGGTTTCGCAGATGTCATGATCGATATTATATTCGATGTTCTTGCCCAAATGATAAATGCAAAAATAATTGAACTAACAGCAGTAGGAACTGAAAATGTTGCAAAAGCAACAGCCAATGAAATAGGAAGTAAAGGTTTCTTAGGCATTGGAACAGGAGCCATCCTTGGGGGAATCATAATGGCTGCAATTGCAACTGCAAAAAGTGCTCTGAAAGGAATGGTTAGCGGCAAACACTCGTCCGGATCTTCCGACTCCGACACGTCTTCGACCGACGCTCCCAAACGAGCAACCGTCAGCGTATCCCAATGGGCATCCGGCCGGTATGATGTCATCGGGAAAGATGACGGCAAGAACTATCAGGACATACCTTATATTGGGGCTGCACAAACCGGAATCGTCCGACACACTTCTCTAGTTTCAGAGAATGGTGCAGAATTAATCATTAACGCCGAGGACTTATCCCGGTTACAAAAACATATAAATTATCCTTTGGTACTAAATGCGATTGAAGATGCCCGTAAAGGTCATGTGCCCCAACGAGCTTCGGGTAATTACGCAGCAATAGATACTCCTGTCCGAAATAACCAGGAAATCCATGAAACTGATACATCAGCAACCGAACTAGATAAACTCATAAAAGAAATCGGAATGCTGATTAATACCCTCAAAAATCTAAAAGCATACGTATCCCTACGAGATATACGAAATGCTGAAGAACTAGATGAAAAATCCAAGAAACCATTTACCCGATCAACCAAATAAGAATTATTATGGCACTAAGAATATCAAATACATCCGGTACTTTTGATCTGCCGAAAGACTTCAGTACAGAAATAGAAGACAGCTCTCCTATCTACAACGAACGGGGATCACAATCTATTGCCGCTACCATACCTGGTACCAGAAATAATCTACGTCTCAACAATTACATTAACAGAACTGATATTGACAGCGCCCCTATTGCTGATGAACGCGTGACCATCAGTGACGGAGTTTACCATCGAGTGGGTAAAATGAATACGACAAAAGCTTCAGAGAATGACGGAATAACTTTTAATGTAGGCTTTGGAGAATCTGAATTATATAGTATATGGGAAGATGTTTCTTTGCAGTCCATCAACCTTCCTGTTCTTCGCCTTGGAGGAGTATCAGAATTAATACCTTATATTATAGAGAATAGTCAAAAGAATGATTCTCCTTTCTGTCTGTTTCCTGTGGCTGTATCTTGCAATCGTAAGAAAGATAATGATACAGTTACGGATTATGCAGAATATATAAATAATTATCGTGATGGATATTGGTGGAAAGCACGGACGGAAACTTTTTTCATCAATGGAGAACCCGTGGAAGTATCGCTTCCTGAAGGATATGGAATAGTTCCATTTATAAAAGTCAGCTATATATTAGAAGCTATATTCTCAACCTACGGATATACTGTCACGGAGAACCCATTTACTAACCACCACCAGCTCGGTCAATTGGTTGTTCTTAATAATGCAGCCGATTGCTGTGTAAAAGGAGAACTAAAATATGCTGATCTCATGCCTGACTGCACAATCAATGAATTCATGCAAGCCTTATGGTGCCGTTTTGGATTACTTTACTTTGTAGATGGAAATACCCGTAAGGTCAGACTTAAATTCATTCGTGATATCCTTAATTCCAAAACTACTTCTGATTGGACGCTACAAAAAGCGTCCAAACCAACTATCAATTTTGAAGCCCCACAGCAATTAAAATTATCAGCTGCAACAAACGTACGGGGGGAAGATCCAAAATGGACGGCAGCTCCTGCCGCTGATTCACTGGATAAATTCTTAAAGCCATATCACTATATTGTCACGACTAAAGCAAATGGATACCTAACCTATTCTACAGAGAGCGGATTATATTATAAAACAGATAACATAACCGGACGTTCAGAATTAGTGTCAACGGATTTCTTCCCCTGGGATCGTGGAGCTGATATGGCATATAAAGAGATTACCTCTATTGATGAATTTTTGCCTTCCGCAACGGAACGTTTTAAAGGAGACGTATATAAATATATACGAGTTCCTTACTATCTCTTCGGTAAAGTACATCGATACACCACAATTTCTAGTTCCGATGTTGAATTATCAGAAAACTTAAACTACCAAACCCCTTTGGCATTTTGCTTTTCTTTCTTCGATACAAGAGATCGAGTTACTTATGGTTCACAAATTTGTCTGGATATTTTCGGAGAACCGGTATTAAACAAACAAAATGGAAAAGCCTGCGAAATTTCTCTTTTATTTGTTGGCAAATATGGACTGTTCAATCATTTCTGGAAGGAATATGACGCTATTCTTCGCCACGCCAATCATCTCATAGAAACGGATATGCATCTATCGGCTCAACAATGTATGAATCCAGATTTCTCCTCTCCTATTTTACTTGATGGTCAACGAATGTTGCCTGATACCATACGTTATACGTTACCCAAAAGTTCTTCATTCCCGGCAACAGTCAAATTGCGTACAACCAAATTACTCAAACCATATAATCTGGAAGAAGAACAAACCATCCCCATCGTCGATCAAAAATATAAGTGGGCGTTATTTGATAACAAGAATTCAGTCGTAGAAGCTGCCGTAAAACTACAAAAAGATGCCTGGAGAGACGAAGCGAATAGAGATGGGAATAGCTTATATGACCTACAATATAAGAATGTTTCTACTGATACAGTGGATATTAAAGTCCCTCTTTCAGTACCTACTGAAGAAGATTACAATAATAAAAAGGAGTATTTTATAAGGAAAGTCAATTATAGTTTCGATCTATATTACCGGATTAGGTATTACCTCGGTACAACGCCCGATGGACACCTCCATTATGAGATTAGTAATTCGAGAGGAGGAGTACATTATGACCTGCAATATGACCAATCAGTGCGTGCAGAGTTATTATAAAATGTCCTTTATATCCCGCAATATAACATACAATTTTGCAATATGAATACATCAGAAACAGTAATATCAACTATTCAATCAAATGATATTGAAAAGATGCTCATCACTTATCAGAAATATATGAAAAATGCATCTATTACGTTTGATGACCTCTTTCTTTTTCTCTCTCACCCCACCGCTGATAGAGAAGAATTCCTGCATGACTATTGTACCTGTAATTATCTGGTACAAGAACAAATTATCTCACCTAATTATCTAGTAAAATGAGTCTGACTGCAAACATATCGCCCGCCAATATGGCATTGACCGGCAATCCAATCAAGTTGTCGATCAACAGCAGTTCTCTGGCAACTTATACCATTTTAGTAGGAGAACAAACAATATTCACCGGCAGCGGAGAAGGCAACTTCTTTGTTTTTATTCAGGATATACTTGCTGATATAGTACAACCGGCCCAATTATATAATGAATCGGAAGAAGTTCTGCTACAGGCAGAAGGTTGTTCTCGTAATGTTACTATCAATGTTTCCAATAGTGAAAAAAATAATCTAACGATCTCACTGAAAGTATTTATTGGCGGAGTAAGCAAAAGAATGTTACGTCATCTCAATGATGAAAATAAAAATGTGTTTATCTGGAAATTGATGAATCCGGACGGTAATTTCTTCCAAACAACCCGTACTTCCGAAAGACTTATTAGAATCCGGGAAACGGAACTACTTCCGCTCTCCTTCATCTATCCTGATGGTGGTATACTAAGAGTAATTGCAAACGGAATGGAGACCGCCCTAATCGGAGTAGCCGGACAACCGGTTGCACTCAACTTATATCGTCTTCGGAAGCAACTTTTCGATACTCACCATATTCTTGCCTCCATATTTGATATCTATGTAGGAGAAACTAAATCCTGCACGATCGTAATTACTCCCGGAACAATAAGTAGAGAAAGGTATCTCTTACAATTTCTTAATTCATACGGTTCTTATGAGCTGATCGAAATTACCGGCATTGGAAGTATTAAGCGTGAAGCAGAAAAAGAAAATGCATTCAATAAGTATGATGAAGTCATAGATGATTATGTTGAATCCTGGGAAAGGTTATCCGGACGCGAATCTATGACTGTAGAATCCGGATATCGTACAAATGACGAACTAATACATTTGATTGATCTGTTATCTTCTGACGACATAAAACTCCTTGGACTGGACGGACGAAATATCAGAGTAAATGTCACAGCGGAAAATCTTACCAGAGCATCCCGTGCAACCGTTCCGGAGAGTATAAAGTTATCTCTACGTTTTGCGGATTCAGAGCAACGTTATACAGGTTCATTTAATGATGATGATTTAGGGTCGCCACGAATACATACCGAACAATTCACTAAACAATTCAATTGATATGTCAACACAACAGGATCTCATAGATCAACTGATAGACTACATTGACAAGGCTATTTTGAAGAACAGTGTCTCCAACCGACATGTCGCAACAGTACTATCTTTCCTAAATGAAAAACTGAAAGATTTTGCTGAAGGAGATACTTTTTTGCGTCGTAAGCAACCAGACAGCACCCTCTTCTTATTGCAGTTACTAGGAGGACTTGAAGTTGAGAAAGGAGTAAAAGCTGATAATATAGAGGTGCTAAATGAACTTCTTGCCAATACCGCCTCTTTCACTGGAAACATTTCTACTTCAGGAGATATTTCTTCTTCAGACTATGCCTGCAAAATGTTGGGATGGTTAATATCGGCTATCGGAGATGCAGAGTTTAACTCTGTACACATACGCGGATTCTTGGAATCAGATGAATTTAGATATAATCGTATCTCGGTAGTTAGTGGAGAAACTTGGAATGCACCTGGCGGGGGCATCATAGAGGAAGTGGATCCACTGGAGAGAATTATCTATTTGAAATTAGAGCCCGGAGAACTTGCAGAAATAGAGATTGATGACATCTGCAAAGGAAAATTCAATGATTCGGTCACTGGTTTTCATACCTCTTATTTCCGAATTTCTGAAAAAATTGATGAAAAGACTTTTAAATACATACTTCGTAGCGGAACTATACTTCCACCACAAAAGACCATGCACTTCGTTTCGTATGGTAACTTCACAAACAAAGAGCGACAAAGATCGAGCTACTCGACACAAAGCTATGTCCGCTATCTGACAGGTGTTAATAATTGGGAGATTACTAAGGAAATGATCGCTATGCAGTTGGGCGACCTGTCTAACTTAAAACTGTTTGATATTGATATGACCGGACATAGTGCGTATCTCCGTAATGTATATATGACCGGAGTTATCAAACAGATTTCCGATGATGGAGTAACAGAAAGCCGCGTCCCCTGTTTTAAGGGAGAGTGGAAAGCGGGGGTTTATTATTACTATGACGAAGTAACTCACAACGGATCATCATGGTTATGTATTTCAGATAAGCCTACAACGCAAGAACCGGAGGAAGGTGCTACAGACTGGCTTGAAAAGTCGGCGGCGGGTAAAGATGCGGTAGTAGTTAATATAATGAGTAGCAATGGGAATATTTTTCAGAACGGCTCTGTGTCTACTACATTAACCGCTTATGTGATAAAGGGAGATACTGATATTACAGATAGTGTTCCGGATTCCCGGTTCTCGTGGGAGAAAGAAAGTAATAACGATGATACCGATAAGATATTTAATGAGGCGCATGTCGGGCACGGGCATGTGTTGACACTTACCCCGGATGATGTTTGGGGACGTGCTACATTTAATTGTATTGTGAATTTGTAAAACTTCTAAATTATGAAAATAAAAGATTGTATAGCTTTTGCAAAGTGTGTGCGTAATCCTGACTCGCCTTTGACTGTAGATGCTCAAACAGTTCATGGAGAGAGTTCCACTTGCGCATATCACCAAAATGAAGAATTATCTTCCAAAGATGTTTGTTCTCCAAAAACAAAGATGACATTGTCGCAGATAGATTTGAGTAAATTTCCCGATGGTAGTCGGGTTCTGCAAGTTGGTCCGCCACTGATAATAGATATTCCCGACAGTTATATTGAGGCTGTCCGAAATTCGCCATTAGGCAGTGACAAGCAACCTCCTTGTAACTGTTTAGAAGATAGTCGGGAGACATACTACAAAATTCAATCAAGTTTTTTAATTGGTAAATCGAAGCTAGATGGCACATAGTTTCCTCAAACCAGATTAAACCTGATATTTCTCCTGTAGACGCTCCGTTGATTAGGCTATGACAATATTCATGTGAGAATTGATATGCCCATCTCCACCATTCATCGCCTTGCGTACTTAAAAATATCAAGTGTCCGTTAGGAATTTTATTGCATTGAGGGTCTCCTGGACGATATTCTATCATACATAGAGTTGACATATCTACTGATTTCTCCAATGACAATGCAAAGTCATTCTGGATGTTAACTAATAGTTCATGAACGATTTCTCTATTGTATATACCGAAAGCATCATCGATGGGCATGAATATATTTGATGCAATATTAGAAAATGCTGACATAATAATTGAAATTTTAAATGTGACGAAACAAATGTAGTAATAATAATAGAACGCTCTACATCTTGAATAATAAAGTTTTAAATGTGACAATTTTCAACTACCCTTTATAGACGTTTCTTATTTAGATAATAGTATTAACAACTTAATTAACTAGAATTATGCCAATTGTAAGAGGACAAATTACCATCGTCGACTTGAACGATGCGAAGTCAATGAACATGTATCTAGGCTCTAATCAGCCTTTGACGCAAATCTTTAACAAGGAAAACAGCACCTATGTACCGAACTATACGGCTTCTCCTTTCCTTGTCATTACCCCTGAAATGTATGTATCCGGAACGACAACAAACGTAATCAGTCGTTTAAAAGCTGCTCCTACCTATACAGTGAATGGAGGTGCAATCACTGCATTCGGTGGTACTGTTGCCGCTACTGCGCCGTATGCGTTGACGCTTAAGAACAATATGACATCTGTATCGCAGATGAAGGTTGAATGTTCCGGTATCTATGTTGATCCAGACACAGGTTTGGAAACTCCTGTAAAATCTGTCATCAACTATACCAAAACAGAAAATGCCGGTCAACTTATCATTGCTATAGCGTATGCCCCTAAAGGAAATGTTTTTAAGAATGGTCAATCCGAATCATTGACAGCCCATTGTGATATGTGGCGTGGTAGTAGTATTGACGCCGATAAGGTTGCTTATCAGTGGCACAAATTGAAATCGGACGGCACATGGGAATCTTTGGCGGCTTCAAATTCTTATGGCATCACGGGGACAACGACAAATGAAATATCTATTCCTGCCAGTGCCGTACTTAATTTCGAATCTTTCAAATGTGCAATCAAGGATACCGATACAGCATCCGGAACCTACAACACAACAGTGAGCGATATTATTTCGTTCTCCGATCTTTCCGATCCGTATATAGTGGAAGTATCTTCCACAACGGGGGATAAGTTAGTAAATGGCCAAGGAAGTACGACTATCAATGCCAAGGTATGGCAAAATGGGGAAGCATTCACCGATAGTGCTGCTGATACCAAATTTGTATTTTCTTGGAAGAAGTACAATAAGGATGGTACACAAGATACGGCTTGGGGAACTTCCGGTGTAAAGACTGGAAAGACCATTACCGTCACTGCTGCCGAAGTCGATGTAAAAGCGACGTTTGTTGTTGAATTATCACTAAAATAATAGTATGATAGTAGCAAGAGGACAAATAACGATTAGCGTAACGAAGGACGGGCAATATCCCGCGCAGGAATTCGCAAAGTCTAAATCTGGCAGTTGCGCCTACAAGTGGGTGGAGTAAAACTCCGCCCGCCTGTGGTACAAACGAATATTTGTGGATGCGCACGGGTATTGTTATCCCTCCGGCTACGTCTCCCGTTTCGTGGACTACAGTTCGCATTGGTGCAATAGATGGGGCAACTGGGGCTAAAGGTGACAAAGGCGAAACGGGGCCGACCGGTTCGCAAGGTATTCCCGGTACATCGCAGTATTTTCATGTGAAGTACTCCGCTAATGCGAACGGCAATCCTATGAGTGATACTCCTAATACCTATATTGGTACGGCAGTTACAACGAGTGCGGCCGCTCCGACTGCTAACACGTCGTATAAATGGGTACAGTTGAAAGGTTCGCAGGGCATCAAGGGAGATCAAGGTATCGCGGGACCAACCGGAGCGGATGGTAGAACAAGTTATCTGCACATCAAGTATAGTGACAACGGTACGACCTTTACGGCAAATGGCGGTGAGACGCCGGGTGCTTACATTGGCCAATACACCGACTTCACGGCGGCAGACAGCAATACGTTTTCCGCTTATACCTGGACGAAAGTCAAGGGCGACAAAGGAGATAAAGGCGACAAGGGTGATACGGGTGCAACCGGGCTTCCCGGTGCTCTAATCCGTCCACGCGGTGAGTGGAAAGCAAATACTAACTACGTCAATAATACGCAGTATCGGGATACGGTTATCTATAACGGAAATACTTATTCATGCCGGACGGATCATACTTCTGGGAGTTCTTTCGATGTAACGAAATGGACTTTGTTTAACGAATTTATAAATGTCGCTACGCATTTATTAGTAGCTCAAAATGCAACGATCGATATACTCGGTACGTCTGGTCTATTTATCGGTAATCAAGCCAAAACGCAAGGTTGGTTAATGACAGGCGGTTCGATTAAGCACAATGTAACCGGGCTTGAACTAACAGCAGACGGGAAATTATCACTCCCTAAAACAGGTGCGATATTAGTTGGGGGGAAGACGTTTATCAGTGATGGAAAGATCGTCGCTGATTTTATCGATGTAAACAAACTCGTTGTAAAACGAATAGAAGCTGTTGATGGCACTATTGGAGGCTTTAAGATTTCTGCTAATAGTATAGGGACAGGTTCTACCAGTATACCAACTATAGATAAAAAGGAGATGTTCCTTTACGATGATATGATTGGTTTTAATAGTAAAAATAGGCAAGTTATTGTAGGTCCGTTTAGTACAATGGGAGTCGATTATTTAGGAAGATTCTACGATCACCGTTCAAGACCTTATGATATAAATAGGGGTGTATCTATTAGTGTAACCGGAGGACGAGATAACATAGCACTTGCTATTGATGGTGGCATTGTAGTTGATGGTCAAAGAGGTATTGATGAGTTTTTCAGCTGTGCTGCCGTTTGGAATAATGGAAGGCAGCAGACTCGCGTGTTGCAGTTTAAAAATGGCATTTTATTTAATGCATATTGGGGATAATAATCAAATCACATAATTATGAAAATAGACTTTAGAGAAATTCAAGTAAAAGACATCGAAGGGAATAACAGTACTGTCGATATTGCAAAAATGTTAGGCAATGCGATCTATCAGAGAACTGCCGACTTGGGTGAGTTGGAATTAGCTCAAAACATCTACAAGAACGGTGAAGTAGAAGTATCTCCCGAACAGGCGGAAAGTATTAAAAAATATGTGAGTACGGGGTTCGTCGCTTTTGTTCAGGTAGCGGTTAATAAAGCTTTATCGGTAGAATAATTCAGTTTCAATCACTTTTATTAAAGATATGAACAATATTGATTCAATCATCATCCACTGTTCGGCTACACGTGCTGGACAAGCTTTCAAAGCAAAAGACATTGATCGAATGCATAGAGATCGAAACTTTTCTATGATTGGTTATCACTATATCATTGACTTAGATGGTACCATCGAAGAAGGAAGACCTCTATCAATGGAAGGTGCCCATTGTAATACTAAAGGCACCTCTGGTATATCATACAATAAACATAGCGTAGGAATTTGCTATGTAGGTGGTTTAGACGCTAACGGTAACCCAGCAGACACACGTACTCCTGCACAAAAAATTGCACTAATCGAGTTGGTCTCCCGACTCAAAAGTCAATTCAAGATCACAGAAGTACTAGGTCACAGAGATACTTCTCCAGATCTGAATGACAATGGCATCGTAGAGTCAAAGGAATGGATTAAATCCTGCCCCTGCTTCGACGCTGCAATTGAATTCGGCTACTCTCCTGCAGTTGTTATACGACCATAAGAAAGTTTGTACGAGCATGCAGTGTTTTGTACCAAAGTGTACAAAGACTGTACGCTCGTTATTTACTGGTTTTCAGACTAATAGAAATACATTGTACAAATGTACAATTTAAAATGCAAAACAGTTGAAACACTGCATTCCCTCTTGCTTACTCTCGTTTAAAACATGGGCATACACTAAAGTCTCTTTTAAATCAGAATGTCCTAGTATCTCTTTCAAGGAAGCTATATCTTTAGTCTTACGCAAAAAAATAGTTGCAAAAGTATGTCTACCAACTTTATGTGTAATGTTCTTCTCTATTCCAGCAATAGCAGCTATTTCTTTCAAAAACCTGTTCATAGTCTGGTCGGACGGCAACTTTTCAAAGAGCGGTCCTTTCTTCCTGGTTCCACATATATTTCTCAATAACTGCCGGAGAGGATCTGAAATCGGCACCTGAATTGGAAATGGCTTTCTATTTTTCAGTTTTATTCGAAAGTAGGTAAATG
>ERZ773204.2752-NODE-2752-length-11717-cov-4.902675_pt1 | contig 11717 bp, 7 predicted proteins | sample MGYA00581007_ERZ773204 | MGnify/ENA primary metagenome ERZ773204 (study PRJEB29015, sample SAMEA2737757) | human gut metagenome | biome: human gut; feature: human-associated habitat; material: faeces | place: China | collected 2012 ... | reverse complement strand
CAGGGCGCGAAATTTCCGCAAAGCGCCGCAGCTTTAATTGTGCGGTGTTGCCCTAGTTTATGCGTGCTGCCGCACGGCAGACGTTATTGCAAAAAGGTGCAGATGAGAGTCTGTGCCTTTTGCGTTTGCAGATTATGTGACAGAACGACAAAATTTTGCGAAATTCATTTCTTTCCGGCAAATTTTGTGCTACAATATTACTGTATTGCGATTATGCGGAAAGAGGAACAACAGTATGAAGAAAAGGGTGAAAATCACGGCGTCGCTGCTGGCCGGCGCACTGCTTCTCGGCACGGCCGCGTGCGGCACGGAGAAAACCACGGCGTTCGCAAGTCCGATCGAGCTGACCGTCTGGACGTACTACAACGGCGACCAGCTTGAGTCGTTCAACAGGCTCGTCGAGGACTTCAACGACACTGTCGGCAAGGAGAGGAACATCGAGGTCGTCTCGTCCAGTCAGGGCAGCGTCAACGACCTCGAAACCAACGTGCTGAACGCCGCCGAGGGCAAGGTCGGCGCGGAGGCTCTGCCGAATATCTTCGCGGCCTACGCCGATACCGCCTACGCCATCGACCAGATGGGTCTGCTCGTTGACCTTGCGCCCTACCTTGACGAGAAGGAGCGCGAGCTGTACGTGGAGAACTACCTGACCGAGGGCGACTTCGACGGCAGCGGCAGCATCAAGATCTTCCCGACCGCCAAGAGCACCGAGCTGATGTTCCTGAACGATACCGACTGGCAGAGCTTCGCTTCCGCTACCGGCGCGGATTACAGCGACCTTGCGACCGTCGAGGGCGCGGTTGCCACGGCGGAGAAATACTATGACTGGACGGACGCGCAGACCGCCGCACCCGACGACGGCAAGGCGCTTCTCGGCCGCGACGTCATGGCGAACTACATTCTCGCGGGCGCAAAGGAGCTCGGCGCCACGGTTTGCGATGTCGAAAACGGTAAAATGACCCTGCATTTCGACAAGGACGTTGTCCGCAAGCTGTGGGACAATTATTACGTGCCGTTCATCAAGGGCTATCTGTCCGCCTCCGGACGCTTCCGCAGCGATGAGATAAAGACCGGCGACCTGCTGGCCTATGTCGGCTCGTGCTCGAGTGCGTCCTTCTTCCCGAAGCAGGTCCAGACCGACAGCGGCGACAGCCACGACATCATGATGCGCGTTCTGCCGTGCCCGTACTTCGAGGGCACGAAGCCGGTTTCGGTGCAGCAGGGCGCGGGCATGGTCGTGACGCAGGGCACCGACGAGCAGATCAAGGCATCGGTCGAGTTCCTCAAGTGGTTCACGCAGCCGGAAAACAACATCAGCTTCGCCGTCGGCTCGGGCTATCTGCCCGTTACCCGCGCGGCGAACAGCATGGATGCCATGGAAGAAAGCGGTCTGACGATGACCGACGATATGAAGAGCATTCTCTCGAACGCCATTGACGCGGTAAACAACAACGAGCTGTACACCATGCGCGCCTTCGCAGGAGCCAAGGACGCACGCCACGCGCTCGAATACTGCATGAGCGACCGCGCCGCCGCCGACCGCCGGACGGTCGAGGAGCGCATCGCCGCCGGACAGAGCGCCGCAGACGCGGAGGCGGAGTTCCTGACGGACGAGAATTTTGAAAAATGGTACGATGAAACGCTTGCCTCGCTGAAGACATTCGAAGGCTGACCGCTTCACCACTGACGCCTTGCGAAAGGATGTACGGCTTTGAAACGCAAAATGATGCAGGGAAAACAGAAGAAAGAGCCGAAAGAGCGCAGTCCGAAGACGGTTTTCGGCACGGTTTTCACCGCGCTTGTCGCCGTTCTCGCCATTGAGATCATCATGCTCGTGCTGTCGTTCAACTTCATCGGCTTGAGTGCACGGCTGGACAACAACGCGGAGCAGATTCTCGACAAGCAGGTCGCGAACCGCGCAGGCTATCTGAGCACGCAGATGACTTCGGTGCAGGACCTCACCGAGCTGGACAGCGCGGCAGACCGCGCGGCGATGCAGCTTGTGGGGGAGGGGCAGACGCTTTCAGAACTCACCGGCTCGAACGAGGCGAGCGTTCCGTTTTTCGAGGCGGTGAGCGAGCAGATGGTGCACACGCTGCGCGACAAGAGCGTGACGGGCGTGTATATCGTGCTGAACACAGGCAGCCTGACCGCAAAGCAGAACCAGACCCTGCCGTGCCTCTACATCCGCGACCTCGACCCGACCGCACCGCCCTCGGCGAAGAACGATGACATGCTGCTTGAGCGTGCACCGGCGGAGCTGGTGCACCGGATGAGCCTTTCCACGAGCGAAAACTGGCAGCCGGGCCTTGCGGTCACGGGAACTGAACAGGATGACTTTTTCCGTCTGCCCTACGAGCGGGCGCAGGAGGACAACGGACGCCTGAACACCGCCGATTACGGCCGCTGGTCCACCGAGAGCTACACGCTGACAAACGACAACCACCCGATCATTTCGTACACGCAGCCGCTCATTTCGCCGAACGGCACGGTCTACGGCGTCATCGGCGTGGAGATGCTGACGAGCTACGTGCAGAGCCTTCTGCCGCATTCCGAGCTTCAGAATAACGGCTGCGGCACGTATTTCCTCGCCTATTCCCCCGAAACCACGCAGGACAGCGTCATGACCATGTACCGTGTGGTGACGTCCTCCGCCGACAGCAACATGAACAGCGCAAACGACGCCTTCACCATCAATATGCAGGACAAAAACGGCGGCTGGGCGCGGTTCGGCGGCTTGCGCTATTATGCGTCGGTGGAGCCGCTCTCGCTGTACAGCCGCAACGCGCCCTTCTCCGAGGGGAGCCACTGGATGCTCGTCGGCACGGTTTCCACGACCAAGCTGTTCGAGTTTTCGCGCAGCGTGCAGGGAAGCCTGACGCTGACCGTGCTGATGACTGTGCTCGTGGGTCTGGCGGGCTGTCTGCTCGCAAGCCGCCGCCTGACCGAACCGATCGTGCGTCTGAGCGAGGAGGTCGCGGCCTCCGCGAAGGTGTCGGCGGACAGCATTCCCCACCTGTCGCACACCGGCATCGAGGAGATCGACCGTTTCGCAGCCGCCATCACCGACCTCAGCCGGGGCATCATCAACACCTCGACCAAGTTCCTGCGCATCATGGACATGGCGAGCGTCGAGCTGGCCGGCTACGAGCTGCGTCCGGATACCCCGGTCTACACGACCGGCAACTTCTTCTCCATGCTCGGCCTCGAAAAGCCGGAGGGCACGCTGTCCTCGCGCGAATTTGAGCAGCTGTGGGAGAAATTCGTGGCGGAAAGCGAGAGCTTCGGCCTGCAAAACGGCGGCTGCGTGTTCCGCATTCCGCAGAAGGACGGCACCGTGCGCTATATCCGGCTGCGCGTTGCGTCCGAGAACCGGACGCAGGTCGGCCTGCTTGAGGACGTGACAAGCTCGACCGAGGAGCGCCTGCGCATCGAGCACGAGCGCGACTATGATATGCTGACCGGCCTTTACAACCGCAAGGCGTTCAACCGCATCTGCGAGGATATGTTCCGCGCCCCGGCGCGTCTGGGCCACGCGGCGCTCATGATGCTCGACCTTGACAACCTCAAGAAGCTGAACGACGTCTACGGTCACGACATCGGTGACCGCTATATCCGCGAAACCGGTCACGCGCTCCGTGACGGCATGACCGACCACTCGGTTTGCAGCCGTCTGTCGGGCGATGAGTTCATGGTGCTGTTCTACGGCTACGACAGCCGCGCACAGCTCCGGCGCGACATGAACAACCTCCAGAGCCGCCTGCGTCATGCGTCCATTGTGCTGCCGAACGGCGACTCGTTCGCCATCAGCATTTCGGGCGGCGTGGCGTGGTACCCCGAGGACGGGAACGATATGGCCTCGCTCAAGAAATACGCCGATTTCGCGATGTATCAGGTCAAGCGCTCGCACAAGGGCGGCATGCAGGAGTTCGACATCGGCGTGTACAACGAAGCCGCCTACGAAAGTCAGATCGCGCAGGAATTCGAGCAGATGCTCGCCGAAGAGCGCATTACCTATCATTTTCAGCCGATTTTCGCCTGCAACGGCGAACCGGCGGCCTACGAGGCGCTCATGCGTCCCACGATGCCCAATCTGCATTCGCCCGGCACGGTCATGAAGCTGGCGAAGGAAACCGGACGGTTGTACGACATCGAGAAGCTGACCATGTTCCACGCGCCCGAGATTTTTCGCCAGCGGCAGCAGAGCGGCCTGCTGGATAAGAACGCATGGCTGTTCGTAAACTCGATTGCAAGCGTCTGCCTTGCCGGCGAGGACCTTGAGGAAATGCGTCGCCGTGTAAATGGCATCGGCCGCAACGTCGTCGTCGAGATCACCGAGGAGGAGGACCTCGACCTCGAAATGCTGCACGCCAAGCGTAATGCCAAGATACTTTCCGGCCTGTACGCCCTTGACGATTACGGCAGCGGTTACAGCAACGAGAGCAACATCATCGCGCTCGACCCGGATTTCATCAAGGTCGACATTTCGATTATCCGCGGCATCGACAGCGACCCGAACAAGCAGGAAATCATGCGCAACATCGTGTCCTACGCGCATCAGCGCGGGATGCAGATCGTGGCCGAGGGCGTGGAGACCGCCGAGGAGCTGCGCACCTCGCGTGCGCTCGGCGCGGATCTGTTCCAGGGCTACTTCCTCAGCCGCCCCGGCGCGGTGCCGAGCATGATCGCGCCCGCCGCGAAGGACATTCTGCGCGAGTTCCCGTACACCGTGAGCGATAAGGCAACACCGCACAATTAAGGCAACACCGCGCCTCGTCAGTACGCAAAACTTACTCGCAGATCGCTCTTGTCCAATGATGCGGTATTGTCATAAGTAAATACAGCAGGGCTGCCGAAGCGATTTTGCGTTCCGGCGGCCCTGCTTTTTTCTGGGCAAAACGCACAAAAAGTTTGTGAAAAATTCTACGAACGATATTGTTAAAAAATCTACAATTACCCTTTACAACTTCCGCCCAATACTGTATGCTGATAATAGCAAGTTGTGTCCGCCGGTAAAACGGCATTTCATGGACAAAAGTTCGCCGCAGAGCTTCACCGGAGACTCTGCGGCTTTTCAAGGGAACAAGGGATATAGAGTACATACAAGGAGGATATCAATTCATGAGAGGCGTGGAAACTCGCATTCGAGACATTCGACACCGTATTTTCACCGAGGTCGCGCGTATGGCCTACCATACCGAGTGGCCGACCGACCGCCGCATCGAAGCACTGCCGTATGACATCATGCCGGGCGAGGTAGCATCCAATCGTCAGGATATTTTTCTGGAGCGCGCTATCGTAGGCGAACGCCTGCGTCTGGCGATGGGTCTGCCGTGCCGCAGCGCCGCCGAGCACGCGCCGCTTTCCGACAACATCGACGCGGCCACCAAGGAAGAAACCTACTATACGCCGCCGCTCATTAATATCATCAAGTTCGCCTGCAACGCCTGCCCGGAAAATGAGGTTCGCGTGACCGATGTCTGCCAGGGCTGCATGGCGCGTCCGTGCGTCGAGGTCTGCCCCAAGGGCGCGGTTTCCATCGACCCGTTCACCCGCAAGTCCATCATCGACCAGGAAAAGTGCATCAAGTGCGGCCGCTGCGTCGATGTATGCGCCTACAAGGCCATCAATCACCAGAAGCGCCCGTGCGCCGCTGCCTGCGGCATGGATGCCATCCACTCGGACGCAAACGGCCGCGCGGATATTGACTACGACAAGTGCGTTTCCTGCGGCCAGTGCCTGGTAAACTGCCCGTTCGGCGCGATTGCAGACAAGTCGCAGATTTTCCAGATGATTCGCGCCATTCAGGCAGGCGAGCGCGTTTACGCGGCGGTTGCGCCGGCGTTCGTCGGCCAGTTCGGCCCCAAGGTCACGCCGGGCAAGCTGCGTGCCGCGATGAAGCAGCTCGGCTTCGCCGACATCATCGAAGTCGCCATCGGCGCTGACCTGTGCGCGGCGCAGGAGGCGGAGGACTTCGTCAAGGAAGTTCCTGAAAAGCTGCCGTTCATGGCAACTTCCTGCTGCCCGGCCTGGTCGATGATGGCGAAAAAGTTGTTCCCGGAGCAGGCAAACTGCATCTCGATGGCGCTGACCCCGATGACGCTGACCGCGCGACTCATCAAGCACCATCAGCCGGGCGCGAAGGTTGCCTTTATCGGTCCCTGCGCGGCAAAGAAGCTCGAGGCAATGCGCCGCACGGTTCGAAGCGAGGTTGACTTCGTGCTGACCTTCGAGGAGATGGCGGGCATTTTCGAGGCGCGTCACATCGACGTCAACACCCTCAAGGACGACCCGCACGGCGTAAACGACGCTTCCGCAGACGGCCGCAACTTCGCGGTTTCGGGCGGCGTCGCGCAGGCGGTCGTCAACGTCATCAAGGAGAAGTACCCCGAGCGCGAGGTCAAGGTCGCGAACGCGGAGGGTCTGAGCGACTGCCGCAAGCTGATGATGATGGCGAAGGCCGGCAAGTACAACGGCTACCTGCTGGAGGGCATGGCGTGCCCGGGCGGCTGTGTCGCCGGCGCCGGCACTATGCAGCCGATCAAGAAATCCTCGGTCGCGGTCAATATGTACGCAAAGCAGGCCGAGCATCAGGTCGCAACCGGCACGCATCACGTGGCGGAGCTCGACAAGCTCGTAGACTAAACAGAATACAGAAAGGCTCCCGTTTCTGCAAGATGGAAACGGGAGCCTTTTTCGCGCTTTTTCAGGTGTCGGACGTATTTTCGTCCGTGATTTCGCTCAGGAACAGATTATTGTAGCGGTAGAGGAAGGTCACGATATGGGTGCGCTTGCAGGTGTTGTACGGCCCGAAAATCGTGGGCGTGATGCCCTTGATGAGGCCGGTCTGTGCGCCCCACGCGACCGCCTGCGCGTAGTCGTCCGTGCTCTTGACGTCGCTGAACGGGGAGTCGGACTCGGACGGCGAACCGGCGAGCCGCCAGAGATAGGTGACGGTCATGGCGCGGGTGCAGGGCGCTTCCGGATGCAGCATATCGCCCGTGACGATGCCCTTTTCGTGCGCCCACGCGGCGGGTTTGGCGTACCATTTGCCGTCCGGGACGTCCTTGAACGGGTTGCCGCCTTCAGGCTCGGGAGAGCCGCTCATGCGCCAGATAAAGGTGAGGATCTGCGAGATGTTGCAGGTGTAGTCAGGCATGAACAGACCGTCATACATACCGGTCGTGATGTTGTTATCGACCGCCCAGTTGATGGCGGTGACGAACTCGGGACTGGTCGGCATATCGGTGAAGCTGACCGTGGTTTCGGCGGGGGCAGCGGTGTTCTCGGCGGCGAGAGCCGGAACGGTGAGGTTTGCGCAGAGCAGTCCGGCGAGCAGGAGAGAGGTGATTTTTTTCATGAGGGGCGTTCCTTTCAAAAACAGGGGGAGCGGGTGATGCACAGGAATTATCCACAGCTTGTGGAAACTTTCGGTGGATGAGACTGTCGGAAAAACTAACGTTTTTCCGACAATCTGTGTTTTGACTTCGCAAAACACGGACGGAGAAAAGTTCCTATGCAGAAACTTTTCTCTCTCTGGAGGTATAAAAACCGAGATACATGCTCCCGGTTTTTATGATTTTGCGTTGCAAAATCTATTTCATGCGCGCTTCCGCGCGAAACACTGTATTCTCGAAAAATTGACTTTATCGACAGACTGGGATTTATTACAGCGTTGCGAATACAGGGAAAAACCGGCTCAGCAGGTAGAATATCACCGGCAGAAAGACCGCCGGGAGCAGGTTGCCGACCTTTATTTTATCCTTGCGGATCATGTTGAGGCTGACCGCGAAAATCAGCACCGAGCCGACGCAGGACATCTGCTCGATGAGCGCATCGGTCATCCATGGGCGGATAAACCGCGCGAGGAGGGTGATTGCGCCCTGATACACGCCGAGCGGCAGGACGGAGAGAAACACGCCCTTGCCGAGCGAGGCCGCGAACACGACCGCCGCGATGCCGTCGATGATGGCCTTCGCGATGAGCAGCGAGGCGTCGCCCGAAAGGCCGTCCTGAAGCGAGCCGACAATGGCCATTGCGCCGATGCAGATAAGCAGCGAAAAGCTGACGAAACCCTCGACAAAGTGGCTGTCGCCGCTGCTTTTCAGCCGGTTCTGACAGAAAACGCCGAAGTCCTCCAGGTGCTTTTCAATGTTGAGCGCTTCACCGATGAGTGCGCCGAGCGCAAGGCACAGAATGAGCAGCATGGTGTGCTGGGTGGAGAATTTGCCGTCCTCAATGGTCAGCAGCGTGCTGACCGCGCCGCCGATGCCGATGAACATCGTGCACAGGCCAATGCCCTGCATGATGGTTTCCTCAAAGCGTTTGGACAGGCCGTTTTTGAGCAGCATTCCGATGGAGGCGCCCGCGAGAACGGTGCCGCAGTTTACGATGGTTCCGAGTCCGATCATTGGTTGCTTCCTTCTTGTTCCGAGAGATAAAATGGGGTTTTGCGGTAATGTCCGCCGCCGGGGAGCGGCACGGGCCGCGCAAGGTCGTACAGGTCGTCCGCAAAGGCGTCGAGCCGCAGCGCAGGCTGCATCTCGTCCGGCAGGCGCTTTTCCGTCGATGGTTTGACGATGAGCGGAAAGCCGTCCGTCCGACGCAGAAGCGCTCTGCCGCGCGGCCCGAGGGCCAGTACGCGGGCGTACTGCGGCAGGGGGGAGGCGGACGGCGCAAGGCCGAGTGCGGCGCGGAGCAGCGCCCGGCGCACCCGTGCGGCAGGAAAACGGCGTGTTCTGGCCTTTTCTACCGCGTCCGAGAACGAAACCGCAGAGAAAACCGCGCTTTGCAGCCGCTCGTCAAAGCCGTCCGCCGTGCCGCTCGCAAGCACGCCGCGAAAGAGCGCCGACCGCAGCAGCGCGAGAAGCGTGCTCTCGGGGAGGGATACCGGCGCACCGCCGCGTTCGCGTTCGCGCCGATAGATTTCGGCGGACGCCTCGGGCAGATAGGGCAGGCAGAAGCGCTCGTTTTCCTCGCGCAGCGCCCGGCGGAGCAGACTTGCGGAGGCAAAGCCGCCGGAGGGAGTGGCCTCATCGTGGGCTGCGCCGCGCCGCTCGACCGCAACCGGCCGCATCGGGAACCGTGCAAGCGCCCGGCAGTATTCGATGCCGAGGGTGTTGTTCGGGCTGGAAAGCAGTTCGGCCGCCGCAGGGCTTCGCCCGGCAAGCTCTTGCTGGCGCTGTGCCGCGAAGGAAAGACCCGACCGGCTGCCGCCGGTGAGCGAAAGCGCGTTCAAAGCGTCCGCCGCCTGAAGGAAAAGCGAAATATCTGCGTTTTCCGCGCCGAACGACAGCGAGTCGCAGCCGATTTTGTGCAGCAGCGCGACCGCGCCCTGCGCGAAGCCCTCGGCGGAGCTGAGCGCCGCCGCGAGCGGCAGCTCGAGCACGAGGTCCGCGCCGCCGCGCACCGCCATTTCCGCGCGGGCGTACTTGTCCAGCAGCGCAAAATCGCCGCGCTGCACGAAATTGCCGCTCATCGCGCAGACGATGACGGCGTCTCCGCCGAGACTTTCGTGCGTGCGGCGGATGTGAAACATATGGCCGCTGTGAAACGGGTTGTATTCTGCAACGATGCCGCAGACAGAGGAAGAAAAGTTCATCGTATCACCATAAAATGCGCACGTAAGTGAGCCATTCAATAGAATTTGCTTTGCAAATTCCAAAAAAACGGGGGCGTGTACCTCGGTTTTTTGACTTTGAGAGAGAAAATAGTTTCCGCATGGGAACTATTTTCCGTCCGTGTCCGGCGAAGTCCGGACACTTATTCGCTGTAAAACGGGTTTTACAGCGAGCGCGAAGCGCAAAAAGGTCTTGTACATTTGCCTGAAATCGTGTAAAATAAGAATATAGCATTATTATATAGGCTTCCGCGGCTTTGTGCAAGCCGCCAAATACGGCATGAGGGAGTTTTTGCAAATGAAAGTTTTGGTTATCAACGCTGGCAGTTCTTCTCTGAAGTACCAGCTGCTCGACACCGCCTCCGGCGAGGTTATGGCCAAGGGCCTGTGCGAGCGTATCGGTATTGACGGCGTGCTGACCCACACCGGCAACAAGTCGGACGAGAAGTTCAAGTTCGACATCGCAATGCCGACCCATAAGGAAGCGATCCAGTCCGTTATCAACGTACTGCTCGATCCGGAAAAGGGCGTTATTTCTTCGATGAGCGAGATCGACGCTGTCGGCCACCGCGTAGTACACGGCGGCGAGTTCTTCTCGGACAGCGTTATCATCACCGAGAAGGTCCTCAAGGCAATTGAGGACTGCGTACCGCTGGCGCCGCTCCACAACCCGCCCAACCTGATCGGTATTCAGGCCTGCCGCGAGGTTATGGGTCCGGACGTTCCGATGGTCGCTGTATTCGATACCGCATTCCATCAGACGATGCCCCAGTCGCATTACATGTACGCTATCCCGTATGAGTACTACGAGAAGTACAAGATCCGCCGCTACGGCTTCCACGGCACCAGCCACAAGTACGTTTCTCAGCAGGCAGCTGAAATGCTCGGCCGTCCGCTCGAGGAGCTGCGCCTTATCACCTGCCACCTCGGCAATGGTTCTTCCATCTGCGCGATCAACGGCGGCAAGAGCTTCGATACCTCCATGGGCTTCACCCCGCTGGACGGTCTGCCGATGGGTACCCGTGCAGGCAACATCGACCCGGCCATCATCGAGTTCCTGGCTGAGCACGAGAACATGGACGCACACGAGGTCATCAATATCCTGAACAAGAAGTCCGGTATGCTCGGTATCTCCGGCGTATCCTCCGACTTCCGCGACCTGGACACTGCTGTTGCTGACGGCAACGCGCGCGCCGCTCTCGCGAAGGATATGTTCAACCTGTCCGTTAAGAAGATCATCGGCTCTTACGTTGCTGAAATGGGCGGCGTAGACGCTATCATCTTCACCGCAGGCGTAGGCGAGAACGACCGTTCGGTTCGTTGGGACGTCTGCGAGCACCTCGAGTACCTCGGCATCAAGATCGACCCGGAGAAGAACAAGTACCGCGGCAAGCAGATGGATATCTCCATCGACTGGGCTCGCGTTCGCGTACTCGTCATCCCGACCAACGAGGAACTGATGATTGCGAAGGACACCGAGCGCCTGGTAAACGCTGCAAAGTAATTTCAGAAAAAACGGGGCGGGCTGCGGCTCAGCCCTGTTTTTTCGTCTGTGGGAGAAAAATATGGAAGACTTTGATCTGAAGCGGGAGCGCCGCTACTGCGGGCGGCTCGGCTTTGCGATGCTGTTCGTCCTGCTCTGGACGCTTGTCTGGCAGTACGGCCTTCTGGCGCTCGATACGTTCGTGATACCGGGCGTTCTGCCGGACGCGCTGTATTACGGACTGATACTCGTGGGCGGCTACGAGGTGGCGCTGCCCGTGGCGTTCCGTATCTGTAAAGATATGCCGCCGATGCCGTTCTGCAAGGAAGCGCCGCGCCTTCGCGTCTTTGTTCGCTGGGCGGTCATCGGCTTCGCGCTCATGTGGTTCGGCTCGCTCATCGGAAACGGCGTGACCGGCCTTATCGGTTCGCTGACCGGCAGACCGCCCGCGCCGCTCGTGGACGAGATGATGAACGCGCTGCCGCTGTCGATTGAGCTTGTCTGCGTCTGCGGCCTCGGGCCGCTGTGCGAGGAGCTGCTGTTCCGCGGCCTGCTGGCGGGACGGCTCGCGCGGTACGGTCAGGCGCCCGGCGCGTTCGTTTCCGCGCTGCTGTT
>ERZ773204.2746-NODE-2746-length-11732-cov-19.162542_pt1 | contig 11732 bp, 10 predicted proteins | sample MGYA00581007_ERZ773204 | MGnify/ENA primary metagenome ERZ773204 (study PRJEB29015, sample SAMEA2737757) | human gut metagenome | biome: human gut; feature: human-associated habitat; material: faeces | place: China | collected 2012 ... | reverse complement strand
CGGGAGCAGACCTATCTGCTGTACCGCTATGGCTTCACCGATGGCGAGGAACATCCGCTGATCGGCACGGCGATATACTTTCACCTGACAAAAGGCCGCGCTAAAAAGACCGAGGAACAGGCTATGGATAATTTGTGGCTGGAACTGCCGTGGTGGTTTGATTGAATGAAAAGAAAAATCGTGATCGTCAATTTTCAGGATTGCGTTGATTTGCTGCTTTTATCGTTTTGTCGTAAATTTACGTTTTACATCTGCTGCATCCTTTGCGTCCGTTATCCGGTCGTTCCGGTGTGCAAAAAGTGTGCAAAAATGTGCGGAGTCCAAATCAGCCCATTAAAAATAGAAATTCAAGGGGTATATTTTATTCCCCACTGCATAATGGCATAAAATACCGGCAATAAATCTTGTCCTTTCTGTGTTAGGGAGTATTCTACTCGCAACGGCATCTCATTGTACTGGATCCGTTGTATACGGGAAATTTTGCAGGAAGGATGAAAAAGCGGCAGAACTGCAACGGAAAAAGAAAAATATCCTCACGGGCTACAGATTTACAACAGCTCCTTTTCATAAAGAAAATTTTATCACCGTCAGACGAAACACGCGGTCGAGGAATAAAAACTCCGAAAACTGGATGTTTTTGATAGAAAACACAGGAAAAACTTGTGGAAAAGGTTGAATTGAAGGAAAACGAACAGCTTGTTGTTGCATTGAACAGTCAAAAAGTGCATAATAAAGGCAGACAACGACCTGTGAGGAGGTTTTGGCGTTGAAAACAGAAAGCGGCAAGGAAAAGCGGATGGTCCAGGAACTGGACCTTTTGAAAAAACATCAGAAAATATCAGTAAAAGAACTGGCAGCAGCGCTTGGGGTATCTGAGATGACCGTGCGGCGGGATCTGGAACTGCTGCGCAAGAACCATGTGCTGGAGCGCAGCTATGGTTATGCCACGCTGGTAGAAGGAGGAAACGGCTACTCTTACGAAGGCGAAAACTACGACCTGCGCCGGGCACGGCTGGAAAATTTTGCGGAGAAAGACCGCATCGCCAAATATGCAGCTTCTCTCATCCGCCCGGACGACTGGGTGTTCCTCGACAACGGCACCACCGTTTCACGGATGACGTTCTACCTGCCCACGGATTTTGAGTATACGGTACTCTGCTACAACTTCCTCATCCTGGCTGAATTGCTCAAACACTCGAATATCAAGGTCATTTTTCCCGGCGGCTACTACCACCCCGAGGATTATAACTTTACTTCCCCCGAGGCGGTGGAGTTCATCCGCCGCCACCGGGCCAACAAGGCCTTTCTCTCGGTGTCGGGGGTCCACCAGAGTTTGGGCATCACCTGCATCAACGCCAACATCGTGGAGAACAAAAAGGCTATGATTGAATCCTCAGCCCAGAACATCATTCTGGCGGATTCCAGCAAGTTCGGGCTGGTAAAGGCCAACCACTTTGCGGACATCCCGGATATGGATCTGGTCATCACCGATACCAACCTTCCTGCCGGGTGGAAAAAGATCCTGGCAAATGCACAGACGCAGCTCAAAATGGTCTGATAAAATGAAGATGAGGGGGCTGTAGCAAAATGCAGTGCCCTCTATTTTGACGGTAATACGCGATAATTTAAGCTGAAATCTCACATAAAGAAAAGCAAGTGCAACACTTTTTCTCGAAAACCAGAATTTTTTGATGGAGATGTGATGCACTTGCTTTTTGTATTGTTCACTTTTTCGCTTATTTTTGAAATTGTTATAGCTATTTGTGTTGTGCTATTTTGCAACAGCCCCTTTTTGTGTTCATTTAAACATGATTTGAGTGAGCGAGATATAACTTTTTTGTGCTTGATAGGCGGCTGAAAGCTGTCTGGGCGAATCGAAAAACTCGGAAGGAACTTGTTTGAATAAACAAAATACAACGTAAAAAAGATTCTTTGCGACGATGCTGGATACTTGAGCCAAGGAGAAAAGAATACAATGCAACAAATGTTCAAAAGAACAAAAATAGCATGATTTTAATGGCGCAAGTGAACAAAATATGCCCGGAAATGTGTGCAATGTCATGAAATGAAACAAAAACTATTGACGAATCCGGGAGAGAATGTTATTCTCTGCTCAGAGAACGAACAAACGGTATGTTTGAATAAACAGAGAGGAGCAGAGCTGTGAGACTGACAGAGATAACAGACGACCTGACGGGCGCTGCTGATTCCGGCAGTTACTTCACCGCACGAGGCCGGAAGGTGCGTATCTGTACGAATGGACGGTGCAGTCTGGAACATGAGACCGACGAGATCCTGACCGTGAACCTCTCTTCCCGCAACACCGCGCAGGACAAGGCACGGCAGCTCCACGCAGACCTTCTGAGGCGGCTCGAGCCGGGCGGCTTCTATATGAAGAAGATTGGCACCGGCTTCCGGGGCAATGACTCCTACGAGCTGGACGGTCTGCTGGACGGCTGGCCGGACTACAATGTGTTCATTGTGGACAACGCTCCCGACCTCGGTACCTTTACCCTTTATGGCAACCAGTACTGTGAGGGCGAGATCCTCCCCAAGTCGGTTTATGCTAACGACCCCATCTTCCCACCGACGGAATCCTACATCCCCAAAATTCTGGGAAAGGACACCGACAAGAAGATCGGTCTGGTGGACATCGACGCAGTAAAGGGCGGCGAGGAAACGCTGCTGGCCGCTGTGGAACATCAGCTGGCCGAGGAAACACGCATTCTGGTGTTCGACGCCATCACCCGGACAGATGTCCTTCATCTGCTCAAGACGCTGGCGCCCCGATACCCCAAGGTGCTCTGGACCGGCTCTCTGGGCATCGCAGACGGTCTGGCCGAATATCTCTACGGCCCGGCGCAGCCCCACACCTTCCCTGTGCGGGACATCCGGAGCCTTTGCTTCTGTGCTTCGGCCTACGACATCGCTCATAAGCAGATCACTTATTCTGCGGAGCGTGGGCTGCAGACCGTGCCGCTGGACATCGACGCCTACATCGAGGGCGGCAAAGAGGTGCCGCAGCGGGCCGCAAAGCAAGCAGAGCAGCTGCTGGGGCAGGGGAGCGTCATCCTCTTCCCACAGGTGGAAAAATACTCCTACAAGCCCGGCACCAGCAAAGCTATCATGGAGTGCTTTGCACAGGCTGCGGCAGCGTTTGACCACGATGCCGCATTCGACCGGCTGGTCATCATCGGAGGCGAGACTTCGCAGGGCGTGCTCCGGCAGTTCGGCGTTGAGCATCTGCAGCTCGGCTGCGCACTGGAACCCGGCGTGGCACAGGGGCTGATGCTGGACGGCTGCTTCGCAGGCCGGGAGTTCGCTCTCAAGGGCGGCAGCATGGGCCGTGAGGATACGCTGGAAAAGATGCTCTGCCGGAAGGAGGTCGTTTACTGATGGAACATGAATCGATCGTCTGGCCGAAACCGGCCGATGACATCATCCGCTACTCGGCACTGGTCTACCAGAAGGGTTTGGTAAGTGCAGCGGGCGGAAATGTCAGTGCTCGGCTGGGAGGTGATATGCTCATCACCGGCAGCAATGTGCCGCTGCGGGCAGTCACCTACGAAGGTCTTGTGCTCTGCGACGCTGAGGGACATGTCAAGCGAGCAGCGCAGGGGCTGAAGCCCTCTAAGGAGACGCGGTTCCATCTGGATGTCTACCGCCTCCGCCCTGAGATCAACTATATCATCCACGCCCACCCCACCTATTCGGTGCTTTGGACGCTGCAGAAAAAGCCGCTGCCCCTCTACACCGAGTCGGCAAAGCTCAAGCTCGGCGAGGTGCCCATCGTGCCCGACCGGGCACCCGGTTCCACAGAGCTGGCCGATGTCGTGGCAGAAACGGTGGCCAACGCATCGGCGGACACAAGGGCTTTCCTGATGGAAGGCCACGGCATCCTCGTTATGGGCAAGACCATGGAAGAGTGCTTCGATCAGGCAGAGCTGTTGGAAGATACAGCCAAGATCGCGTTCCTGCAGCAGCTGGCCTGCCTCCGCTGAGGCTTTGATAATTACGAACTGTAAAAACAGGATATAAAAACAAAAAGAAAAAGGAGAATAATCTTATGAGCACCAAGAAAATTTCCCGCCGTGATTTCCTGAAGGCCGCCGGAATCTCCGCTGCTGCCATTGGCCTGACCGCCTGCGGCGGCTCTTCCAGCACCGCAGCTTCCACCACCGGCAGTGCAGGCTCTGCTGCTGCATCGGCTGAGAGCGCTACTTTCTCGGTCACTGCAGACGTCACCGGTGACCGCGCCCCCTATGTGGAACGCTTTGCTGAGCTCATCTCAGACAAGACCGGCGGCCGCTATCAGGCCAACGTCATCGCCGCAGGCTCTCTGGGCAACGGCTCCGACATGGCACAGATGCTGCAGATGGGTACGCTGGATGTGCTGATGAGCGACGATATGACCATGGACGGCGTGCTGGACGGCGCACTGGGCTTCGCATGGCTGCCCGGTCTGGTGGCTGACTACGACGAGGCGGATAAATACTACCTCAAGGGCTGGATCGCCGACGAAGTGGCCAAGATTATGGAGCAGAACAGCCTCATCCGCATCTCTTCTTACTGCAACGGCTTCCGTCAGGTGGGCAACATCATCCGCCCCGTCACCGAGATGTCTGACCTGGCCGGCCTGAAGATCCGCACCCCGTCCGTCGCCTCTGTTGTCTCTTTCTATGAAAAGTGCGGCGCACTGCCCGTCATGATCGCCGGTTCTGAGGTGCTGAATGCCCTGCAGACCGGTACCGTCGATGGTCTGGATAACGCGATCTTCAATTACACCAACCAGGGTGTTCTGGATGTTATCACCCACATCACCGAACTCAACTACTGCTACTCCGGCGGCTGCTTCATCGCAGGCGCTCCCTTCTGGGAAAAGCTGAGCGACGAGGACAAGGCCGCCTTCAAGGAGGCTGCACAGGAGGCTTCTGACGAGTTCACAGAGTTCTTCCGTGAGAAGACCGAGAAGATCACCAACGACGGCGTGGCCAGCGGCCAGTGGACCGTGGATCAGCCCTCCGATGATATGAAGGCTAAGCTGCAGGAGATCTACCAGCAGATCTGGGAAGAGAGTCGCGGCACCTACAGCGACGAGATCATGGACGCCATCACCAGCGGTGATTACAAGAACAAGTAAGGCTATGTGGCGCTCCATACTTTGATGTAAAGTGATTCTGCCGCCTTGCGGGGAGTGCCCGGGACGGCAGTTTATGAAAGGAGGCAAATGCTGTGAACAGCAATAACAAAACGCTGCAGGGCTTGAAGAAGGTCAACGACAGACTGTTGGGCATCGAGACCTTCCTGCTGGCTCTTATCACAATTCTGCTGGTCGCGGCCATCTTCATCGAGGTGGTTTGCCGGTATTTCCTGTTTATCTCTGCCGCGTGGGCAGAAGAGCTCACCCGCTATCTCTTCATCTGGTTGACCTACATCGGCTCAGCCTACGCTATCTGCGACAACAGCCACACCGAGATCGATGTGCTCAAGCAGGTGCTTATGAAGATCAAGGGCCCGGCCCGCGAAAAGTGGCTCAAGGCGCTGGAAGTCGCAGCCATCGTTTCCACTTTTGCATTCCTGGTCGTCTTTGCCAAGCTCTTCTTCGACTATATGATGAAGATTTTCGGTACCCCCCAGACTTCGCCCACCATGCGCATCCCCATGGGCTGGGTCTACCTGCCGGTGTTTATAGGCATCGTGCTGGCAGCCCTGCACGAGGTGTACATGCTTGCAGCCTGCCTGCTGGGCGGCGATAAGAAGTCTGCCGCCGAGGCGGACAACTGAGAAAGAGGGTGAAATTATGACAGCGCTTCAAGCTTTGCTTATCTTCCTGATCTCCTTCATGGTGGTGGCCGTCCTGTTCAAGATGCCAGTCTCCTTTGCACTGGGCACATCCTCTCTACTGGTGCTGGCTTTTGGCGGCTACAATCTGGTCACTGTGCCCCAGTTCGCGTTCTCCGGTCTGGACAGCTTTGCTCTGCTGGCCATCCCGTTCTACATCTTCGCCGGTGTCATCATGGAATACAGCGGCATCTCCAAGATGCTGATCGACTGGATCAAATCTTTTGTGGGTCGCATCCGCGGCGCCACCGGCGTCATCACCATCTGCGCCTGCATGGCCTTCGGCGTTCTGACTGGCTCGGCTATGGCTACCATCTCCGCCATCGGCAAGATGATGGTGCCCGAGCTGGAAAAAGAGGGCTACCCCAAGGCTTATAACTCCGCTTTGCTGGCGGCTACCTGCTTTCTGGGCATTCTCATTCCCCCGAGTGTCCCCGGCATCATGTACGCTCTGGCCTCCGGCGGCAAGATCTCTGAAATCTGGATGTCTACCATCGGCCCTGCCTTCATTTTTGCAGTGGGCTATTTCGTCATTAACTACTTCCGCATCGGCCGTCATCAGGTTAAGCCGGAAAAGGTCAATATGGCGTTCAGTGAAAAAGCCCGTCAGATCGGCAAATCCACCTTCTACGCTATCCCGGCCCTGCTGATGCCCATCATCATCTATGGCGCTATCTACGGCGGCTTCTGCACCGTTACGGAGGCAGGCGCTGTGAGCTGCGTTTACGGTATCCTCTATTTCGCCGTTCTGAAAATCATCAACAAAAAGAAGATCCAGATCACCTTCTGGCGCTGTTGCGCCATCGCCGGTGCGTCCACTGCCGTTATCGGCCTGCTGAACGCCTTCTCCGCTGTGGCCGGCAAGGTCATGACGCTGGCCGGTATCTCCTCCTTCCTGTCCAACCTGATCACGGCCAACATCTCCAGCCGCTGGGGCTTCCTGCTGATGATCAACATCCTGTTCATCTTCATGGGCACATTCATGGACATTAACGCCACCATCCTCATCATGACCCCGCTGTTGCTGCCCGTGGCGCAGACTTACGGCATCAGCACCATCCACTTCGGTGCCATCATGCTGGTCAATATGTGCGTTGGCTTCCTGACTCCTCCCTTTGCTGTCGGTATCTTCGTTTCCACCAAGATCGCCCACTCCACATTTGGAGAAACGGTCAAGGAAGCCATCCCCTTTATGGGCGTGGGCCTGATCGCCATCCTGGTCACCACCCTCTGCCCGCAGTATATCAACTTCTTTGTGAACCTGCTTGCGTAAACAACAGAAACGAGGTAACAGTATTATGATCGGAAAAGAAATTCGTCTCAAGCGCCTGATGCCCACCGAGGACGGTAAGTACTTCGGCCTGACCGTAGATCATGCCATGGGCCGTGGTGTGATGAAAGGTCTGGATACCATCGATGATACCATTGCCAAGATGGTGGCCGGCGGTCCGAATGCCATCACCATGCATAAGGGCATTGCAGAACACTGCTTTGCTCCCTACGCAGGCAAGACCTGCCTTGTGCTCAAGTTGACCACCTTTGGCGTCTACCATTACGAGAGCGATGTGCAGGTGGCCAGTGTGGAAGAAGCCATTGCCATGGGTGCCGACGCCGTGTCGGTGGGCTGCATCCTGGGCGGTGACAATCAGGAGCAGCAGATTGCCATGCTGGGCCGCATCAGCGAGGAAGCTCACCGCAACGGGATGCCCCTCATCAGCCATATCTATCCCCGCGGCAACCATATCACCGGAGACGACCAGCGTAGCGTGGAGAACGTGATGTACGCTGCCCGCACTGCTGCAGAGCTGGGGGTGGATCTGGTAAAGACCACCTACACCGGTGACCCCGAGAGCTTTGCCCGGGTAGTGCAGGCTGCCCCCACCCGGGTGGCCATTGCCGGAGGCAACGGCTGCAAGACCGCACAGGATTTCATTCAGATGACCCGTGATGTCATGGATGCCGGTGCTGCAGGCGTGACTTACGGACGCTTCGTGTTCCAATACCCCCATGTGACCCCGCTGGTCAAGACTCTGGGACAGGTGGTACACAATGGTCTGTCCGTGAAGGAAGCCATGGAGCTGCTGGACACGCTGGAGCATGAGGATGCATAAGGGAGGACCGCTATGCTGAAATTTGATCTTCAGAAGCCCAATGATGTGGTAGCCTTTGGCCGCGCCACCATCGATCTCTATGCCAATGAGATCGGCCCCATGGAGGAAGCAAAGACCTTCTCCAAATATGTGGGCGGCTCTCCCGCCAACACCGCTGTCGCCATGGCCCGTCTGGGCCTGAAAGTTGGCTACATCGGCAAGGTGTCTGATGACCAGTTCGGACGCTTCATCGTCAGATATCTGGTTGACCAGGGGGTGGATACCTCCCACATCGAGACAGCCGCCCCCGGCATCCGTTCCGGTGTGACCATGGGTGAGATCAAAGAGGGCTCGTGCAACTGTTTCATGTACCGCACCGACTGCGCCGACCTTCACATCGACTGTGCTCAGCTGGACGAGAGCTATATCGCCAGCCACAAGCTGCTGCTCATCTCGGGCACATCTCTCTCCCATTCTCCGGCGCGGGAGGCTGTGTTCCTCGCCATCGCCATGGCAAAGCGGAACGGTGTGGTTGTTGCCTTTGACCTCGACTACCGTGACGGAACCTGGGACAATGACGACGAGACCAGTATCTATTTTACCCTCGCCGCCCAGCAGGCTGATATGGTGCTGGGAACCCGGGAAGAGTTTGATAAGATGGAAGAACTTTTCCACCCGGGCAACCATGATGACGACCGGAGTGCTCACTGGTTGATGGAGAAGGGTGTAAGCCTTGTCTCCATCAAGCAGGGCAAAAAAGGCTCTCATCTCTATACCGCCGAGGGCCGCACCATGGGCGGTATCTATCCAACAAAGGTGCTCAAGAGTTTTGGTGCGGGAGACTCCTACTCCGGCTCTTTCAACAATGCGTTGATACGTGGGAAGAGTCTGGAAGAAGCACTGAAGTATGCTGCAGCAGCTGCTTCAATCACCATTACCGGCCATAGTTGCTCCGATGCCATGCCCACCTTGGATCAGGTAGAAGAGTATATGCAGACCCACGAGTATCAGATGCCGGAGACTTGAGAACCACTGCAAGAACCATATCACTCCCCCTTTTTTAACACAGAAGCCGCGCATTGACAGGACGTGCGGCTTCTGTATTTTTGTTTGTTCGGGCACAAAGCGGGATGCGGCCACTCAAACCAATGCCGTCAAGTCGGTAGGGGATAGGGCGATTTATCATTTGTCGGAGAGTAAGTGCACGGTTTCTGCACGGATTTTGCACGGTTTCAAAACGTGCAGAGGGTGCTTTTCGCTGCAAATTCCGACAAAGGGGGCAGAAATTACAGAGTGAAAAATCACGTTGTTTTGATGTAAAATGACGATGACTCGAAACTTCCATCTTTTGAGACGAACCCACGGCTTGCTCTCTTAATCAGTGGGCCCAGGGTTCGAGTCCCTGGAGGTGCACCAAACAATGAAAATCCGAACCTTTTCTCGATAGGAGAAGGGTTCGGATTTTTCGTTTTCTTCGGAAAATTAGCGTTTGCGAAGCAATGAAAGCCCCAGTGGGGCTTTTAAGCGCCGGAACGGTCTGCGTTAGCAGATGGAGGGGCCTTGCCCCGACAAGTTCCACGCAGGTGTCCGTGGAAGATGAAATCCGAAATTATAGATCGACCGACACAAACCAAACGATGATTTCAGGAGGACACGATTATAAAGTACGATGCAAGGGCTTGCCACTATAACAGGGATACTGGGTGCGTGGAGCTACTGCTCCGGGGTGGGCGAAAAATTTCCATCGACTGCACCGGGGTCGAGGATATGTTGGGTGTTACCATGGCACAGAGGTCAGAACTGGACTACCTCATCTACAATGACCCGCTGGCGTATGCAGACCTGATTCTCAATGGTGAGCCGGAGAAATACTTGAAAAACGTAACCGGGAGCCACAGGCTAGAAATCTGAATGAATGCTGGACAGTACCATTTTTTGAGCTGGTGTTGTCCAGCATTTTTTGGGCGTTGGCTGACCAATTTTAATGGAATCTTTATACTTCTACAATTTTCTTTACGGCTCTTTTATCTATTCCGTGCTAATCTTTATGCACACGGATAGGTAAAGGAGCTTTTATGATTCAATATCCTCGTTACAAGCGGCACCGTTTTTCTTCTTTTCAGGTCATTATTGCAGGTTTTGCGGTAGTCGATCTGGTGGGCGCATTGCTTCTGATGCTTCCGATTGCTACACAGCAGCGGTGCGTCACACCGTTCCATGAGGCACTGTTTACCTCCACCTCCGCCCTTTGTGTGACCGGTCTTGTAGTACAGGATACCGGAAGCTACTGGTCGGCTTTTGGGCAAAGTGTGATCCTTCTTCTGATCCAGATCGGAGGATTGGGCGTCATTACAGTGGGCGCTGCCTTTGCGCTGCTTTCTGGGCGAAAGATCTCCCTCAAGCAGCGCAGCACGATGCAGGAAGCTACTGCTGCCCCGCAGATGGGCGGCATCGTACGGCTGACAGGCTTTATTCTGCGGATCACCGCCCTGTTTGAATTGGTCGGTGCTGCACTGCTGCTACCAACATTTTGTGCCGATTATGGATCGCGAGGGATCTGGTATGCGTTGTTTCATTCCATTTCGGCGTTCTGCAATGCAGGTTTTGACCTGCTGGGAACAGAGGGGGCAAAATTTGTTTCGCTGACACAGTATGCAGACGATCCGCTGCTTACCACAGTGATCGCGGCACTGATCGTCTTTGGCGGTCTTGGCTTTCTGACATGGGAGGACATTTATACATATCGCCTTGATTTTCACCGTTACCGGATGCAGAGCAAGGTGATCCTTGTCACGACAGCATTTCTTCTGGTACTTCCGTCGCTGTACTTTTATTGCTTTGAGTTCACGGCAGGTTCTGCCCGGCAGCGCATTTTATTGTCGATGTTCCAATCCGTTACACCCCGTACTGCCGGTTTTAACACCGCTGATCTTGCTGCGATGGGGAGCTCATCCCAGACGTTGATGGTGGTTCTGATGCTGTTGGGCGGTTCGCCCGGATCTACGGCAGGCGGCATGAAAACCACAACATTTGCCGTTCTGCTGGCCAATATGTGGGCGACCTTCCGCCGCAGAGAAGATGCCGAATTTTTCGGGCGGCGCATAGATGGTTCCGCGGTCAAGAATGCTGCCACGATTGCAGGGATGTATTTGACGCTGTTCTTCCTCGGAGCCTTTGTCATTGCTACGGCAGAGCAGCTGCCGATGTCGGTCTGTCTGTATGAGACCGCTTCGGCTGTGGCAACGGTAGGTCTGACATTGGGCATCACGCCGCAGTTGGGCATCCTTTCGCAGGGGGTGCTGATCGCACTGATGTTTTTGGGACGTGTTGGCGGATTGACGTTGATTTATGCGGCTTTTGGCAGCAGCCCTGCCCACTCTCGTCTGCCGCAGGAGAAAATCGCGATCGGATAAAGGAGACAAGTATGAAATCGATTCTTTTGATTGGGCTTGGCCGTTTTGGCCGCCATATTGCGCAGGAACTGAATGAGCTGGGTCATCAGGTCATGGCGATCGACAGCAACGAAGACCGTGTGAACGCCGTGCTTTCCTATGTGACGAATGCACAGATCGGTGACAGCACCAGCGAATACTTTCTGCGCTCCCTTGGTGTCGGCAATTTTGATGTGTGTATCGTAACAATCGGCGGCAATTTTCAGAGTTCGTTGGAAACAACATCACTGCTCAAAGAATTGGGGGCAAAGCTTGTGGTCTCTCGTGCAGAGCGGGATGTACAAGCCAAGTTTTTGCTGCGCAACGGTGCGGATGAAGTGGTCTACCCGGAAAAGCAGCTGGCAAAGTG
>ERZ773204.2744-NODE-2744-length-11734-cov-4.035791_pt1 | contig 11734 bp, 9 predicted proteins | sample MGYA00581007_ERZ773204 | MGnify/ENA primary metagenome ERZ773204 (study PRJEB29015, sample SAMEA2737757) | human gut metagenome | biome: human gut; feature: human-associated habitat; material: faeces | place: China | collected 2012 ... | reverse complement strand
AATATCATAGCAATGATTTGGTGCTGACAAAACGACCAGAATAGAAAAAGATTCAGATACCAGATGACAGAACCCGGAGGATGGCTTTTCCCGGCGCAGCAAAGCGCCGGTAACTACCACTGGATGAAAATATTGCCCAGTCTCCGCACGGTCTCTGCCAGCGTCCTCTCATCCAGATCGCAGTAGTTTAAGACCAGTACATGCTCGTATTCCGGATGGATTTCTGTACAGAACTCTGAGAGACAGGCAAGGTTGATGCCTTTGCTTCTGGCTGCCCAGCGGATCTCCACATCCGTCAGCGAGGTGTCCAGATACACCAGAAGATGGGTGCCGCAGCTGCCTCCGGTGATGCGGGAGGAAGGAATCAGGCTGCTCTGCTTGATGATGCGCAAAAGCCTCTCGCCCTCCAGACGGTAGTACTTTTTCAGGCGGCTCAGATGCCGCTCGAAGGAGCCGTTTTCAATAAACCGCGCCAGGGCATACTGCTCGCAGCTGGATGCGGAATTCGAGTAAAAGTTGGCACGCGCGATATAGTGCTCCATCAGTTTCCTTGGAAGCACCATATAGCTGATGCGGATAGCCGGGGCCAGGCTCTTGCTGAAGGTGTTCATGTTAAAAGGCATGTTGTACATTTCACCTTTGTAATTGGCAACCGGACTGTTGGTATAACGATTAAATTCTGCCAGTGAATTTACAAACTGCCATACTTCTTTGTTGCTTGTATGGAAAATGTGGGCACCGTATTTGTGTACATGGATACCTTCTGTATTTTCACAGTACACATTTCCGCCAATATGATCCCTCTTTTCCAGGACCAGGCACTTCTTTCCCTTCTGCTTCGCAAACCAGGCAAAGACACCGGAGTACAGTCCGCTTCCTACTAATATATAGTCATATTTTTTCATTTTTATGCTCCTTTTTTATACCACGACATAATCCGAGTATACCGCATCTGGCATCATCAGGCAATCAACAGATTTTCCCCTTATGTGCAGACTTTTTATATTACCACGGAAAAATCCCCAGAAATCCGGCTCTGATCAACACCAGAACGGTCAGATGCACCGGATAAAACCAGTAAAACACATATTTAAACTTCTGTTTTCCCCGTTTTCCATTATAAAACCAGATGGGTATTGCTGCCAGGGCACCAACTCCATAGTTCAGATCCAGTGTTTCCAGGCCGCCAAGGACTGCCGCTGCCACACTGCGCCCTGCCCTGCTGTAATGAAACTCATAAAAAGCTGCAATAATGATGATCCCGATATAATCATAATCTGACTGAATCAGCACTGCTGCCATACAGCCCAAAGCTACTGCAAATATCTTTCCCGCTTCCACTGCAAGGGGAGTTTTTTCCCGAAACTGTGCCTGTTCCATGCCCCATAAAACAGCCAGTCCTATGAGAAATTCAAAAAATACATTCTGGTACCCCGGATAAAACCAGCGGTTGGCTGCCGCCAGGTCAAAAGGCAGTTCTGATATGAGGGCAAACAGAAACATCTGCAGGGCGTAACGCCTCCGGCTGTGTGTATGGTAAAAGCCCTCTACCAGAAGAAAAGCATAAATCAGGAATGCAGGCCGTCCCAGCATACGCATTCCCCGTTGAAGCACATACAGCCACTGGCCATTTCCATTTTCCAGAAGTTTTTGAAAACATTCTGCTCCGCCCTGATAATACAACCCATATTCCACGACCACTGCCCCAATATGGTCAATGAGCATGGAGATCATGGCGATCCATTTAAGCGCTGCGCCACTTAAGCCAAAGGTACTTCCTGTATCTGCAGAAGCACCTCCCGCATAGGCATACTCCATTTTATTTTTCATCAAAATATTTCCTCAACACAGCTAAAAGCCCCTGATGTTCATTGTCAACCGGAGTTACGAAAGGAGCCGCCGCTTTTACTTCTTCCGGCGCATTGGCCATGGCAAAACCGGCACCTGCTGCATTTAACATATCAAGGTCATTCTGCCCGTCCCCAAAAGCCAGGGACTGCTCCACAGGAATGTCATATTTTTCACATACAATCTTCACTCCTGCTGATTTACACACGTTTCCGTTCATTACTTCCAGATAAACCGGCTTGGATCTTGCAATGGAAAGCTGTGGATACCGTTCTTTTAAGCGGTTTTCTGTACGGATCACCGCTTCTTCATCCCCCATAAACAGAAACTTATGAATGCCACCCTCTTTTCCAAAAATCTCCCTTATATCTCCGGTTTCCGGTATCAGATGGGTAATTCCCTGTTCCTGGATCACCCACGGATCCCTGATATCGTCCACTACCCAGTGTTCCCCACCGTATATGCCACAGACTACCTCCGGAAACTCTTTTGCAACCAGACTTTTGATCTCACATGCCAGGTCCAGATCCAGCAGGCAGCTGTATATTTCCTGATCATCCGGATCCAGAACCAGACCGCCGCTGTAGCACACCATAGGAGCATGGATCCCCAGTTCTTCCCGGATGGGGCGCATTCCTTTTGGCATACGGGCTGATACCAGTACAAAAGGAACTCCCTGACTGTCCAGACGGCGCAGTTCCTCTATAGTCTCCTCTGGAACCTGGTTTTCATTGTTTAAAAGAGTGCCGTCAATATCGCTGAAAATGATCTTATATTCTTTCAAGTTGTTTAACCCCCGCATTTATAATGTAACATTTGAGCTGAAACCAGTTTCTAATTCTGGAACATATCTCCTGCCAGCGCCCGGATCCTTTTTGCCAGAAATGCCGCCATAACGCAGAGAAGAAAATCTTCCACCACTGTGATCAGAAAACAGTTGATCACCACCAGTTTCCATGAGATTGGCATATGGATCACATAATTACTGATCCCATAAAAATACACCATTCCTGAAACATAATAAGCCATCATCCCCCAGAAGGCACTGAACAGATCCCAGGCAGTACCTGCTCCCGGGCGAAGGGAGGACAGCTTTCCTGTGATCCAGGCAGCAAATACAAAGCCCAGTAAAAATCCGAATGTTGGACGGATCAGATAAGCAGGACCGCCACCTGCCGCAAACACCGGAATACCGGAAAGGCCTACCGCCAGATAAATCCCCACACAGATTGCACCTCTGCGGGCTCCAAGCAAAAATCCTGCTAACAGGACAAATAAAAACTGCATGGTAAAATGCATGGGAAAGGGCTGCACCGGTATATTGATCTTAATATAGGCCCCTGCTGCGATCAGAGCTGTAAACAGACCGATCTGCGCCATTTCCCTGGTTGTCAGCGCCTGAGAACGGGCCACTTTTAATTCATGCATAAATGATTTTCCTCCGTAATGTATGATATCCTGAAACATAAAACATTGTAACATTGACCATAACCTAAGTCAACGAAGGAGTTCACTCTGGCTCTGCGTTATAACAAAAAAGGATATTGGCACGTACAAAAAAGCGCATTGCCATAAATGACAACACGCTTTTTGATTTCACATTTATTTTTATTTCATACCGGGGATCCGGCATTTACCATTCATTAATAAAACAGTCTGTTCACAGCACTGAAGATACCGCGGATAGATGCTCTGGTAATATTGGAGCTGATGCCTACGCCGTAAGTTGCTTTTCCAGTACTCTGGTCTACTAAGTGGATGTAGGAAGCAGCCTGTGCGCCGGAACCGGATGCCAGTGCATGCTCGGTGTAGTCTAATACCTTGATCTGGATGCCCAGTGCCTCTTCTAAGCCTCTCTGAACAGCATCAATCGGTCCGTTTCCAATGCCATCGAAGTACTTCTCAATACCATGATCAGTGTAGGTAAGTTTAACCAGTGTTGCAAACTCGCCGTCTGCAGTCTCTGTATCGGTAATACGGCACTTGCGGAAGTGCATTGGTTCTTTGCGGTCCAGATAATCCTTCTTGAACTCTTCCATGATCTGCTCTGGAGCAACTTCACCCTGCTTTTCGGAAATAGCCTGGATGACATCTGCAAACTCCTTGTGCATGCCCTTTGGAAGCTTGAAGCCATAGAAAGTATCCATAACAAAGGCTACGCCGCCCTTTCCGGACTGGCTGTTGATACGAACGATTGGCTCGTACTGTCTTCCAATATCGCTTGGATCGATAGGCAGATACGGAACTTCCCAGTACTGGCTGTTTCTCTCATGAAGAGCCTGCATACCTTTGTTGATCGCATCCTGATGAGAACCGGAGAATGCGGTAAATACCAGCTTTCCAGCGTATGGATGTCTTGGCGGGATCTGCATCTTGGTGCAGCGCTCGTAAACTTCTGCGATCTCACGGACATTTTCAATATTTAACTCTGGGTTGATACCCTGGGAGAACATATTGTAAGCAACGGTTAAAATATCTACATTACCTGTACGCTCACCATTTCCGAACAGGGTTCCCTCTACACGGTCAGCGCCTGCAAGCAGTGCTAATTCAGTAGAAGCAACACCTTCGCCTCTGTCATTGTGTGGATGCACACTTAAGATAATGCTTTCTCTGTTCTTAAAGTGTGTATTCATCCATTCGATCTGGTCTGCGTATACGTTTGGAGTGTTCATCTCAACAGTAGATGGAAGGTTGATGATGATCGGGTTCTCCTTGGTAGCGCCCCAGGTTTCCTGAACTGCAGTACAGATATCAAGAGCAAAATCCAGCTCTGTGCCGGTAAAGCTCTCTGGAGAATACTCCAGACGGATCTTGGTATCACATTCTGCTGCGTATCTCTGTACCATCTTGGTACCTACAATAGCGATATCCTTGATCTCATCCATATCTTTGTGGAAAACAACATCTCTCTGAAGAGTAGATGTGGAATTGTAAATATGTACAATGGCTTTCTTGATGCCCTTCAATGCCTCAAAAGTTCTCTTGATCAGATGCTCACGGCACTGTACTAATACCTGGACTTCTACATCATCCGGGATCAGCTTGCGGTCAACCAGGGTACGAAGAAAATCATATTCGATCTGGGAAGCTGCAGGGAAACCAACCTCGATCTCCTTAAAGCCCAGCTTTACTAAAAGGTTGAACATCTCTACCTTTTCTTCTACTACCATTGGTTCTACCAGTGCCTGGTTTCCGTCACGAAGGTCAACGCTGCACCATACAGGAGCTTTCTCAATCTCCTTATCCGGCCAGGTACGCTCCGGGAAATTAACTACAGGTACTCTTTTATATCTCTTATAATTTAACATAATAACTATTTCCTCCTTGTGTCTATCTCTGTCTTTTTTGTTACATGCTACTTGCTGTTGTGACCGGCATTTAAACGGTTCTGCTTTGTATTTTTTAATCTCAAGCCCTTCCGGGCAGTCGCTCGATCACGCCGTAACGGCAGACGATAAACAGCAGTACTTTTACTGATTCAGCCCCACGTTTCATCATTCCTTTTCTTAATAAAATCGTATACAGCATGGGATTTGTTTAAAAAAGCTCCGGAGCAACATTGTCCCCGGAGCCTCTGATACACCAGCCTCATTGCTGCAAATGATAAAAAATATATATTACAGTATAACATATACCCTTTATTCTTACAAGCAATGAGATTTCATTTTACTATTCGTTCTGGTTATGGATAATATTCCTGATCAACGTTTGCAGGCGCATTTTTTCGCCTTATAAACAATGCCCCTGCTCTTCCATTACTTTAATCACTTGGTCAACGTATTTTTCACAGGTCTCAAGATCAGATGCCTCTACCATAACACGGACAACCGGTTCTGTACCAGACTGACGAAGAAGGATACGTCCATTGCTTCCTAAGCTTTCTGTTACTTTGGCAACCTCTGCCTGGACTTTTTCATCATCCTGGGCTGCTTTTTTGTCTTTTACCTTTACGTTCTTAAGAACCTGCGGATAAACTTCATATTCAGATGCCAGTTTTGCAAGAGTCTGCTTCTTCTCCAGGATCACTTCCATTACTTTCAGGGAAGTAAGGATGCCGTCTCCGGTCGTTGCATGTTTACTGAAAATGATATGGCCGGACTGTTCGCCGCCTAAGCAGTTGCCGGTAGCAGCCATATTTTCATAAACATATTTATCGCCTACAGCTGTCTTTTCATAGGAAATGCCTTCCCGGTCAAATGCCTTGTAAAGACCGAAGTTTGACATAATGGTAGTAACAACTGTGTTGTGGAACAGGCTTCCCTGCTCCTTCATGTACTTGCCGCAGACATACATAATGCCGTCTCCGTCTACTACATTTCCCTTTTCATCTACAGCGATGCAGCGGTCAGCATCTCCGTCGTAAGCAAAGCCTACATCACAGCCTTCTTCTACTACAAATTTCTGTAAATGTTCAATGTGGGTGGAACCGCAGTCTGTGTTGATGTTTAAGCCATTTGGCTCATTGCTGATCACATGTGTCTCAGCGCCAAGGGCATCAAATACATTTTTAGCAATCGCAGAAGCACTTCCGTTTGCACAGTCTAAAGCCACTTTCATGTTCTTGAAAGAACGGGTGGCAATAGAGATCAGATAGCCGATGTAACGGTTTCTGCCTGCTGCAAAGTCTACCGTGCGTCCGATCTTGTCTTTCTTAGCTAACGGGATCTCGCCCATTTCGCCGTCTAAGTATTTCTCGATCTCTACGATCACAGATTCTTCCAGCTTTTCGCCCTTTTCGTTGATAACCTTGATACCGTTATCATAGTATGGGTTGTGGCTGGCAGAGATCATGATACCGCAGTTAAAGCCCTCTGTACGTACTACATAAGAAACGCTTGGTGTGGTAGTTACGTGAAGCAGAAATACATCAGCGCCGGATGCGGTCAGACCTGCTACTAAAGAATACTCAAACATGTAGCTGCTGCGTCTGGTATCTTTTCCGATAACGATACGGCATCTTTCATCTGGCTTTTTCTGTCCGTAGTACCAGCCTAAGAAACGGCCTACTTTAAAGGCATGTTCAACGGTTAAGTTTACATTTGCTTCCCCGCGAAAGCCGTCTGTTCCAAAATATTTTCCCATTTTTTATGATCCTTCCTATCTGCACCTGTATCTGGCCGATCACTGCCTGATGCAGAAGTCAATTTTATTCTGAACCGGATTAAAACATATCGTTCTTCTTCAGTTCCTCTAAATAGCGTCCCAAAGCGTCCTGCCATGCAGGAAGTCTCTCAAAGCCGTTTTCTGTCAGTTTATCCTTATTTAAGCGGCTGTTAGATGGACGTTTTGCCTTAACAGGGAATGCAGATGATTCTACCGGTGTTACCTTTACTTCATCCATACCAGCCTGACGGAAGATCTCGCAGGCAAATTCATACCAGCTGCAAAGTCCTTCATTGGTTGCATGATATCTGCCGTACTTGTCGGTCTGGATCATGGCAACTAACAGCTTAGATAGATCGTAAGTATAAGTTGGGGAACCAATCTGGTCATTTACAACGCTGACAGCGCCTCTCTCTTGGCCTAAACGGAGCATGGTCTTAATAAAGTTCTTTCCATTTACACCAAATACCCATGCAATACGGACAATAAAGTACTTTTCCAGGTTCTGCTCTACTGCGATCTCGCCTTCGTACTTGGTCAGACCATATACATTTAATGGCTCTCTGTGGTCATCCGGCTCCCATGGGCGCAGACCTTCGCCGTTAAATACATAGTCTGTACTGATGTACATCATCTTAATGTCTAAGGCTTTGCAGACTTTTGCAATGTTTCTGGTTCCTTCTGCATTGACCTTGCGGCACAGTTCCACATTGTCTTCAGCAGCATCTACTGCAGTATATGCTGCACAGTGGATCACTGCATCCGGTTTTGCCTCAGTAATTACTTTTTCGCAGGCTGCGGCGTCTGTGATATCCATTTCTTCTACATCTACGCCAATTCCTTCGATGCCCTTAGCTGCCAGTTCGTCCATTACGTCATGTCCAAGCTGTCCTTTTACACCTGTTACCAGAACTCTCATAAATGATCCCTCACTTTTATTATGTACTCTGAGAGTACATCTTACTATACACGTCAATGGCTGGCGGAAATTTCCGTCAGCCACAGTTACTTGTTACTTATCGTTCACTTACAGACGGTTTCCGTACATTTTATCGAAGTAATTGCTGTACTCACCGCTTAAAATATTTTTCCACCATTCCTGGTTGTCCAGATACCACTGGATGGTCTGCTGAATTCCTGTATCAAAGTTGTATTTTGGCTTCCAGCCTAATTCTGTCTCGATCTTGGTTGGGTCGATGGCATAACGGCGGTCATGGCCCGGGCGGTCTGTTACAAACTTGATCAGGCTTTCCGGCTTGTTTAATGCCTTTAAGATAGTCTTTACAACTTCCAGATTGGTTCTCTCGTTGTGTCCGCCAATGTTGTAAACTTCACCTACACGGCCCTTGTGGATGATCAGGTCGATTGCTTCGCAGTGATCGGATACATGAAGCCAGTCACGTACATTTTCACCGGTTCCGTATACAGGAAGCTCCTCATCTGCTAATGCACGGCTGATGATCAGCGGGATCAGCTTCTCAGGGAAATGATATGGGCCATAGTTGTTGGAGCAGCGGGATACAGTTACAGGCATTCCATAGGTTCTGTGATATGCCAGTACAAACAGGTCTGCACTTGCCTTGGATGAAGAATATGGGCTGGAGGTGTGCAGTGGTGTTGTCTCTGTAAAGAACAGGTCTGGGCGGTCTAATGGCAGATCTCCATAAACCTCATCGGTAGATACCTGATGATAACGCTTAATGCCATAGGTACGGCATGCATCCAGTAAGGTAGTGGTTCCCATTACATTGGTGCGCACAAATGCCTCCGGATCGGTGATGGAACGGTCTACATGGCTTTCTGCAGCGAAGTTTACTACTACGTCTGGTTTTTCTTTCTCAAATAAATCGAAGATGAACTTTCTGTCAGCGATATCGCCTTTTACAAAGCGGTAGTTTGGTTTATTCTCTACTGGCTTTAAGTTTTCCAGGTTTCCTGCATAGGTTAACAGATCCAGGTTGATGATCTCATAGTCTGGGTATTTGTTTACCATATGATGTACAAAGTTGCTTCCGATAAATCCGGCGCCGCCGGTTACGATGATCTTCATAATGTAAATGTTTCCTCCTAAAATAGCTCTATGCGAGGGACATCTTCTTGCTGCGGCAAGCCGCAACAAGAAGCATCGGATATCCATCCGATGTAAAATTCAAGCCATAAGCGGACTTATGAGCAAGCTCAACATCCGCTTATTTCTTGAATTTTGCGCCCTATAGCTTGTTCGTTAGAATTCGCGGTTATGCAGCTTGTCTACATACTTTCCGTCTAAAACGTCTTTCAGGTACTTGCCGTACTGGTTCTTCTTTAAAACTTCGTAGGTCTCTAATACCTGCTCTTTGGTGATCCAGCCGTTTAAGTATGCGATCTCTTCCAGGCATGCGATCTTTCTGTGCTGATGGGTCTCTACCGTCTTTACGAAGTTGGTTGCTTCTACTAAGGACTCATGGGTTCCTGTATCCAGCCAGGTAAAGCCCTGTCCCAGTAAGATAACATCCAGATCGCCATTTTCCAGATAGATACGGTTCAGATCTGTGATCTCTAACTCGCCTCTTGCAGATGGCTTTAAGTTCTTTGCATACTCTACAACGCGGTTATCATAGAAATAAAGTCCTGTTACGCAGTAATTGGACTTCGGCTTTTCAGGCTTCTCTTCAATAGAGATCGCTTTGCCGTTTGCGTCAAATTCAACGATACCGAAACGCTCCGGATCGTCTACATAGTAACCGAATACAGTTGCGCCTTTTCCCTTATTGGCAGCAGCTTTTAATCTCTTGTTTAAGCCCTGTCCATGGAAAATATTATCACCTAATACCATGGCAACGGAGTCACCATTGATAAACTCCTCGCCAATGATAAATGCCTGAGCCAGTCCGTCCGGGCTTGGCTGTACAGCATAGCTTAAGTTGATACCGAACTGCTTTCCATCACCTAACAGAGCCTCAAAACGTGGAGTATCGTCTGGTGTGGAGATAATTAAAATATCCCTGATGCCTGCATTCATCAACACAGATAACGGATAATAGATCATAGGTTTGTCATAAATAGGAAGCAGCTGCTTCGATGTTACTTTGGTTAAAGGGTAAAGTCTGGTGCCGCTTCCGCCGGCAAGTATAATCCCTTTCATTTTTTCCTCCTTGCAGGTCCCTGTAACCGTATTGCTTCTTATTTTAATGCAGACTACGGCCGAACCACTGGTTATTCTTTGTTCAATATACCATACTATGCGCCATTTTTCAAATCCTCAGGGAAATATTTCGCTATAATTCATGAAATATTAATATACGATTTTTTTCAATAGGGGATTAGGGATTGAAAAAAGTCTTTTTATTTAATAAGATAGCAGTAAAACATACAAAATTGGGGGAAAACTATGCTTTTAATGAACAAAACTCTTTTAAAGCTTGCCCGGGGACTATGGCTTTGGATCTTAGCCATAGCAGGGGTGGGCTTTCTTACGTTGGTAGGTACCACGGCGCTGGCTGAGATCATTGCCGGTTTCCTTGGTACTCTTTTTCAGCCTCAGGCGATCTTAAATACTGCCTGGAGCGCCATCCGGGCCGCACTGGCTGCAGCTGTATTTACCTTTCTTGCCCAGCTCTTAAAAGGACTGTTAGAATACAGGACCGCTGCAAAGGCAAGAGAAGGCATGCGGAAAATGATCTTTTCCAAAGTTCTGGAATTAGACGCAGGAGGCATCGAAAAGATCGGTCCTGTCTCTGCTATCACAGCCTCTGTAGATGCCGTGGAACAGATGCAGACCTATTTCAGTACCTATCTTCCAAGTCTGATCTACAGTGTGATCGCGCCCATTTATCTGTTCTTTCATTTAAAGAACATTTCCATGCCTGTGGCTGTTTTATTATTAGTAGTATCACTTTTTCTGCTTCCTATTAATAATGCATTCCGCAGCAGGATCGAAGATATCCGCAAAATCTACTGGCGTTCACTGGATGATATGACCGGCTACTATATGGACAGCCTGCGGGGACTTACTACTTTAAAGCTGTTTGACAGAGACAGGGAACATTCCCGTATCCTGGGGGAAAAGGCAGATATATTAAATAAAAATATCAACTGCTTTATGAAGATCAATTTTACCTCTTTCCTGGTAACAGAAGCTCTGATCTATGCTGCCCTGGTGATCGCCCTTGTAGACTCCTGTGTACGTATTACAAAGGGTTCCATTACCATTTCACAGGCACTGATCGTTTTAATGCTTTCTTACAGCTATTTTTCTTCTGCACAGCAGCTGATGAGCGCTTCCCACAGTGCTTTAACCGCTATTTCCGCAGCAGGTAAAGTGGAGGAGATCCTTGATACAGATACAACACGCCCCTTTGACCCGTCACTGCCGGAAGATAAGGAACATTTTAATGGGATCCGTATGGAACATGTATCCTATGGTTATGAAGGACGGGCCAGAGCCTTACAGGATGTTTCTCTTACAATCCCCAAAGGTTCTGTTGTCGCTTTAGTTGGACTTTCCGGCTGTGGAAAATCCACCACTGCTTCTCTTTTAATGCGTTTTTGTGACGCGGCAGCCGGACATATTTACATGGACGGCAAAGACTATCACAGCATGAAGCCGGAGGAACTGAGAAAGCACATTGCCATGGTTCCCCAGCAGGTAAACCTTTTTTCCGGGACCATCCGTGAAAATCTACTCCTTGCTGACCCGGATGCAGATGACCAGACTTTAATGGAGGCTGTAAAAGAAGCGGGACTTTTAAAATTTGTACAGTCACTGGAAAAAGGACTGAATTCTGATGTTGGAAATGCA
>ERZ773204.2737-NODE-2737-length-11755-cov-4.096667_pt1 | contig 11755 bp, 8 predicted proteins | sample MGYA00581007_ERZ773204 | MGnify/ENA primary metagenome ERZ773204 (study PRJEB29015, sample SAMEA2737757) | human gut metagenome | biome: human gut; feature: human-associated habitat; material: faeces | place: China | collected 2012 ... | reverse complement strand
TGAACGCACATTTGTCAAAGCCGATTGTGATTGATGAAGTTATAAAAACGATTTTTAGGTATGTAAGCCAATGAAGAAATGGCACGAATTGGCGCAGCCGATCATGAGGACAAAAAACTCCTTCCGACGCAGAAAAGCGGAAACAACAAATTGATCATCAAGTGCAGTAACAATCAGATTGACGGCAGAGAGGGATTTCGGTACAATATACTCAACTGTGTAACGGAATTTCCACACGAGAAAGGCAGAGCATATGAGCAGCAGAGATACAGAAAAGACCCTGAGAGAGCTTCAGAAATTCATGCAGGAGCATGAGAACGAAATTACCGATGATGAGAGCGTGGACCGTCTGACGGCGGCATTCATGGCGCAGCACAACAGCCGCTTAGAGTCGGAGAACACCGAACCGGAAAATGCATACGATTATCTGGAGCTGGCGGACGCGGCCGGTTCGAAGAAAAAGCGGATGGAATATCTGCATAAAGCAGTCGAGGTCGAGCCGGAAAACATGGATGCGCAGCTCGCACTGCTGATGACCGAGCATGAAGATAAGCCGAACGAGCAGCTGCCGGAGCTGCGCCGTCTGATGGAGATGGAAGAGAAACAGCTGGACGAAGAAGGCGTTTTCGAGGAATATCAGGGCGATTTCTGGGTATGTATCGAAACCCGACCGTATATGCGGCTATGCCATACTTATTTTGAGGTGCTCATCCGATGCGGCATGATACGGTGCGCGATCAACGAGGGAGAGCGGATGCTGAAGCTGTGCGAGGGCGACAACCTTGGCGTTCGCTATCAGCTGATGCACCTGTACGCCTATATCGAGGACGAAATGCACGCGCTGGCGCTGCACAAAAAGTACGGCGGCTATGAGGAAACGCAGATGCTGCTCCCGCTGGCCATTCTGTACTATAAGCAGAACCAGTTCGACAAGGCGGAGGACTATGTAAATCGTCTGGCAAAGACCAACAAGGGCGCGAAGAAGTTCCTGCGTCTGGCGGCGAAGAATGACAGACGCAGCCTGTTCATGGAGCAGGGGCTCTACGGCTATCAGCCGGACACCATCGAAGAACTGGTGGAGGAGTATCTGACCTCGCCCTATCTGTTCGTTACGACGCCGTACTTCTGCCAGTGGGCGTATCAGTATCTGCGTGCGCAGACCGCCGCGAAGAAGAAAAAGCCGGAACCCGAGAAGTAAGACGGGGAATGACTGCAACGGAATAAAAAGAACCTGACACCGAGCACTGTTTCGGTTTTCGGGCAGAGAACACCGCCGGACTTCCCGAGAAAGAGAGGTTCGGCGGTGATTGTTACGTAATCGGTCTTTTCCGGCTCAGCGAGGTAATCCACAAGAGTTTTTTCTTCCTCCTGCAGCTTAGGGCAACACCGCACAATGAAAGCTGCGGCGCTTTGCGGAAATTTTATACCCTGACTTTGTTGCAATTTCACAGCAATACGTCAAGTATTACCGCAAAACCGCATCTCGTCAGTACGCAAAATTTACTCGCAAATCGCTCTTGTCCAATTATGCGGTATTGCCCTAAATTTCTCCCATCTTAGCAAAATCTCAACACCTGCCGCTTTCTTTTTCACATGAAAAATGATATACTTTACTCAATATGTCCGCAGATTGTCGAAGCGGCAATATGCAGCTTCGAGCAGATTCGCCGGAAAAAGCAGATATGAGAGGACTGACGAGAACGAAAGTGAAACATAGAAACGTGCTTGCACTTGCGCTCGCGGCGGTGTCCGCGGCGGTGCTGCTGGGCGGCTGCGGAACGCAGACCGGTAACGCGGCAGAGGCGGAAGATGACAGCCCCGTGCTCGTTGTCGGCTGCGACAACTACGCGCCGTTCAGCTATGCCGATGTAGACGGCAACATGACCGGCATCGACGTTGACCTTGCGCAGGAGGCTTTCACCCGGATGGGTTACCGGGTAGAGTTTCGGGTCATCAACTGGGAAGAGAAAAAGGAGCTTCTCCACAAGGGTGAAATCGACTGCGTATGGAGCAGCTTCACCATGGACGGACGCGAGAACGACTATAACTGGGCAGGCCCCTACATGGAGAGCCATCAGGTGGTCGCCGTCCTGCCGGACAGCAAAATTACGAAGCTCTCCGACCTTGAGGACAAGGTGATCGCCGTGCAGTCCACGACAAAGCCGGAGGACATTATCCGCAGCCATGACGGCACGCTGCCGCCGCTGCGGAAGGTGCTTTCCGTGCAGAAGCGCGAGCTGATTTTCGTCCTGCTGAGCAAGGGATATGCTGATGCCATCGCGGGCCACGACACGACCATCGAGGAGTTCATGGAGGAAACCGGACTTGAGTTCCGCATTCTGGACGAGCCGCTGCAAACGGTGGGTCTTGGCGTTGCCTTTGACAAGGACGACGACCGGGGGATTGCTGCGCAGCTGAACGATACCCTGAAGGAAATGCGCGAGGACGGCACGGTGCGGGAAACCATCGGGAAATACCTGCCGGACGTAGAGCGGTTTATGGGAGGCAGCGATGAAAAGTAAGAAAGGACAGCTCCTGTGGCGGAAAATCGTGCCACTGGAAATCGCGGCCGGCGTTCTGCTTCTCAGCGGTGTTTTCCTGTTTTCGAGCAGCCTGGACATCACGAGAACCGAAAAGCGGCTGTATCATACGGTCGAGTACATCAAGGAGCAGTGCAATAACAGCGAGCTGCGCGACCTCGCCTCCGAGGCGAAAAGCCTGCTGCGCGTGACGCAGAGCGTCGAGCAGGTGCAGTGGCGGCTACAGGGCGGCAGGGACGATATGACGTCCAGAGAGCACGCGGAAAAGACGCTGGAGGACTACGCGGAGGCATGCTATCTCGACGGATTGTTCCTGCTGGACGCGGCCGGAAACGTTCTGGCGCAGTACGACAAGGCGGGACTCACCGCCGGCGAGCTTCTCGCGCAGACCGATACGGACGCGCTGATGGACGTGGTAGACTTCCGTGAGAAAAGCTACGGCGCACGCATTCCCTTCGAGGACGGCTCGCACGTGGACCTCGCGGCGGTAGGCCGCCGGGACGCGAAGGGCGTTATCGTGGGATATTTCTACACCCCGGCGGAGTACACGCGGATCTTTAACAGCTCGCTGAACTCGCTCGTTTCGGGTTACGAGCCGGAGCAGGACGGCACTATCGTCATCAGCAGCGGCAGCAAAATCGTGGCCTCGAACGACGAGTCGCTTATCGGCGCGGACACGGGGGATTTTCTGCTTTTGAAGCGCATCATGGAGCGCGGCACGGGTGGCAAGCTCGTGCATGCCGATGGCAGCAGTTCGAAGATTCGGCACGAGTTCGGCCTGATGGATAAATGTCAGGACTACTATATTTACGCCTATATGACCGAGAGGGCGGTGTTCTCGGCGACGCCGAAAAATCTTGCGTACGTGCTGTTCCTCTACGTACTGCTTCTGGCGGCGATTCATATGCTCTGGTGGCGCACCGAGCGCTCGTATGAGAAAAAACGCCTCCGCGCACAGCAGAAATACACCCGGCTGCTCAAAAGCAAGAACACACAGCTGAAAGACGCGGTGGAGCAGGCCGAGCGGGCGAACGCCGCCAAGAGCAGCTTTCTCTCCCGCATGAGCCACGACATCCGCACGCCGCTGAACGGCATTATCGGCCTGCTGAAAATCGACGAGGCGCACATGGACGATATGGCGCTCGTGCGAAGCAACCACGAAAAGATGGAGGTCGCGGCGGGACACCTGCTGGCGCTCATCAACGATGTTCTTCAAATGAGCAAGCTGGAGGACGGCACGGTCAATCTGGCGCACGAGCCGCTGAGCCTGCGCGAGCTTACCAAGGAAATCATCGTCATCGTGGAAGAAAACGCGGCGGAAAACGGCGTTTCTCTGGATTTCGACCGACAGAACAGCCTGCCTCACCCGTACGTCTACGGCAGTCCGCTGCACCTGCGGCAGATTTTCCTGAATATCTGCTCGAACTGCATCAAGTACAACAAGCCCGGCGGAAGCATCCGCGGCAGTGTGCAGTGCGTGGAGCAGACGGACGACACCGTTACCTATCGGTGGACGATTGCGGATACCGGCATCGGCATGAGCGAAACCTACTTGAAACAGCTCTTTGACCCCTTTACGCAGGAGAAAAATGACGCGCGAAGCGTCTATCAGGGCACCGGACTGGGGATGTCCATCGTAAAGGCGCTGCTGGAGCAGATGCACGGCTCGATTGCGGTGACGAGCGAGGAGGGCGTCGGCTCGACCTTTGTCGTGACCATTCCGTTCGACATTGCGCCGGAGCCGCAGAGCGGAAAGACCGAGCCGCCGCATGACGCGACTATCGAGGGACTGCACTTCCTGCTTGCGGAGGATAACGACCTGAACGCCGAAATCGCGCTGGCGCTCCTGACCGACCAGGGCGCGAAGGTCACGGTCGCGAAAGACGGCAGGGAGGCGCTCGACACGTTCTGCACCGAACCGGCCGGGACGTTTGACGCCGTTCTGATGGACGTTATGATGCCGGTAATGGACGGTCTTGCCGTGACGCGCGCCATCCGCGCCCTTGACCGTCCGGACGCCAAAACCATTCCCATCATCGCCGTGACCGCGAACGCCTTCGCGGAGGACACCGAGAAGTGCATGGAGGCCGGCATGAACGCCCATCTCGCCAAGCCGCTCGATATTCAGAAGCTGAAGCAGACGGTCTGCGAACAGATGAAAAACAGAAAATAACGTTCCATCTCAAAAAAGACGAGGCTGCCGGTTTTTTTCGGCGGCCTCGTTTGGCGTTAAGAAGCAGGCTTTTCCCCACTGCGTTTCTTTTCTCCAGTATACGCGCAAAGCGCATGAAATGCGCAACCGGAGCGCGGCGAAAATTTTTATTCCGAAAAATAATGCAGGACACAGAACACTTCGGAAAAATACACGGAAAGTTCACGAAACATACATGTTTCGCCGAAAATACGCTTTATGATATGTAATTTCGGTGTACGGGACATGAACATTTGGTTAAAAGGCAGTTTTTCGCGCACGGGAGGATTATAATACCATTACTATCACTAAGCAGGTATTACGGGAGGGAATGAAACTTGAAACTGCCACTCGACAGACTGCGGCTTCCGGGAAAGAAAGCCGCCGATTCCGCAGGCGGTGCGCCGGACGGAAAGAAAAAGAAGCGCCGAAAGCTGAAAAAGCCGGTCATCATCGCGGCGGCGGTCGTGCTGATTGGCGGCGCGGCCGTTTTCCATCATGCCTCGGCCGCGAAAAAGAATGACGCGGCGCAAAGCTACATCGAAGCCACAGCCGCGCGGCAGGACATACAGAAAACCCTGTCCGCGACCGGCACCATTCAGCCGGCGAACCAGTACAATGTAACCTCGAGCGTGCAGGGCGAGGTGCTTTCCTGCACCTTTGAGGAGGGCGACACGGTCAAAAAGGGCGATACGCTCTACGAAATCGACAAGACCGACGCCCAGAACCAGATCGACCAGGCGAAGCTCCAGCTTCAGCAGAGTCGCAACAGCTACAACCAGACGGCGGAAAGCCTCAAGGACCTGACCGTGACCTCGAAAAAGTCCGGCATGATTACCGAGCTGTACGTTGAGGTCGGCGACGAGGTGCAGGCCGGGGCGAAAATCGCAGACGTCCGCGACTCCTCGTCGATGGAGCTGCGCGTGCCGTTCAATTCGTCCGACGTTTCGAAATTCGGCGTCGGCTCGACCGCGACGGTCACGATGGACGGCTCGTTCGAAACGCTTTCGGGCACCGTGACCGCCATCGACGCGCAGGAAACCGTGCTTGACGGCTATCAGATCGTAAAATACGTCACCATCCGCGTGTCCAACCCGGGCGGTCTGTCCACCTCGTCCGCCGCAACCGCGACCATTAACGGCGTGGCCTGCAATCAGGGCGCTAACTTTACCTATCTCAGCGAGTCCACCATCACCGCGGAAGCCTCCGGCACGGTCGCAAGCCTGTCGGTCAGCGAGGGCTCGCGCGTGTCGGTCGGCTCGGTCGTTGCGAAGCTCAGCTCGACCTCGACCGAAAATCAGGTGACAAACAGCAAGCTGTCGCTCGAACAGCAGCAGCTTTCCTACCAGAACACGGTCGATAAGCTGGACGACTACACCATCACCGCGCCGATTGACGGCACCATCATCACGAAGAACATCAAGGTCGGCGATACGCTCGACGCAACAAACGGCCAGACCACCCTCGCGGTCATCTACGACCTGTCCTATCTGACGTTCGACATTTCGCTCGACGAGCTGGATGTGGGCGAAGTCGCGGTCGGCCAGACGGTCAACATCTCCTGCGACTCGCTCGGGGACGGCGCCTCGTTCGAGGGCAGGGTGACCAAGGTTTCGGTCGCGGGCACGACCTCGAACGGCGTGACCACTTACCCGGTCACGGTCCGCATTGATAACGCGCCGGACGGCCTGCTGCCCGGCATGAACGTGGACGCGACCATCGTTGTCGAGGAGTCGAAGGACGCCCTCACCGTGCCGGTCGCGGCGGTTCAGCGCGGCAGCACCGTTTACGTCAAGGACGACTCCGCGAAGAACACGGACGGCACCATGGTCGGCGGAACGGTACTTCCGGACGGCTGGCGCGAGGCCGAGGTCGAAACCGGTCTTTCGGACGATAACAACATCGAAATCACCTCGGGCCTCAGCGAGGGCGACGTCGTTTACGTGCCGCAGATGCAGGCGCAGTCCTCGGACGAGCAGATGATGCCCGGCGGCGATATGGGCGGCGGCCCCGGCGGTGACATGGGCGGCGTTCCCGGCGGCGGGGGCGGCGGAATGCCCGGTGGCGGCGGAGGCGGCAGACCGTGATGAATACCGCAAATCAGACGCCGCTCATCGAGCTGCGCGACATCTATAAAATCTATCACATGGGCGACACCGAGGTGCACGCTTCGGACGGCGTTTCGCTCAAAATCTGCAAGGGCGAGTTCGTTGCCATCGTCGGCCAGTCCGGCTCGGGAAAAAGCACGGCCATGAATATCATCGGCTGTCTGGACGTTCCGACGAGCGGCAAGTATTACCTGAACGGCGAGGACGTTTCCGAGCTGACCGACGACGAGCAGGCGGAAATCCGCAACAAGACCCTCGGCTTTATCTTTCAGCAGTACAACCTCATCCCAAAGCTGACCGTGCAGGAAAACGTCGAGCTGTCGCTGCTCTACGCCGGGATGCCGGCAGACGAACGCGCCCGCCGCGCCCGTTTCCAGATTGACCGCGTGGGACTCAAAGGCAAGTATAAAAACCTGCCGAGCCAGCTCTCCGGCGGCCAGCAGCAGCGCGTTTCCATCGCGAGAGCGCTCGCCGGGGACCCGTCCGTTATCCTTGCGGACGAACCGACCGGTGCGCTCGACTCGCACACGAGCCGCGAGGTGCTCGACTTTCTGCAAAAGCTCAATGACGAGGGCAACACCATCGTGCTCATCACCCACGACAACAGCATCGCGCAGGAAGCAAAGCGCGTGGTGCGCGTCGCGGACGGCCGCATTATCTTTGACGGCCCGGCGCACGACGCTTTTCCGAGGGGGGACTGACGCATGGGATTTCCACAGGCCTTCAAGCTCGCCTTCAAGAGCCTTTCGGGCAGCAAAATGCGCGCCTTTCTCACCATGCTCGGCATCATCATCGGCGTCGCGTCCGTCATTATCCTCGTATCGCTCATGCAGGGCATGACGGGCGAGGTCACCTCGATGTTCGAGGACATGGGCACGAATACGCTCACCGTTTCGGTCACGGGACGCGGCTCCTCGCGCACGGTGGACGCGGACGATATGTACGAGCTATACGAGGAAAACTCTGACGTCTTTTCCGCCATGAGTCCGAGCGTTTCGGTCATGGGGCAGGTCAAGAACGGCACGGACTCCGACTCGTTCTCCTCGACCTCGGTCACGGGCGTTTCCGAGCAGTACGACACCATCGGCAAGCTGAGCCTTGCGGAGGGACGGTTTCTCAGTTACTCCGACCTCGAAAGCCGCAGCAAGGTCGCGGTGGTCGGCAGTTACCTCAATAAGAGCGTGTTCGGCGGCCGGGCGGTCGGCCAGACGCTCAAAATAAACGGCAACATCATTACCATCGTCGGCGCACTGGACGAAAAGGACGACTCCACCGCAGGCTCGTCGGACGACTGCCTGTATCTGCCGTACACGACCGCCTCCAAGCTGACCTTCGGCATGATTTCGAGCTATACTTTCGCGACGAAGGACTCCTCGCTCAACAGCCGGGGCACGACCATTATCGAGAACAAGCTCTATTCGGTGTTCCAGAACAGCGATTACTATAACGTTTCGGATATGCAGAGTATCGTGGACTCGATGAACGAAATGACGTCCATGATGACCATGGTGCTTGTCGGCATCGCGGGCATCTCGCTGCTCGTCGGTGGCATCGGCATCATGAACATCATGCTCGTATCCGTCACCGAACGCACCCGCGAAATCGGTATCCGCAAGTCGCTCGGCGCCAAGCGCCGCGACATCATGCGCCAGTTCGTCATTGAAGCCGGAACGACCTCCGCGCTCGGCGGCGTGATAGGCATCGTGTTCGGCTCGGCCGTCGCGGTCATCGCGGGCAAGATCATCGGCATCAATGCCTCGCCCTCGGTGTCCGCCATCGCGCTCAGCTTTGGCGTTTCGGTGTTCATCGGCGTGTTCTTCGGCTTCATGCCGGCGAATAAGGCGGCGAAACTCAATCCGATCGACGCTTTGAGATATGATTAACAAATCTGCACACGCTAAATCGTAGGGCGGGGTGCCCTCACCCCGCCGTTTGTAACGGTGTGCAGGAGATTTACAGCGGCGGGCTGAGGGCAGCCCACCCTACAGAATTTCAAAGAGGGGAGTGCGTTCCGCTGCGGCAGATATTCGCGGCGGGCACTCTCCACTCTAAACTCTCCACTCTTCACTCTTTCCGAAGGGCAGCCCGCCCTACAATACCGATAAAAAGGTGGAAACTCTCCATGAAAAAACTCATTTCTCTGCTTCTGGCGGCGGTGATGCTGACCGGGAGCCTGCCGGCGGCACTGGCGGCGTCCGACACCTCGGACAGCGTCATTGAACAGGTGGTCCGGGCCGCTGAGATCATGGTCGGCGACAGCAGCGGCAACATGAACCTCGGCAGCACCGTCACCCGCGCGGAATACGCGAAAATGCTCGTCTGCGCCTCGGCCTATAAGGATCAGGTTTCCGGCGCATCCAACTCGTCCCCGTTCAAGGACGTTCCCTACACCCACTGGGCGGCCGGCTACATCAAGACCGCCGTGCAGCAGGGCTGGATCTCCGGCTATCTGGACGGCAGCTACAAGCCGAACCGCACCGTAACGCTTGAGGAAGCCGCGACCGGCGTGCTCAAGCTGCTCGGTTACACGACGAGCGACTTCTCCGGCTCGTACCCCAACGCGCAGCTCGCGCTTTACAAGTCGCTGAACCTCAATACGCGCATCACCGCCTCGCAGGGCTCGTCCATGACGCGCCGCAATATGATGTATCTGTTCTACAATCTGCTGAACACCAAGACTAAGGACGGTCAGGTTTACGCGCAGACGCTCGGCTATACGCTGAACAGCAGCGATGAAATCGACTACCTCAGCATGATTTCGGACACGATGGAGGGCCCGTTTGTCGTGCAGAACGGTCTGTCCTCCATCGTTTCGACCGCCGGAAAGACGGTCTACCGCAACGGCTACGCCTCCACGGCGGACGCGGTGCAGAAGTATGATGTTGTCTACTACACCGGCTCGACTGTCTGGGCGTACTCGAACGCCGTGACCGGCACGTATCAGTCCGCGTCCCCCTCGGCGGCGTCGCCGAGGGGGACGCGGGCAACACCTATGAAATCGAAACGAGCGACGCGGCGTTCACGCTCTCGACGCTCGGCGGACTTCATACCGGCGATATTGTCACCCTGCTGCTCGGCCGCGACGGCAAGGCAGCCGCAGCGCTCTCGGCGGAGGATTATTCCTCCGCTGTCGCCGGTGTAGTCACCTCGGTCGGCACCGGCACGTTCACCAATTCTGTCGGCAACAGCTACACCACCCGCACCATCACCCTGACCGCTATGGACGGTCAAAGCTATACCTATCCCTGCTCCAAAACCTCCATCGACGAGGGAAACATCGTTTCTGTCGGTTTCGGCTCGTCCGGGACTGATGTTTCTATCCTGAAGTCCACGAATATCAGCGGCAAGGTCAGCGGCCGCACCATCGGCAAGAAAACCATGGCGAAGGATGTGCGCATTCTGGACGTCAACGACACCTCGGCGAAGCGGATTTACTACTCACGTCTGAACGGCGCGGAGCTGGAAAGCTCGGATGTGCGCTACTGCGCGGTAAATGTCAATGGTGAAATCACCGACCTCATCCTGCGCGACTTTACGGGCGACCTTTACGAATACGGCATCATCACGAGCGCCAAGGAAACCTCGGACGATATGTCGCTTTCCGGCACGTACACCTACCTGCTGAACGGCGAAAAACGCACGCTTTCGACCATGAACATGACGCTTGGCGCGTCCTACGGTCCGGCGCGGCTGACCATCGAGGACGGCCAGCTTTCCGCCGTGCGTGCGCTCTATAAAATCAAAAACCCGGACAGCGTAACTCTCCTCGGCGTCACCAAGGACAGCGACAGCTGGCTTTTTGCGGACGACTGCGCGGTTTATCTCTACCGGAACAGCACGTACAGCCTGCTTTCGCTCACCGAGCTGCGAAATAACTTCGACAAATACAATATCACCTGCTACTACGATAAGGACACCAAGGACGGCGGCCGCATCCGTATCGTGACTGTGCAGGAGAAGGCATAAACAGAACAGACGCACGAAAGGTGCAAAAAAGAAGGCGCTCCCGACGGGAGCGCCTTTGGTCGGCCCATATTCTCAGGGCAACACCTTCGGTCCGGACGACCGGGAAACCCCGGCGGTCCGCATCAACGACGGCGCGTCCATCGCGGAGGTCACGGGCAAGCACCTCGGCCACACGATGCAGAATGTCATGCGCGTGTTCTCGGTCGTACTGCTTATCATGGTCGGCACGGTATTCGCGGTCGGCCCGGCCGGCCTTATCGTAACGCTGTGCAAGAACAGCGGCGTTTCCGGCGTTCTTTCGACCACGCTGTTCTGGCTGATTCTCATTCTGGTTTACTATTTCATCGCAACCTTTATTTCCATCGATAAGATCATCGGCAAGGTCTATCCGCTGTTCGGTATGTGCCTTATCATCATGGCGGTCGGCGTTATCATCGGTATCTTCACAAACCCGAACTACACTATTCCGGAAATCTGGACGCATCTGTACAATATGCACCCGTCCGGCACGCCGGTATGGAGCTTCATGTTCATCACGGTCGCGTGCGGCGCGATTTCCGGCTTCCATTCCACGCAGTCGCCGTTGATGGCGCGCTGCATGGAGGACGAGAAGCAGGGTCACTTCGTATTCTACGGCGCAATGGTAGCAGAGGGCATCATCGCGCTTATCTGGGCGGCGGCAGGCTGCGCACTGTATGAAGTCACGGGCGGTCTCAACACCGGCCTGGCGGAAGTGCTCGCAGGCGGTCAGTCCGCAGCGATCTACGACGTATGCTCCAAGACCATGGGCGGCGTCGGTATCGCGCTCGCGATGATCGGCGTTGTTATCTGCCCGATCACCTCGGGCGATACGGCATTCCGTTCCGCTCGTCTGACGCTGTCCGACTGGTTCCATATCGATCAGGGCAGTCTTGAAGAGATGAAGACTGGTTCCTACAAGTTCGCCGCGA
>ERZ773204.2733-NODE-2733-length-11761-cov-3.158722_pt1 | contig 11761 bp, 9 predicted proteins | sample MGYA00581007_ERZ773204 | MGnify/ENA primary metagenome ERZ773204 (study PRJEB29015, sample SAMEA2737757) | human gut metagenome | biome: human gut; feature: human-associated habitat; material: faeces | place: China | collected 2012 ... | reverse complement strand
GGATGAAAGGATTATTGAAATTTATTACATGCGGAAGTGTGGATGATGGAAAATCTACACTTATAGGACATATATTATATGATTCAAAATTACTTTATGCCGACCAGGAGAAATCACTTGAACTTGATTCAAAGGTTGGAAGCAGAGAGGGAAAGATTGACTACTCACTTCTTCTTGACGGACTTATGGCAGAGAGAGAGCAGGGTATCACGATAGATGTTGCATACCGTTACTTTACAACAGACAATCGCAGTTTTATCGTTGCCGATACACCGGGGCATGAAGAATACACAAGAAACATGGCAGTAGGTGCATCATTTGCAGACTTATCGGTTATACTTATAGATGCAAAGCAGGGTGTTTTAGTTCAAACAAGAAGACACGCACGCATCTGTGAGCTTATGGGAATTAAATACTTTGTATTTGCCGTAAACAAGATGGATCTTGTAGATTACAGTGAGGACAGATTTAAGGAGATAGAAGCTCAGATTGCTGAACTTGCAAAAGAGCTTGAACTTGCAAATTATGTCATCGTGCCTGTATCAGCAACAGAGGGTGATAACATCACGACAAAATCAGAAAATACACCGTGGTACACAGGTGTTCCGCTTCTTGAGTATCTCGAAAATGTTGATATTGAAGAAAAGACAACAGAAAAAGGTTTCTATATGCCTGTTCAGAGAGTAAGCCGTCCAAACCACACATTCAGAGGTTTCCAGGGACAGGTTGAAGCAGGAACAATAAGCGTAGGTGATGAGATAACAACACTTCCAAGCAATGAGAAAGCTCATGTAAAGAGCCTACTTGTAGGAGACAAAAAGGCTGAGACTATCGAAAAAGGACAGCCGGTTACAATCCAGCTTGACAGAGAGGTTGATGTATCAAGAGGATGTGTACTTGAAAAAGATACAGATATAAAAGTATCATCATCAATCACGGCAACACTTCTCTGGATGGATGATGATATTCTCGAAAACGGCAAAAACTACTTTGTAAAACTCGGAACAAAAATGATTCCTGGTATCGTAACGGAAATCGTTCACACTGTAGATGTAAACACAGGTGAGGAAAAGAAAGCTGACAAACTGTCAAAGAATGAAATCGCACTTTGCACAATATCGCTTGCAGATAAGATTGTAGTAGATGAATTTAAAAACCACAAGACACTTGGAGAACTTATCCTTATCGACCGTGTAACAAACATGACATCAGCTTGTGGTGTTGTTGAAAAAGTAAATGAGGGCGGTGAAGGACTTTTTGCAGGAAGAGTTGACAGAAATGTACGAGCAGCATTAAACGGTCAGAAAGCAGTAGCAATAGCATTCCCGGTTGAGAGACAGGGCGTGTCAAGAAGTCTGCTTGAAAAGGTAGAAAAAGAACTTTCAATCCAGGGCAAGCATACATACCTTTATGCTCCGGGGTCAGAAGAAAATATTTCAGATGTTATCAAGCATCTTCACCATGCAGGTGTTATAACATTACTTCTTGTAGAGGAGAAATATGCATCAACAGTAAGAATTGCGAGTGAAGAGTATTATCATGTACTTCCTGAGGATATCAAGGTTGAGACAGATGAAATCGTTAAATATATTGATGAACTTTCTGCCTATGATGTGAGAGTGGCAGGAAACGGTGAATTTATTTGAAGAGCAGAATAGGCATTGACCAGCTTTTGTATGAACGGTAATGTTAAGAAATAATGTACTCTCGGAATTCTTCGTTCAAAAGATTACGAGAGTACATAATAAAATATGGAGGGGTTGTAGATATGAAATTATCCAAGAGAGGCAGATATGCGTTAAGAGCATTGGTTTATCTTTCACTTAACAGTGATAAAGAGAAAATGACATTGAGCAAGATAGCAAAAGAAAATGATATATCTACCAAATACCTTGAGCAGATTTTTTCAAATCTAAAACGCTCCGGTATTGTAAAAAGTGTGGCTGGTATAAACGGAGGTTATCTTCTTGCAAGACCATCCACAGATATAAGCGTGGAGGATGTATTAAATGCAGTGGAGGGTGATTACAAGATAGAGGACGAGGAAATATCCGAAAACTGTATGGTAAAAGGTATATCCAAAGCACTCCAGAGACTTGTTATAGACCGTATAAATGAGGAGACAGGAAAAGTAATCAAAAATGTAACACTCAGAAAACTGGCTGATGAATATTCAAACACAGACAGAGATGCGGATGAAATGTATTATATCTGATGAGATAAAATGGAATGGAAAGATGGACTGTTTGCAATGCAGGTAGTCCGTCTTTTTTATTATGTTTACTATTGTATGGTAAAAAACTGAGAGGTGATGTATAAGAAAAAAACATTATCAAATTATAAAATTAAAGAGTCAATCATTGCTTTTGTGTGATGGGTCAATACATGATTGTACGTAGCGCGAATATCCTTTCATGAATGAAATGTCTTGACGAACATATATTCATATGATAATATAGAAATACAAAAGACGAACAAATGTTTGCAAAACTGGGAGAAATTATTGCATTTTTATTATACAGTATGTATAATGTAAGAAAGGAGACATTTATGGGGAAAATCGATATAGCAACAAAGCAGTATATGTCGCATAGGGATATTATAGCGGATGCCTTCAATTTTTATATTTATGATGGAAGACAGGTAATAAAACCTGAAGAATTGCAAAAAATAGATACGGCAGAGATTGCATTGCCATATGGAAACGATGCTGATATGGCAGTTCAGAAATTGAGAGACAATCTTATGTTGTGGTCTATGGCAAAGGATGACGAGGCGGTCTATGTAGTGCTTGGAATTGAAAACCAGGACAAAATCCATTATGCGATTGCCGTTAAAAATATGCTTTATGATGCATTACAATATGCAAAGCAGGTAGAAGAAGCAAAGCGGTCTTATAGAGACAGGTCGAAGAAAAAACAGGTTAAGTTAAATTCAGAAGAATTTTTATCGGGGTTTAAAAAGGAAGATAAATTAATGCTTGTAATCACATTGGTAGTATATTTTGGTGATAAAGACTGGGCTGGAGCAAAAAGCATACATGAAATGTTATCGGTTGATAATGTTGAATTATTGTCGTATGTACCGGATTATAAGATAAATCTTATAGAACCGACAAAAATATCAGACGAAAATTTTGATAAATTCAAAACTGATTTAGGGGCAGTGATGCAGTTTATCAAACACCAAAGTGATAAAGACGGTAGCTGGATAAAAGGAAACTCAAGATTTAATCATGTAGAAAAAGAAGCGGTAGAATTGATAAATATAATAACCGGGGCAAAATTTGCCGGGGATGATAAAGAGGAGGTCGTTGATATGTGCAGAGCATGGGAAAATTCTATGAAAAATGCGAAACTTGATGGAAAACTTGAAGGAAAAATCGAGACATTGTATGAAGAATGTGAAATGTCAATACCAGATATAGCTAAAAAAGTTTCAAAACCGGAGGAGTATGTGAGAGAAGTTATAAAGAGAATGAAAGCAGCTTGTCTGTAACAATGCGGAAACATAACTGAAAATATAGAAAATACAGACACAAAATAGAAAACATCAATGAAAATATGAAGAAAAGATGGACTATCTAACACCAAGATAGTCCATCTTTTTGTTGAAAAAAACGGAAACGGTTTTTTGACATGGTTGTGTTATTGCAAAAAAAGTTTGATTATTATGAAAAAATATAGTGAAATAAATAGCGTGCTATGAACTCTAAAATTAAATTATTAAAAAAGTATAAATTTTTTTGGCGGAAAATTGGATTTTTAACCAAAATAAGGCAAAAAAAGCGGTATTTTTGGGTAAGAAAACCGTCAAAAGCCCTAAAAATGGGGATAAATTGGCTGAAAAAAACGGAAACAGCTTTTTGACATGGGTATGTTAGGATGCGGAATGTAAAGATACAAGCAGAAAAAAGGAGCTGCACGCTGACAATTTTTAGGTATTAGGGCAGTAGTTCCACAAGATTTGTGGTTGTGCACACCAGAAACAGTCTTGTAAAGCAAAAAAGTGTGCAGAAAAGAGGTTTATTATGGTTAAAAAGAAAAAAATGAAAGTTGCGTTTGCAGCATTTGCAGGAGTGATGTTCTTTGGAGGACTTGCATTTTCACCGAATAAGTCGCAGGCGGCGAAAAAAGTAAGCATAACAAAAAGTTTAAAAGTTAATCAATGGACATCTAAGAAAATTAAATTGAGTAATAATAAGAAAAAAGTTACATGGAGTGTAATTAAAGGTAAGGAAATTGTTAGTCTGGTAAAAAAATCTAAGACGGGTGTTTATGTAAATGCGTGGGATGCCGGGACAGCAAAGATACAGGCAAAAATAGGAAGTAAAAAGTATGTGTGTACAGTTAAGATAAAAGCTGTGAAAGATGAAGATGCAAAGAAAGGAATACTCACAGAATTTAATTATAGTTATTGGGGAGTAAAAAAAAGTGGAGCAGTGGTTATTCCTGAGGGAGTAAAAACAATTAGTCAGAATGCTTTTTTTAATGCAAATACGAGTAAGATAACAAGCATCAAATTACCTAACTCACTTAAATGTATTGAAGATTATGCGTTTAAGGGAATGGCTCTGAAATCAATAGAAATTCCTGATACGGTAAACGAATTGGGGGAAAATGCATTCTATTCATGTACGCAACTTAAGAGTATAAAGCTTTCAAGTGGTTTAAAAAAACTTAGTAAGAATTTATTTGATGGCTGTACACAATTGACGGATGTAACTATCCCTGACAGTGTGACAACTATAGAATCGGAGTGCTTTTATGAGTGTTATGGACTTAAGAGTATAAAATTACCAAATACATTAAAAGAATTAGGAGGAGGTGCATTTTTTGATTGCAAAAACCTGACAGACATAACAATTCCGGATGGAGTAACAACGATAGGTAGTGATTGTTTTTATTGCTGTGGTATTAGCACTATAACGGTGCCTGACAGCGTAACAAGTATTTCAGGCAATCCGTTTTCTTCAGATGTTAAAGTTATGTGGAAAGGTACAACTTATGAAAAATCGTCTGATTTTATGAAAGCGTTTAATGGTCAGTCATAAAATTAAAAATAATGTAACAGGATAAAAGGTATATTAAAAATTACTATAAAAGACGGGTTATCTGATATGCAGGTAGTCTGTCTTTTATATTATGTTTACTATTGTATAGTAAAAAATTGGGAGGTTATTTATCGTTATATAAAATATTTCGTTAGGTGAAATATTTTATGATTGTCATTTTTTGTTTATATCTGATATACTATACTTGTTGTCATTTCCACTCCGACAACGGAGAGGAGGTGTTAATGTATGTTATCTTTTATTTGTGCTGTTGTGGCAAGTGTAGTTGCTTACTACATATGCAAATGGTTAGACAAGCATTTCTAAATGGCAACTAGCCTGGCAGACGCTTAAACTGCTCAAACAAAACAAGTAAAAACCCCTATAAGTTGCACCTTATAGGGGTTTTGTTTTGGTGTTAATATAACACTGTTATCTTTTATTTTGCTGATTTGATTATAACATATCTACTCAGTTATTACAAGTATATTCGAGATACTATTTAACATTCTTGTAACAGTTCAGCCTTTCATTTCTTACATTCTTAAAAAATTGTATCTTTTAACAATTTTCCCACCATTGCTTTTTCCCACTTTTTGTCTTTTTTACTTTTCAAGCAGTCTCATATTCTTTACATATCTTTTACATAACCTGCCTTTTGGATTTTACTTAACCCATATATCATAATACTTGTAAAAAGGAAAACAAAAAACAATTAAGTTTAAATCAAAAGGAGATAAAAATCATGAGAACAAAAAACAGATTATTAGTAGCTGCAATGGTATCAGCATTAACACTTACATCACTTACAGGATGCGGAAATTCTTCAAACGGTGATAAAGCTTCTTCAAGTTCATCAAGTAGTTCAGGAGCATCTTCAAGTGCAGAACTCAGCGGTTCTGTAGCGACAGATGGTTCAACATCAATGGAAAAAGTAGTTGGTGCATTAGGCGAAGCATTTATGGAAGCAAACCCTGATGTAAAATTTACATACAATCCTACAGGTTCAGGTTCAGGTATCACAGCAGTAACAGAGGGAAGATGCGATATAGGACTTTCAAGCCGTGCAATTACTGATGATGAAAAAAATCAGGGACTTGAGGAAACAATCCTTGCATACGATGGAATTGCTATTGTGGTAAATCCAAAGAATAAAGTTAAAGATTTAAAGGTTCAGCAGATTGCAGATATTTACACAGGAAAGATTAAGAACTGGAAAGATGTTGGCGGAGATAATGGAGACATCGTTCTTATCGGCAGAGAAGCAGGAAGTGGTACTCGTGATGGATTTGAGTCGATTACGGGAACAGAAGATAAATGCAAATACGGACAGGAACTTACATCGACAGGTGATGTTATCACAACAGTTGCAAACAATCCAAATGCTATCGGATATGCTTCACTTGCATCAGTTGATGACAGCGTAAATGCTCTTTCGGTAGACGGAGTAGCACCATCAGAAGATACTGTAAAGGATGCAAGTTATAAAATTCAAAGACCTTTCGTATTTGTTACAAAGAAAGATAAAAAACTCAGCAATGAGGCACAGGCATTCTTTGATTATGCAATGAAAGCATCAGAGACTATCACATCAGCAGGTGTAGTACCGGCAAATGAAAAATAGTGTAAATAGTAATAAATAAAATGCTTAAAAAGGGTGAGTTATATGACTTGCCCGTTTTAACACTATCAGGGAAGTTTTCAACTTCTATTGCAGGGCAGGAAATATGAGTATGGAGTTTAGTGTGAAAAATCCATATATTCAAGATTTTTCAAACGCAAGATTTGTGTCTGGGCACATTTGACACAAATCTTATATGTGAAATATATTACATTTCACCTTATGCACTAAAAAATGTGTGCAGAAATGAGGATTAATATGAAGAAAAGTCACAATAAATTTGAAACAATTATCCATGGGATATTTTTAATACTTGGTCTGATTACGGTTGGCTTTGTTTTGCTTATAACTGTTTATCTTGTTATTGCAGGAATACCTGCAATAAGAGAAATCGGGTTATTTAAGTTTTTGTTTGGAAAGAAATGGGCATCAACGGCATCAACACCATCGTATGGAATCCTGCCATTTATCCTGACAAGTATATATGGTACGGCGGGAGCCATCATAATAGGTGTCCCGATAGGATTTCTTACAGCTGTATATCTGGCAAAGGTTGCAAATAAAAAAATGAAGGCAGTTGTTGAGATGGCAGTAAGCCTGCTTGCCGGAATACCATCTGTTGTATATGGTCTGGTTGGTATGCTGGTACTTGTTCCGTGGGTAAGAGAAACATTTAATATAGCAGATGGTGCAAGTCTTTTTGCAGCAATAATTGTTTTGGCGATAATGATTCTGCCATCAATAATAAGCGTTTCACTGACGGCACTAGAAGCAGTCCCGCCGGAATATGAAGATGCATCACTTGCACTTGGAGCAACACCTATCGAGACATATTTTAAAGTATCTGTACCGGCAGCAAAAAGCGGTATAGCGGCGGCTGTGGTGCTGGGTGTTGGGCGTGCGATAGGAGAGGCAATGGCAGTAATGATGGTTTCAGGCAATGTGGCTAATATGCCAAAACTTTTTGGGAGTGTAAGATTTCTTACAACAGCAGTTGCAAGTGAAATGTCATATTCATCCGGATTGCAAAAACAGGCATTATTTTCAATCGCACTTGTATTATTTTTATTTATAATGCTGATAAATGCATTACTTAACAGCCTTTTAAAGAAAGAAAAGGAGTAATCAGACTATGAAAAGAAAAGCTTATATCTGGATAATGAAAATACTAATGTGGATATCCGTTGTGATAACCTGCGGTCTTGTGGTATTTGTTATCGGCTTTGTATTATATAAAGGAGTTCCAAATATTACATGGAAACTTCTCACTACTAAGCCTAGCTATCTGACAAAGAATATAGGTATTCTGCCTGATATTTTAAATACATTTTATATAGTAATAGCAACACTTGTTGTCGTTCTTCCTCTTGGAGTTGGAGCAGCAATATATCTTACTGAGTATGCGACAAATAAGAAACTGGTTGCGGTAATAGAATATGCGGCGGAGACACTTTCAGGTATTCCGTCAATTATATACGGTCTTGTTGGAATGTTGTTTTTCTGCGAATTTCTCAAGATGCAGACATCAATATTAGCGGGTGCGATGACGCTTGTTATTATGAATCTCCCGACAATTATGAGAACAACACAGGAAAGTTTAAAAACAGTTCCGCAAAGTTACAGAGAGGGTGCTTTTGGTCTTGGTGCAGGTAAATGGAGGGTTATAAGGACTGTCGTACTTCCAAGCTGTGTTGACGGTATTATGACCGGGTGTATTCTTGCAATCGGAAGAATACTCGGAGAATCGGCAGCACTATTGTTCACGGCTGGTTTTGCACATACGATAAACGGATTTGTTGACGGACTCGGCCGTGCAGGAGCAACACTTACCGTTGCACTTTATGTTTATGCTAAAGAGCAGGGTGAGTTTGAGGTCGCATTTGCGATAGCGGCAATTTTGATGATACTTGCACTTTTGGTTAATCTTGCTGCTAAATTTACGGGACTTTATTTCAAGAAGAAAGTAGAGTAATATTTGCGAAAAACCACCATTAAGTACTGGCGGCGACAAAAGTGCCGACTAACATTATTTGTTGTAGTCATACCACTTAATTACAAGAATGACAGTTTCGCAAATAACTAATATATATGAGTGAGAAATAGCAGGAGGAATTATATGAATAACATAATGACGGTTAAGGACTTGTGTCTCTGGTATGGACAGACGCAGGCATTGAAAAATATAAACATTGATATTCCAGAGAAAAGCATTACGGCTCTTATAGGTCCGTCGGGATGTGGTAAGTCAACTTTTTTAAAGACACTTAACAGGATGAATGATCTTGTGCAGGGTGTAAAGATTACAGGTGAAGTTAAATATGGAGATATGGATATTTTTGCACCTGATACAGATGTGAATAAACTCCGAAAGGAAATAGGTATGGTTTTCCAGAAACCGAATCCTTTTGCTATGAGTATATACGATAATATTGCTTACGGCCCAAGAACACATGGTATTCATTCAAAGGTAAAGCTTGATGAAATAGTTGAAAAATCATTGAAAGATGCGGCAATATGGGACGAAACAAAGGACAGACTGAAAAAAAGTGCTTTGGGCATGAGCGGTGGTCAGCAGCAGAGGTTATGCATAGCAAGAGCTTTGGCAGTAGAGCCTGAGGTTTTGCTTATGGACGAGCCTACATCGGCACTTGACCCTGAAATGGTCGGCGAGGTACTTGAACTTATCAAAGAACTTGCCAAAGACGGCATGACAATGGTTATCGTTACACATGAGATGGGATTTGCAAGGGAAGTCGCAAACAGGGTAATGTTCTTTAATGATGGTGTCATAACTGAAGAAAATGAACCTAATGAACTTTTCGGAAATCCACAAAATGCACGACTCAAAGAGTTCTTATCAAAAGTTTTATAGGCTTTAGATTGCAATTTAACACTATCAAGAAAGTTTCCCACTTCTATTTTGCGTAGAGAACACACTGCTTGACTAAAAGGCACGGTATATACTGTGCCTTTTATTTTATATATTTTTCTATTATACATTAACAGCTCCTATAAGCAAGCCGCAGTTAATCTTTTAATAACCTCTTTGACATACTCCTCTGGTTTAGATGTTTGTCAATATGTGATTTTTTATTGTCAGGGAAGTTTTTTCTGATATACTGTGATTGCCGTTAATGGTGTTATGAGAAAACGGCAGAATGTACCAGGAATATCCGCCAGAATTTGCTCCAATAACTTGACACCTATGTCACTTGCTATTATTATTACTATGTTATAGTGCAGTTTTTTACTGTCGATTTTACTATAGGATGAACAGTAATGTTTTGTGGGTTTATTCTTTTTAAGTCATAAATCAATTATTATCTGCATATATAACATAATCGGTTTTCGTAATATGCATATAAGTTAAAGGCATATAACAATATCTAAATAAAGTATGTCTTACAAAAAACATACTTTATTTAGATGCGACATATCTTACAGTATATATTTTACAAAAACCGAAAATAAACATATATAACATTTATATAGGAAAGGATTTTTTGATGCACTTTATTATTGTTTTTTTTATTTCGATGTTTCCGCTTATTGAACTCAGAGGAGCTATTCCATATGCAGTTGCACAGGGACTTCCTCTTGTTCCGTCTTACATTATAGCTATTATTGGAAATATGCTTCCTGTTCCTGTTATTTTTCTTTTTGCAAGGAAAGTTCTTGAGTGGGGGGCTGACAAGCCGGTTATCGGTGGTTTCTTTACTTTTTGTATTGAAAAAGGAGATAAGGGCGGCAAAAAACTTCAGGAAACGGCAGGTAAGGGACTTTTTATAGCACTATTGCTTTTTGTTGGTATTCCACTTCCGGGCACGGGAGCATGGACGGGAACTCTTGCTGCAAGTTTTCTCGATATGGACTTTAAGTCTAGTGTCATCGCTGTTATGCTCGGTGTTATGCTTGCAGGTGTCATTATGGGACTTGCTTCTGCCGGAGTGTTTGGTGCAATAAGTGCATTGATATTATGATATAAAATTTTAAGCGGATATTCATGTTCTGCTCTGCCATTCGCCTGATAATGTTAAAAAAAGTCATTTACAAGTTTTTCAAAAAAGTATAGTATTAGAAGTACCGTATAGCAAATAGGAAAATGGACTTGTACCCTTCTGATACGATTTTTATAATGAAAGGATTTAAGAAGATGGCAAAATTACTTCTTATAAATATTAGCGACCCCAAAAGCATAAGCAGACTTGTTTCTCCAATGAATGTTCATGTCGAAACAGTCTCTCCTGCTTTTTTTAACGAAACACTTGAAAGGCTTGCTTCAACGAATTTATCCAAAAAGGAAAATATCGCTGATTTAACTTTATCAGGCGATTCTGCATTTTTTAAAGAAAGTCTTATTATTTTTTGTGATGTTCCCGATAAAAAATTTGACAAAATTCTTTTTAAGCTGCGTCAGGCAAAGATTTCCGTCGATTATAAGGCTGTGCTTACAAATACAAGTTCAAAATGGAGTGTAAAAAGACTTTTCCTTGAACTGGAACGCGAGCATAAATCCCTGCAATAAAAGCAAAATCCTACATACTTACCACCAGTACCAATTACCGTGGAGAATAAACAAATGAAATATACAGAATTAAATGTAATCAAACTTTTGCAAATGCAGGCATTGACCCGGTCTACTGTTACCAGATTTTTAACGGCACAAAAAAGAAGCCATCAAGAGATTTATTGCTTCTTCTTGCCTTTTCATTTCCACTAAGCATTGATGAGACAAGGCATCTTCTGTACTACGGACACTGCAAGGACCTGTATGCACGAAACAGGCGTGATGCCTATATTATGTTCTCGCTTCACAATAAATATCCTCTTATTAAAACGAATATATACCTTGCGAAAAACGATTTAAAACCGATTTGCAATAACTATATTAGTAAACTTTCCATGGAAAATTTACTAAAATAAAAATACTGCTCCCCGCATTAGCGGGGGCAGTATTTTTATTTTAAATTTTTACTTTTGACATCGTCTGTGGCATAAAACATCGTACTTTTAAATACAACATATTTTACTTAATCTGCCGCATTTTATTACTTGCACTTTATATTTAACACTTTATACTTCCCATA
>ERZ773204.2723-NODE-2723-length-11781-cov-5.028825_pt1 | contig 11781 bp, 8 predicted proteins | sample MGYA00581007_ERZ773204 | MGnify/ENA primary metagenome ERZ773204 (study PRJEB29015, sample SAMEA2737757) | human gut metagenome | biome: human gut; feature: human-associated habitat; material: faeces | place: China | collected 2012 ... | reverse complement strand
TCGCATGGTGGTCTGTGACCTTTTTGCTGTTTAACACACGCTTAATATCCGGATTAAACATCATATTTTCCTCAAACAGAATGGAACTGAAAATCGCTTTGATTACGTTTCCGGCAGTCTGCTCCATATCGTCAGACAGATACTGGCTGTCCGTTCTCGGATAGGTACACAGCTTTTTTTCATAAAGGCTCTGGGTGTACTCTAAGGTCTGTTTTGCAGTAAACCCGAATAAACGGTTTGCATCCCTCTGGAGCGTGGTAAGGTCATAGAGCTTCGGTGATGCCACCGTCTTTTCTTCCTTTACCACAGACGTAACAAGAGCCTGTCCATTCCGACAAGCTCCTGCAATCTGTTCCGCTTCTGTTTTGCTGTCAATCCTCTCTGTTGCTGCATCCACGCCGCCGCAGAGGATGTGAGCCATGAAATACTGCTCTTTCTTGAAATTCATAATCTTGCTCTCACGTTCCACAAGCATTGCAAGGGTAGGTGTCTGTACTCTGCCCACCTTTAACACCTTGCCGCCATATAAAACGGTAAAAAGCCTTGTACCGTTGATACCCACAAGCCAGTCCGCTTCCTGTCTGCAAAGTGCGGAATGGTATAAGTGATCGTAGTCACTTCCCGGCTTTAAGTTCTCAAAGCCTTCCCTTATGGCACTTTCCTCCATAGATGAAATCCATAAGCGTTTCATCGGTTTGCTGCATCCCGCCTGTTCATACACCAGACGGAAGATAAGCTCTCCTTCCCGTCCGGCATCGGTGGCACACACTACCTCATCCACTCTGCTGTCATGCAAAAGACCATAAAGCACATCGTACTGCTCTTTGGTATCCTCCTTAATCTCATACTGCCAATGTTCCGGATTAACGGGAAGGCTCTCAAAAGTCCATTTCTTCCACTGATCTCCATAGCTTTCCGGTTCTGCAAGCTCTATTAAATGTCCCACGCACCAGCTTACAAGATAGCCGCCGCCCTCAAAATATCCGTCCTGTCTGTCTAAGGCTCCCAATACATCTGCTATGCTTTTCGCCACACTCGGCTTTTCTGCGATTACTAACTGCATTTATTCGTCCTCCTCATCGTCTTTCTCAAAAAAATCGTCCTCTGTGTCCTCGGTTTCGTCCTCATCTTCCAAGACTTCTTCTTCCTCGTCCTCCTCATCATCTTCATCAATAAACTGCTCTTTCTTTTTCTTTACCACCTTGAAATAGTAGCCTGCGCCGATGCCAATAACTGCAATGATGCCAAGTACAATATAGGTTCCCCTCGGATTATCGGTCTGTGCGGGCTGTTCTTCTTCCGGCTCCTCTGTGCCTTCTTCCATACTTTCCTCGCCATCCTCCGGCAATTCTTCTGTTCCCTCAGTATCCGTTTCTGTGTTGTTGTTCGGCAGTGCGCCGTCACTTACCGGAATTGCAGACTCCAGTGCAGCGGAATTTTTCGGAAGCGTTTCGCTGTTTTCCGTTGTTGTATTTAATAAATCATTTTCGCTGATCTCTGTCAGGAAGTAGACCATTTCCTCATCCCCGTCCCTGTCGATAATCAGATAAAACACCTTATCACTTGCAGTCTGAATGGTGTAAAACTCTTTCCCTTTCTCCGACTGTTTTATCCCTACTAAATAATATGTCTGTTCCTCTTTTTTATAGTAAACATCCATACGGTATGGAACCAGACTTTCAAGCACTACCTTCCTGCTGCCTTTCCCATACCCATACTTATGTGAAATATCAATGCAAGATCCAACTTCTCCATCCGTATACTTTAATTTATCAATACGAGGTCCATTATGTTTCTTTGCATATTTTCTTACATAATCTCCAGTTTCTTTTTCGTACTGCACAAACGGATTCTTGGAATCCGAATAATCCTGCATGATCTGAACCAGATCCTCATATGTTTTTTTGTCATTTTTATAGACTAATAACTTTTCTCTGTCACTCTCTTTCTCACTGAATGCAAGCTTTTTAAAAAGAGCAACTCCCTCTTTGGTTCTTATATCCAGCTTATTTATTTTATAAATTTTTCCATCATAAACTCTTGTTCCACGAATCGTCTGATTGCAAAGACCACGGTTTGATTTATGGTCAACATAATACCAGTATTTTACATTCTTTTCTGCTTTTGTGATTTCATTTCGAATATTACTCCACTTTTTTCCATAAAGGTATTGTTTATATATTCCATCAGACATCTGATCTTTCCATTTTTCTGAATTTAAGATTTCTCCCGTCTCAAAATCAATGAATTCTCCCTGTAATTTTCGATACGCTTCATAACCTAATTGTGAAAATGCAATCAGCATGGCATCCACTGCGTGATGTGCATAACTTTTTTCCCGATCTTTATCCAGCTTCATATTCACACGCATCTGATGCGTATAGCTTCCCCGGATCACTTTTACCTTTGTACCCATTTCTTTCGCTCGAAAATATCCCTGTACCGTGTTCAGGACAACTCTCGCTGCATAACTTGTATCATTAATATTTCGATTGATAAATCCACGTAATACATCTGCTTTCGTAATATCTTCGCTATACAGCAAATTCTGCACTTTCTTTTTTGAAAGTCCATACTCCTTTTTCTTTGATAAATCCATAACCAGAGCTTTATACTGTTCAAATGACCATTTATTATTGGCATGTGTTAAATAGTAATACGGTGTCTGATTTCCTTTGTTCTGATTTTCTGTCCGATACACAAGAACCTTATTGTTTCTGGAATCGTCAAAAGAAATGGATCTAGGAATAATATGATCAATCTCAAACAGCTCCGAATGTTTAATCAAATCCTCCGGTTCAATTATCTTCCCGGAATATAAACATTTTCCGTCCTGCTCATTCCACAATTTTAACTTTAAATTTAATTGCTTTTGCGAGGAGAAATCAGCCGATGAAAGTTTGATATCATATACTGTAGCCAGTTTATTTTCAATATACTCCTGTTCTTTTTCATTCTTTTTTTGCGTTTCTTTTTCCCACTTCCTTTGTTCGTCAGAATTGCGATCCCGTGGCATTTCAATCACCACTTCATCTAATGTTCCATACTTTTTCATAAGCGCGTTTAATATTTTAAAGGAAATACGAACAGATCTGCGGACTACAGGATTAAAAATATCCTCACTTGCCACATCTACTGGTATATACTTATTTTTTTCAAATTCATCTGTCTGTCCCTTCATAACGCCCATTTCTGTTAAGAGAGTCATTTGTTCTTTGGGCTGTCGGTACATTTCCGGAATCAGTTCATTCATTATTTTTAATGAAAATGAATGCCATTTGCTAAATAATGCCCCATCTGTTTTCCTGAGAGAGATCAGACAATTTTTAATTTCTCCCGGCAATTCAAGTCTTGAATTATCAAACGCCTCCATCATAGCTTCTTTATCCGTATTAATTGTCAAAATATATCCAATTTCATCCAAATCATCCCTGGAAAATTCTTCTATATTCACATGAATAGCCGCAAGGGCTTTTCTCATTTTATTATAGACCTCAAATTTATGAAAAATTTCTTTCTCACTCTTATCAATTCTGGCACCATAAAATTCCTCAATTTTCTCTCCCATTGCATCGGCAATAATTTTGCGCATATTTATGGTATTGCTTGTCTTTACCTTATCAACAATTAGATGCTTCTCATTTTCTTCAAGTTTTCTTCCATTTACCGTCAGATTATTTAAATCATTTAACAAGTTAAATTCCTGTGCAGTATAAGAAGCCGATGCAGCTCGCAATTCATCTTTGTATACACTGCATTTTCCGATTAATTTTTCAAAAATATTTTTTTCGGTAATATACTCCCCATTTTCAGCTAATCTTGTGGTGTATTTTCCATAATCCGTTCTTGATTTTTCATTTCCCGGCCCTTCATAGTATTTTCTTTTTCTTGTAAAAATTTTTAAATATTTCTCGCAGAATTCATCTGCTATTTCCGCATGATATTTTTTCTGTGTGTCCAAAATCTGTTGAATTTCTTTCGCATAGGCTCCAATTGTAAACACATTACTCAGATCCAACTTTTCTCCCTGATCATCTTCTATCTGTATCTGACCTCTGTATTTTCCGATATTTTCCAGCCTGTGTTTTTGAATTTCACACGGAAAATTCTTTTCTAATTCTTTTGCATTCAATTTTAATCCATTTGCATATGCGGTTGATCCGCTAACAGAAGAATCTTCTGCGTCCTCTAAATAAGATATTCCACGATGTTTCAAATAGCTATACAAAATCAAATATACTTCGTCCAAAGAAATGCTTTCATAAAGTGCCTTTACTTTAAGCCCGACAATGTCATTTTCCTTCGCCTGTGGAATAGCAAGCCCATGATATTCCCATAACTTTTTGAAATCATCTAATCTTGTCCGTTCTCTTCTTTTTAATCTCCTTGCCTGACGCATCCCTCTTCTCACCTGATTATTTGCTGCAGATGCCTCTGGAAAAATATTTGATCCGGCTTCGATTACCGTTTCAGACATTTTATCAATCACTGCATATCCGACCGAGGCGACCCCAATATCTAACGCTACAATATACTGCATATTTTTTCTCCTTGTAAGTAATAAGATCTTCTTCCAAATATAAAATTTCTTGTATTTATTTTATAATACACCTTTTCATTTTATTTTTCAATATTTTGCCTTAATCTTCCTAAATAGTTTCAATTATTATTTCAAAAAACAGAAACAGCATCTTTTAACCTTTCCTGCAATTCTTCTTTTATTTCCATATGATATTTCCTTTCCGCAGGTTCATCTATGTCACTTTACTTTTCTATGTAATAACTCAGGCTGGACATATAAAGCAAATATGCTTGTTTATGTCCCATGACAAACTGAATAGAGGACATATGGGAAAAAAATAGCCGTCCATGTCCCATGACGAACTAAATAGAGGACATATGATAAAAAAGTGCTCATTTATGTCCCATTAAACAGGTCCTGTGGGACTTTTTCATGCGCTTTATATATATATGTCCTTTTGCCAACTTCTCCCGGGACTTTTTCATGCACTTTTTCTACATATGTCCTTTTACCAACTTCTCTCGGGATTTTTCAATGCACTTTTTCTACATATGTCCCTCCGGCAACTTTCACCGCGACTTTCAAGCTTACTTTTTCTCTATATGTCCCCAAAACACAAAGAAACGCACAAGAAAAAGGAATGTTCCCACACAGAAACATTCCCTCTTTCATTATGTATTTATTTTTCCAGTTTTGTCAGTTCATTGCTGTCCACATCCGCTGCATGACCGCCCTCATTATGGCTTGCTGATCCGTTCTCAAACCACCATGCCACACCTGCGGCCAACACAACAACTGCTACTACAACTACGATAATGACTTTTTCTAACATGAAATTTTCCTCCTGAACTCTTTGAAAATGGTCGCTTATTTCAAAGAGTCAGAAGCTTTTTCCCCGTCCTGCCAGTGTATGTATGCCATGATCCACGCATGGCTGCGCACAAATATGTTTTCGATACGGCAGGATGCCAGATAAATCCGGGTAGCATTTCCGGCAAATCCGCTTGCAAGTCCTGCCCACAAAATGATGTTGCGTTCTGCATTCAGCCGCGTGAGCCGTGCACTGACAGTCAGACGCGCCTGTTCGGACTGTGTCAGTTCGGAACGTCCGAGGATATCAAGAAAGGAACCCTGCTGCCGCTCCATCGTATGTACCGCAAGATGGTCCGGCTCCGCCTGCGTGATATCGTGCATGTTTTGTACACCATAGCCCTGCTGCAAAGCGAAAAAACATATCACTATCGCCAAAAAGATGCCTATCCACTGGTCAACTCCTTGGGCAATTTCTGATCTGCCCCATCGCATCCGGCGCTTTCGTATCCGCATGATTCTCTCCTTTCCCGGTGCCTGCCCGTGTTATGTAATCGCTGCTACTTTGTCAGGCCGGCTTTTTTCCGAAGCATGGAATATAGCCATTTGCCCTCATCACTCAAATCGCTTTTCTTAAAACCGCTGACTTTTGAACAACTGCTTTTAATAATCGAAGAAGATTCCTGTTTGTTTGACAGATTCCATGCAATGTAGCTGACGCCATATTCATCCATCGTCTGTACCCAGCGGTTTGCTTCTTCTTTGTCAATCGCTCCATTTCCGGAAGCGTCACAGATTCCATACTCTGTAACAAATACCGGAAGCCCTTTGTTGATGGCTGCGGTCATTTTATTGCGCAGGTCTGCCTTGTGGGTAGCCGCATAAAAATGCAGTGCATACATAAGATTCTCCCCTTTAATTGGGTCTGCCGCTGCCTGATCCACATCCTGTGACCAGGTTGGCGTTCCCACAACGATCACCGCTTTTTTATCATTTTCACGGATGGTAGAAATCACGCTTTTCGCATAAGACTTGATCTCTTTCCAGCTTGTTCCGTTGTTCGGCTCGTTGCAGATCTCATAAATCACATTGTTGTAACCTTTTAATTCCGTTGACATCTCCTTGAAAAAGGCTTTTGCTTCTTTTTTATGGGAATTTGGATTGCCATCACTTAAGATGTGCCAGTCCACAATCACATACATCTTGTGTTTCTTTGCCAGCTTTACACCTTTTTTTATGAGTTTCTTTAAGTCACTGCGGTTCTTTGCATCTCCGCTGCAGTATCCGTTATATTCTTCGGTATACATCGCCAGTCGCACGACATTTGCCCCCCATTTGTCATGCAGCTGGGCAAAACACTTGTCGTTGACATACTGCGGATACCAGCTCAGTCCATGTGTACTGACTCCGCGAAGCTGTACTTCATGCCCCTTTTTGTCCACAAGTTTTGTTCCTTTGACGTGCAGTCTGCCTGCCGATGCATCATAATACGTTGTTTTTGCTTCTGTCATTTGAAATCCCCCTGTCATACACAATCCAAGTGCAAACGCACACAGCAGTGCGAGTACACGCAGAACTTTTGTTTTTTTATGAAATAAATACATGTTTCATACCACCCTTCTCCAACGGGAACAGGCGGCTCCACGTTCCATTGAACCGCTGCAACATTCTTAATCAATCGCTGTAACCTTGTAATCTTTCTCTTCTACTGTTTTCTTTAATACATCATCTGCCACTTCCGAGGACAAGGTCACAACAGCAGTGCCAGCCTCATGGCTGACTTCTGCGGATATCACCTCCGGAAGTGCCTCAAGTGCTTTCTTTACCGTTGCCTCACAGTGTCCACACATCATTCCTTCAATATGCATTGTCTTTGTCATTGCTTTTTCCTCTCTTTCGCTTGTTTTTATTTCTATCGGTTCTGCTGCCGGTGCAGCATCTTTATTTGCTTTTCCGTGTACGGAAAACAGGTTCAGCCGTAATGCGTTGGTCACGACACAAAAGCTGGATAAGCTCATGGCTGCCGCGCCAAACATTGGATTTAATTTCCACCCAAATATAGGATACCACACTCCGGCTGCAAGTGGAATCCCTATTACATTATAAAAGAATGCCCAGAACAGATTTTCATGGATGTTCCGCAGCGTTGCCCGGCTTAGGCGGATGGCCGCCGGAACATCCCGCAGACGGCTCTTAACCAGGACAACGGATGCCGCATCGATTGCCACATCGGTTCCGGCACCGATGGCGATTCCGGTATCTGCTCGTGTCAGTGCCGGGGCATCGTTGATTCCGTCTCCGACCATGGCTACTTTGCCCTGTTCCTTCAGCTTACGGATCTCTGCCTCTTTACCTTCCGGCAGTACACCGGCTATGACTTCGTCCACTCCTGCCTGTGCACCGATGGCTTTTGCTGTGCGCTCGTTATCTCCGGTCAGCATAATGACACGGATTCCCATGTCACGCAATTCGGCCACCGCCTGGGGGCTGTCCTCTTTGAGCGTGTCTGCTACAGCAATCAGGCCGGCACAGGTATGATTTTTGGCAAAAAGCAACGGTGTTTTTCCCTCTTCTGCCAGCTTTTGGGCCTGATCGAGCAGGGTGGAATCTACAGTTACGTTCTCCTTCATGTAAGAAACGCTGCCACCGAGCAGCAGATCTTCCCCACGCACCGCGGAAAGACCATTTCCCGGAAGTGCCTGAAAATCATGTACCGCCGTCTGGGAAATCCCCGTCGCTTTGGCATGCTCCATAACTGCTTTGGCCAGCGGATGTTCACTCGAACTCTCCAGATCTGCAGCAAGCTGCATGAGATCACGCTTCGTGTAGCCTTCTGCCGGTAAAATATCGGTCACGCGTGGCTCTCCTGTTGTGATCGTTCCCGTCTTATCCAGTGCTACAATCTGTGTTTTTCCAGCATTTTCGAGTGCCACCGCATTTTTGAACAGGATTCCGTTTTTAGCGCCCATCCCATTTCCGACCATGATCGCTACCGGGGTTGCAAGTCCAAGCGCACACGGACAACTGATGACGAGCACGGAAATACCGCGCGCTAATGCAAATCCGATATCTTTTCCGGCAAGCAGCCATACCATAATGGTGATTACTGCAATGGTGATAACGGTCGGAACAAAAACACCGGATACTTTATCCGCAATTTTTGCAATTGGGGCTTTGGTCGCCGCTGCATCCGATACCATTTTAATGATCTGGGAAAGCGTCGTATCCTCGCCCACACGGGTTGCCTCGCAGCGCAAAAATCCGGACTGGTTCGTGGTTGCCGCACTGACAGAGGAACCTTTCTGTTTATCGACGGGAATACTCTCGCCGGTGAGTGCTGCCTCGTTGACCGCACTGCTTCCCTCTAGGACAATCCCATCGACCGGAATGTTTTCGCCAGGACGCACGACAAAGGTATCTCCCTGCCGCACTTCGGTGATCGACACGATAACTTCCTTCCCATCCCGCACTACGGTCGCAGTCTTCGGTGCCAGCCGCATCAGGCTCTTTAAGGCATCGGTCGTCTTTCCTTTGGCATGGGATTCAAGCATTTTTCCGACGGTGATGAGTGTCAGAATCATGGCCGCGGACTCGAAATAAAATTCATGCATATATCCCATGACTGCATCCATATCGCCGCGCACCTGCGCTCCGGTCATGGCAAAAAGAGCATACGTACTGTATCCAAACGATGCTCCGGCGCCGAGTGCCACCAGTGTATCCATATTTGGTGCGCCGTGGAACAGGCTGGTAAAACCGCTCACAAAGAACTTCTGGTTGATCACCATGATGATGATGGTTAAAAGCATCTGCAACATTCCCATTGCCACATGATTGTCTTTCATGGCAGCCGGTACCGGCCAGCCCCACATCATATGTCCCATGGAAAAATACATCAGCACGACAAGAAAGATGACCGATGCGATCAGACGCTTGCGCAGTTTCGGTGTCTCGTGGTCTTTTAATGCTTCTTCCTCTTCTGCTGCGGTCTGTTCTTTTTTTGCGCCTTTGGGTGCTGCGCCGTATCCGGCTGCGACAACTGCATTTACGATTTCCTGATCGGTTGCCGTGCCTTCCACTCCCATGGAGTTGGTCAGCAGGCTGACAGAGCAGGAAGTCACACCCGGCACTTTGGAGACGGCTTTTTCCACGCGGGCGGAGCATGCCGCACAGCTCATGCCGGTCACTTCATATTGCTTCATAGTTGTCTCCTTATTTCATTAATTTTTGTAACATCGTTACTAATTCGTCTACTTTATCGTCCTCGCCGTTTCGGATGCCATCTGCGACGCAGGTACGGATATGTTGTGCCAGCAGGACTTTATTAAAACTGTTGAGTGCCGCATTGGCAGCCGCTACCTGTGTGATGATATCCGGGCAGTAACAGTCTTTTTCTACCATGCCTTTGATGCCGCGGATCTGTCCTTCAATGCGGCTCAGGCGATTGATCATATCTTTCCGTTCCTTCTCGGAACGCTCTTTTTTCTTACAGCATTCACAAGTATGTTCTTTTTCCATTCGGATTATGTCTCCTCTCTCTCCGATACCCTGTATGGGTATCCTTCTGCATCGCATTATATACCCCCTGTGGGTATTATGCAAGAATTATTTTTCTCAATAAAAATGAGTGTCTTCCGGTTTTTGGAAAACACTCATGTATTATTTATTATTCCTCTATGGATACAAAAGGAAATTCTTTTGTGAGATTTCGATCCATCTCCATCATATGCAGAAGACGGCTTGCTGCACCTGACGGATGATTGATTCCAGATTCCCATGCCTCCACAGTCTTACAGGAAACACCAAGATAACTTGCAAATGTCTTTTGCGACATTCCGGTTTCGTTACGAATCTTCTTTACTTCGCTGGCATTGTATTCCTTAACAGGAACAACTGTCACGACACGGCGCGGAAGTTTTTTTTCTTTACTTTTTGCATCCTCAATGGCTTCCTGTAATCCAGCCACAATACTTTCATATACATCGCTCATATTATTTCTTCTCCTATAACTTCAATTTCAATTGTTCAATTAAACTTTTGATACCATTACGTTCAGCTTGCGACAGATTTTCTTTTTCATTTTTAGAATACACGGTAATCAAATAAATAACCTCTTGAACCACAAAATCCACATAGCAAACACGGGCACTGCCACTTTTCCCTTCATTTGCAAAAGGAATTCTGATCTTTCGAAGTCCTCCTGTTCCCTTTATTACCGGATGTAAATCAGAATTTTCCAGCAATTCTAATTCCAGCTTTCTTAAATCTTCATCCTTAAACCCAAGTTTATCCCAATTCCTGGAAAATTCGCGTGTCTGTATAAATGTTCTGACCATCTTTTCTCCTTTACATTACCCTATTCAATAGTAGTATGTCAAGTTATCATGTAACCCTTCATTCTGTTTTTTAAATTTCATGGAGTCGTGGGAGAATCCCCCGTAATTTGTTCCTGTTGACATTTACTAATATAATATTCAGAAACAATATAACTTTATGAAATAACATTATCAAACACGTTTTTACCTGTCAAGAACAATTTCTATTATTTTCTCCAAAAGTGTGGTATGCTCTGTCATAGATTATATTTAAATGAGGAAGAAAACATTGAAAAAATTAGTACAAAGATTATTATTCGGAATCGGCATCCTATCCCTTGGCATCACGTTCACCGGTTGTCATGCCAGCCATTCACAGACGGATTCACAAAAAACTATTTCCAGACAGACAGAACCGCAGGCCGGACCAACAGAAACGGAAACTTCTTCCACGCTTTCTCTGATTGACGCTTCCGGCATGACATTAGAAAGCCGCATCCACACATCGGACGGTTACACAAGAACCAAAGAAGCCGACGGAAGTCTTGCAGAGTTTTTGCGAAACTATGCCATGGAGCCTGATCAAAGTCCCGTTCTATTATATGACGGCAGTAAAAAACGCAATCAAAAGGCTCATGTTGCCGTATTTGATCTCCCACTTGAACATGAGGATCTCCAGCAATGCGCGGATTCCGCCATCCGGGTATATGCAGAATATTTTTGGAGTACAAAGCAATACGATCGCATTGCTTTTCATTTTACGAATGGATTTGACGCCCAGTATACGAAGTGGGCAGACGGTTACCGTATCCGTGTAAACGGAAATAATGTAAGCTGGATCAAAAGTGCACAGCCGGACACTTCCTACGACAGTTTGAAAGACTATCTGCGTATCGTTTTTTCTTATGCCGGTACCGCCTCCATGGATACCGAAGCACAGCCGATCCCGCTATCTGATCTGCAGGTGGGAGATGTGTTTTTAAAAGGCGGAAATCCGGGGCATGTTGTGATGGTCGTTGATCTGTGCGAAAATGCAGACGGCAAAAAAGCCTTCCTGCTTGCACAGGGATATATGCCGGCACAACAATTTCATGTATTAAAAAATCCGGCGCACGAAGATGACCCATGGTATTA
>ERZ773204.2719-NODE-2719-length-11794-cov-3.150354_pt1 | contig 11794 bp, 9 predicted proteins | sample MGYA00581007_ERZ773204 | MGnify/ENA primary metagenome ERZ773204 (study PRJEB29015, sample SAMEA2737757) | human gut metagenome | biome: human gut; feature: human-associated habitat; material: faeces | place: China | collected 2012 ... | reverse complement strand
GCTTACCGATATCGCGGATAAAATTCAAGAAAGAATAATCCTTCATCCAGTCGTAATTGTTTACCAACTTGGCAGCATTAGGCGCGTCCGAATCGAAATCCAAAAACTTGGACAACTGCTTCTTAATGCTATCCTGGTTATGACGAAGCGTTGCTTCATCGAGCAGATTACGTTCCGCCGACTTCATTGAAGGGTCTCCGATCATACCGGTAGCTCCGCCGACCAGAGCAATAGGACGGTGTCCTGCACGTTGGAGATGTTTCAGCATCATAACCGATACCAGGTGACCGATATGTAATGAGTCAGCCGTCGGGTCAATACCTACATAAGCAGAAGTCATCTCTTTTTGCAACTGTTCTTCTGTTCCGGGCATCATATCAGCGATCATGCCCCTCCATGTTAATTCTTCAACAAAATTCATCGTTTTAGATTATAGTATTAATTGAATGCGGGCAAAGGTACGACTTTATAATTGAAAATGGAGAATTGAGAATTGAAAATTAGGGTATAACAATGATTTAAGGTAGATGAAGGATGTCGCGGACGTTTTCGGCAACCTGTCCGGCAAACTGTTCAAGCCGGAGATTCAAGGAAACCGAAAGGTTCCGGTAGACAGTTCGGATATCGATTTCGCGATCGTCCGTTTCGGCAAACAAACGGCCGGGCCATGCTTCACGTACGGCTCCGGGGTTGAAATACTCGCCAAAGGAGAGGTAAAAACCCTGTCGGATAAGTTGCCCGGCTAATGTGGCATTACCACGAAAACCGTGTATAATCCACGGTACACGGGGCTTTAGTTCTTTTTTCGAGGCTATCAGTTCGTCCCAAGCTTTCACGCAATGAATGATTAAAAAGACGCCGGCATTTTCGGCAAGAGAGGCCGACGCCCTAAAGATTTCCCGCTGACAGTCCAACGGAGCTTCCGCACCTTTATCCAAGCCCGTTTCTCCAATAGCCACTACATCCGGAAATGAGACCTGCCGCTTCAATTCGGCAAGCTGTTCTTCCACGTTATATATATACCAGGGATGAATGCCGACAGAACGGAACAACCCCGTTTCCACATCGAACGTAGGAACCAAACTGTTAACTATAGCGGCATCTTCCGGATGAACGGGCAAATGGTGAGTATGTATATCGTAATAAACCATACTTTACGGTACAGGATCATATCCGCTTCCTCCCCAGGGATGGCAGCGAAGAATGCGTTTGACTGCTAAATACAATCCCTTTACCGGACCATGTTTTTTGAGAGCCTGCACGGCATATTCGGAACAAGTAGGCGTGTACCTGCACGATGCCGGCGTCATGGGAGAAATACAATATTTATAAAAATAGACCGGCAACAACAGAAGGAAAGTAAAAAAACGCTTTATCATGCCTTGTCGCGAAGTACGTTCAATGCTTTTGTCATGGCTTTTTCCATATCGGCAAAAGGATGGATTTCCTTGTCCAAATAAAGGAAAGCAACCAGCATACGCTTGTTTTTTCCCGTCAGCGGATCGATCAGATCATATTTGCGTACCCGATAGGCTTCGCGAACCTGACGTTTGATCAGATTCCGTTTTACGGCACGCCTGAATTTTTTTTTGGGAACACTCACCAAGATAGACACTGGAGCTAATGTCTCTTCTTCCACCGCTAAATAAACGACCCGCAGTGGAAACGCCACAAACGATTGCCCTTTTGCAAACAACAGGTCAATGTAACGTTTCCACGACAGACGTTCTTCTTTTGAAAGGGTATACCTTCTATTTACCATTCTTTTTGTTACTACCCATCTCTTTTTTCAGATACAATTCCAGGGCAGCCGTCATAGACGGAGCTTCGGGAGTCGGCGCTTCCACATCCAGGCGCAAACCGGCCTCTTTCACCGCTTTGGCTGTTGTCGGGCCGAAACATCCGATCTTTATATCTTCTTGTTTGAAATTCGGGAAGTTCTTCAACAGAGAGGAAATTCCCGAAGGGCTGAAAAATACCAGCATATCATAGTCGAATTTCTCGTCTTTAGAGAAATCATTGCTTACGGTGCGGTACATAACAGCTTTCGTAAAAGAAATCTTTTTCGCTTCCAACATAGTTAACAAATCATCTTTATGCACGTCGGAAACGGGCACAAGATATTTTTCTTTTGCATGTTTGCCGATAACTGTAACCAGATCATCCAGCTTTCCGGTCTGTCCAAAAAAGATCTTACGCTTCCTATACACAATATATTTTTGCAAATATACGGCAATGGCCTCAGTCATACAGAAATACTTCATCGTTTCGGGAATGGCAACACGCAGCTCCTCACACAGGTGAAAGAAATGATCGATCGCCGTACGGGCCGTGAAAACAACAGCCGTATGATCCAAAATAGAAATTTTCTGCTGTCTGAACTCCTTAGATGAAAGAGGTTCTACTTTAATGAATGGACGGAAGTCAATCTCAACTCCATACTTCTCTGCAATGTCGAAATACGGGGACTTCTCGGATGCAGGCTTCGGTTGTGATACCAGCAACTTTTTGATGTTCAATGCCATAGAGTACTTGTCTCGATAAAGTTATACAAATAAACCATACCTTCGTACAAAAATACCAGAGGTAAAATTTCTTGGCCGCAAAGGTACAAACTTATATACAATAAACCAGTGCTTTTCTTGTGAAATATCCGTATTGTCTTATAAATTATTACAAAACGACACAAAATATAGAGAATACAAAACATTACTATCGGTATAGTTACGTATGTCCCGACAAACACCAACCACAACACCGGAACGTATAAAGATACTCCCCAAATCCCCATAATAGCATTATAACTCGTCTTCCATAACTTATACTTATCTGGGTCGGAAAACACGCTGCCCAGGAGGTAATAACAGCATTGTTTAAACTGATAAAACAGGAATAAAACACAAAAAACCGTTCCGATCGCCGATAAAACCGCCTGCCATTCCGCATAATTCACAAATCCGTATATCCTGCCGACCGCAATCAGGGCGATACTTGAAAGGAACAAGACTTGGAATGTCATAAAATTGCGGAAAAAGAATATGCTCTTCCCTATTACATCGTCAAATAGATTCTGCCTTTCCTTCACGAGAAAAGCATCTTTCAGCATCTTCACAAACAGTTGGAAATTCGTCCGGAACACAAAGGAAAAGACAATAAACAGGAATAACAGCAGGGAGAAGATGACATCATCCACCAACTGCCCGTCCCATAAGCGAATGCCCACATATCCTTCAAATATATTCATGTTCCCTGCGTATTACAGGTGCAAAGATAATCAAAAAAGAAAGGCAAGCTTACCCGACAAGCTTGCCTTCTCAAACAATCAACCGTTATGAATAACGATCTTAGAAACTATCTTTATGAGAGGACGAGTAGACCTCGCCCCTACCGACGTCATTAAATATTGTAGTATTGTTCCCAGCCTTTACGCGGCATTTCGCCAACCAGCATCTGGTTCATAACCGGATCGTTCACGATCTGCTTCGTGTCGCGGTCGAACACGATCTTGCGGTTCATGCGCTGTGCCAACACGCCGAGACAGAATACCTGGCTCAACGGACCTGCGATAGAGAACGGAGAACGAGTCTTTTCCTTGCCCTGGCAAGCCAATAGGAAGTTTGCGTAGTGGTTGGACGGGCTCTTTTGATATTCCGGCAACTTCGGATTCATATCCTTGGCTACCTGATCAGGAATCACAGACAAGGTGCTACCATGAGAACCACCCTTGAATGTCAAAGTCTTCGTATAGATTTCCTTACCCGGGTTCAATTTTGCCAACTGAAGTTTGCCACCGGCAACCGTCGGGATATTCGGATCGACATCGGAAGAACCGTAGTTCTCAGGAACAGGAGGAATATTATCCAGACCGTCATACCAGGTAATATCGACAGCCGGCATTTCTTTTCTTTCCGGGAATCTGAACAGGATACGGGAAGACATCGGGAAGAAGAACGGGTTATGATCTTTCAGATACAACGGGTTTACTTCCGTCGGCAGACCGAGATCCAGGAATTCGTGTGCGGTATCGATGATGTGAGCCCCCCAGTCGCCCAATGCGCCCATACCGAAATCGTACCAGCAACGCCACTGTCCCAAATGGTAGTCATGATTATATTCGTGGAACGGACGAACACCCAACCAAGTGTCCCAATCCAATGTTTCGGGAACTGGTTCACCCATCGGCATGTGCGTGATGTTCGGGTTCCAGTTATGCCAACGGCGCGGAGAGTTCATGTGAGCTGTTATAGCAGTGACGTCTTTGATCAAACCGGCTTCTTTCCATGCCTTGAACTGGAAGTAGTTGGCTTCGGAATGTCCCTGGTTACCCATCTGGGTAACGACACCGAATTTCTTTTCGGCACGCATCATCACTTCGATTTCCTGGAAGGTGCGGGCCATCGGTTTTTCCACATATACATGTTTTCCATGAGCCATTGCCTCGATCGTGATCGGGAAATGCGCGTGATCAGGTACACCGACTGTAACAGCATCGATCTTGTCGGCCATCTTGTCGAACATCTGGCGGAAATCCTGGAAACGCGGAACTTTCGGGAACATGGAAATAAGTTTCTGAGTATGAGGTGCACCCATATCTACATCACAAAGTGCAACCACTTCGCACAAACCGGTTTTATACAGTTCCTGTGCGATCTCGCCTCCACGGTTACCGATACCGATAAAAGCGATTCTCACTTTTTCGTTGGCACTGACAAAAGGAACACCCGGCATGGCATTGGCCTTAGACGGAATCCAAAAAGAAGGAATTGCTGCCGCAGCTGAAAGGGCGGCTGCCCGTTTCAGGAACGAGCGACGTGAAATATCTTCAGATTTCATGGTAAATATATTAGATAAATTATTAATGTTTGCGTGCACATAAAAACAACAACCTCACAAAAATAGATATTTTTTTCTTACATAAAAGCTTTCTCAGAAGTTTTTTCCTAAATCTTTGCAAACGTTTTCCGGTTTATGGGTGTTGTAACAAAAAACTATATACATTTGTCGACTTTTAAATAAGAATATAAGTGATATGAAGATCAGACAGATTCTATCCATCGGATGTTTCCTTTGGATACTAGCCTCCCTCCGTTTGGCAGCACAACAACCGGAAATACAACCCTTGCCCATAGACCCGAAAATAAGATACGGACAGCTAAATAACGGGTTGACTTATTACATCCGACACAATGCACAGCCGAAAGACCGTGCGGATTTCTTTATCGCCCAGAATGTCGGATCGATCCTGGAAGACGAGAACCAGCGCGGACTGGCCCATTTCCTTGAACACATGGCGTTCGACGGAACAAAGAACTTCCCAGGGCATGGCATGGATGAATTTACCGAAAGCATCGGGATGCGCGGAGGTGAGAACTTCAACGCTTATACAAGTTTCGACGAAACGGTCTACATGATCATGAACGCTCCGGTCACCCGCGAAAGCATTGTCGACTCCTGCCTGCTGATCCTGCACGACTGGTCGGGCTTCATCACCCTCGCAGATACGGCCATCGAAAAGGAACGGGGCGTGATCCGGGAGGAATGGCGCACGCGACAGGATGCCCAGGCACGTATCTGGGAACAGCAACTCCCGAAAATGTTTCCGGACAACAAATATGCATACCGGATGCCGATCGGCACGATCGACGTGATCAACAACTTCAAGCCGGACGAGCTTCGCGACTATTATAAAAAATGGTATCGCCCCGACTTGCAGGGCATTATCATTGTAGGGGATATAGATGTAGACAAGGTGGAAGCGGCCGTAAAACGTATTTTTGCTGATATCCCGGCTCCGGTAAATCCGGCCAAACGGGAATATACGGAAGTGGCGGACAATGATAAACCGCTTGTTTCCATTGCTACGGACAAGGAGGCTTCCAATATGGTCCTTTCCATATTCTATAAGCACGACAAGATGCCGAAAGAGTTGTATGCCACCGCCGCCGGGTTGATGAAGGACTATATGGAGAATGTCGTCGAAACGATGATAAACGAACGCTTTGCCGAGATGATGCAAAAAGCGGATCCTCCCTTTGTCGCCGCCCAGGCTTCGGATGGAGATTTCATGATTGCCAAGACAAAAGGCGCTTTCACGGTTGCCGCCCTGGTAAAGGAAGGTGAGATCGACAAGGCACTCGACGCGCTTGTGATGGAGACGGAACGGGTGAAACGGTACGGCTTCACGGCTTCCGAATATGACCGCGCCCGTATCAATGTCCTGAAACAATACGAATCGCTGTTCAACGACCGCGACAAACAAAAGAACCGCTCTTATACGAACGAATATGTCCGCCACTTTACAGACGGTGGTTACATTCCGGGCATAGAAATGGAATATCAGCTAATCAGCCAGATCGCACCGCAAATCCCGATCGAGCAGGTGAACCAATACGCCCAGAGCTTGATCGGCGACAAGAATATCGTAATCGGCTTGACCGGCCCTGACAAGGCAGACATAAAATATCCGACCGAGGCCCAATTATTGGAAGACTTTATCAAGGCGCAACAATTACCGGTCAAACCCTATGAAGAGACTGTTTCCAACGAACCGCTGATCCCCGAACTGCCCGCTCCGGGAAAGATCAGGGAGATGAAAACGGACCCGCTGTTCGGCGCGACGGTCCTGACACTCGACAACGGTATCAAGGTCGTACTGAAACATACGGACTTCAAGAAAGACGAGATCCTGATGACGGCCACCAGCCCCGGTGGCAGCACCTTGTTCGGAGCGAAAGATATCGACAACCTGAAAGTATTCAACGATGTCATTACGCTTGGCGGAGCCGGCAATTTCTCGGCAACCGATCTGAACAAGGTATTGGCAGGAAAGAAAGTCTCCTGCTCTCCTTCCATCGGCCTGAATACGGAAAACGTAAACGGTTATGCCGCTCCTGCCGACCTGAAGACATTGTTTGAGCTGGTTTATCTCTATTTCACGGCTCCGCGCATGGACGAAGAGGCTTATACATCCTTCGAGAACCGTATGATCGCACAGTTGAAAAACCTGGAACTGAACCCGATGGTGGCGTTCAGTGACACACTGACAAAGGCGATTTACGACAATAACCCGCGTGCCGCCCGCATCACGGCCGGCGACTTCAAGCAGATCAGCTACCCACGCATCATGGAGATGTACAAAGAACGGTTTGCCGACGCTTCAGACTTTATCTTTACGTTCGTCGGAAATATCGACACAGACAGTATCCGTCCTTTTGTAGAACAATATCTGGCGACACTCCCGGTCAAAGGACGTGCCGAAAAAGCCAATCCCGCCGAAGTACCGGCTATCCGCAAGGGCGAATACACGAATATCTTCAAACGCGCTCTGGAAACACCGAAAGCGTCGGTTGTCAACTTCTGGTCCGGCAAGATGGAATATAACCTTGAAAACATCCTCACCGCCACTATGTTAAAGCAGATTCTCGATCTGGTCTACATGGAAAAGGTACGCGAGGACGAAGGCGGGACATATGGAGTACAGACTTCCGCACAGATTTCTTCCTTCCCTGAAGGGCAGACATTCCTGCAAGCCTATTTCGATACAGATCCAGCCAAACGGGAAAAGATGAACGCTATCGTCCGGACAGAACTGGATAACATCGTCAAATCCGGCCCGCGCGACGAAGATTTCAAGAAGAGCCAGGACAATATCCTGAAACGCCACACAGAGAACCTGCAAGAGAATGTTTACTGGCTGACGACTTTGGATAATTATTACTTCCGCGGGTTCAACGGCGAGACAGCAAACGAAGAAACGATAAAAGGCATCACGCCAGCCAAGATTCAAGCTTTTGCCAAAAAGTTGTTAGGACAGGGCAACCAGATCGAAGTGGTAATGGAGCCGTAACCGCCTTGCAGAAGTTATTACGCCTACATAAGGTACATTTTTACAGAAAACAAGCAGGAAAAAAGTGAAAAGCAAGCGGAAATGTACAGGAACACGCCCATCTTCAGGCTTCATACACCCGGATGTTGCCGCCCTCGACATCCGGATGTTCATGGCTCCGACACCCGGATGTTTGGGAAGATTACATACCAATCTGTTGTAATCAAGATACTTGCTAAGAAAAAAAAGACTGTATGTTTTACAAAGCATGGGTAAGGTGTGATACATAAGTACACAGGAGTGATACATGAATCCGGCATGTATCACTCCTGTGTATCATGTTTACCAATGCTTGCAAAGCTGTTAGTGATAGAGTGACAGAGGATCTCGAAAAAAGAGTATGGACATGGACATAGAAGCACTCTGAACAAAGCGTCAATTAGTTTTCTTCTTCACTTTGAAATGATCGAATCCTTCCCCGTATACACCGATAACGGCACTTTGCGAAACGAAAGCCCTCGGATCGATATCATTGATAATTTGGAAAATCGTATTGGACTGGCTCTTTTTTGCCAAGACAAACATCATTTTCACTTGCTTTCCCGTATAAAGCCCGGTCCCGTCGATCACAGTCACACCTCTGTGCAAAGCATTAATCTCCCTACCGATCTCCTCATATTTACTGGAAATAATGAAGAACTGGACCGACTGGCGAGAGCTGTTAACCACCTGGTCAATCATATACCCTGTGACAAACAGCGTCACATACCCGTAAACAACCTTCTCCAAATCGTGTAGCACAAAATAGCTGGACGCGATGATGATCATATCGCAGAACATAATCATACGCCCCAAGCTGACATCCCTGTATTTGTTGACAATCGCTGCAATAATATCCGTACCTCCCGTACTCCCGTTCGCAGTGAAAGCGAAACCGATACCGCTACCGCAAAAGATAGCCCCCAGGATACATGCCATAAACGGTTGGTCGTGCAACAATTGAAGCCCGGATGTCAAACGCTGTATCACGGAAAGGAAAAACGTCAGGACGAAAACGGCATACACCGTCTTCATACTGAACTTCCAACCCAAAATCTTCAGCGAGAGCAGTAATAGCAAAGCATTAATGGCAAAATAAGTGTATTGTACAGGCAAGCCCGTTCCCCAATAGACAATAGAGGCAATACCCGGAACCGCCCCGGAAGGCAAATCGTTTGGCAACAGGAAAACAGTCCACCCGATTCCATAAAAGATCATACCTAAGGCGATCATCAGGTAGTCCTTTAATTCTCTGACCATTACATGGTTAGAGTTCATTGACAATGTTGGTTTCATTCTTCGTTTGTTTTATGCGGCTGCAAAAGTACAAAACAATTGACAATTGAGAATTGACAACGGGCAATTGCTCCGCGTCGCTATTTTCTTTTTTCTCCTTGATTACCAACCGTTCCGGCAACAACCTCGCCTCCTTATTGTCTTTCCCTTCAATAGCCAACTGTCCACTGTCAATCGACAATTTGTTCGCCGCCTCGACAAAGCCGACGTTCTCGATCTTGCTGACAAAGGCGAACACATCTCCCCTCTCTCCGCAAGCATAGCAAACAAAGCTCCCCTTCTCCTCATTGACGGAAAGGGAAGGATGCCGATCCCCGTGGAACGGGCAAAGCCCCATCCATCGGCGACCGACACGGTTCAGTTTCGTATAACGCCCGATCACCTCCCTGATCGACAGGGAGGCTTTCAGTTCTTGTATCTCTTGCTTCGTCATAACCCTAAAGAGGTTTGCGTACCGGGCTGTATATAGTCCGTGATACGGGTGAACGAAGGGTTGTACCGGAAACGGGCGATCCCCGTCGAACCGTTACGGTTCTTCGCGATATAGATCTTGCCGACCCCCACCAGGCTATGCCCCGTCTTTTCGTCGCGGGTGAAGCCATAGCGTTCGGGACGGTAGATGAACGCCACACAATCCGCCACCTGCTCGATCGTCCCCGAATCGCGCAGGTCACTCATCACCGGCAGGTACGCCTTGTCGGCACGCGCCTCGCAGGCACGATTCATCTGCGAAACCGTCAGCACCGGACAATTGCTGTCCAACGCCAGTTGCTTCAACGCCCTTACATTCCGTCCCACCATCTGTTCCTGTGTCTCCCCCTTCCGGCGGTTGCCGCCCAAAAGGTGCAGGTAGTCCACGACCACCAGGTCGCATTTCCCCAGGCGGCATTGCAGCAGCACTTTCGCCCGTATTTGCTCGACGGTAGCCCCTACCGTATAGTCGAGATAGAAAGGCAAGTCCTTCAACCGGAGGGCAGCCTCTTCCAACTGTCCCAACTCGCGTCCGGTCGGCTTGTTGATGCGCAGGTGATCCGGGTTCACGTCCGTCATCCCTGCCAGCACACGGTTCAACATTTGCAGGCTCGACATCTCCAGGCTGAAGAAGCAGACCGATTTCCCGGCACGCGCCGCGTTCAGGGCCATCTGCAACGTCACCGCCGTCTTCCCGTCGCTCGGCCGTCCGGCGACGATCGTCAGCTCCGTATTGTGGAACCCTCCGGTCACATAGTCGAACTCGGCAAGCCCGCTCTTCACCTGTTCGGCCTCCAGCTCACCGCCAAAGCGACGATAATGCCAGGACACCGCCTCGGCAGCCAGTTCGCCGATCGTACGCACCGGAGCGCCCTCGGCCGTCTTCTGGCGGAACTGCATCAGAAGGCGCTCCGCCTCGTCGACCAGTTCCTCCGGGACGGACGATACCTTGCCAGCCTTGAACGCCATCGTCCCGAACAACGTGACGAGGCATCTCAGCTTATATTGTTTCTTGATTCCTTCCACATAGGCCGCCACGTTCCCGTCGTGGCGCACATTCAGCATGTAGGGCAACAGGAACGACAAACCGCCCAGCTTGGCAGCCAGTTCCTCGTCCGCTTCGCGCATTCCGCGTTCCACCAGCACCATGTCCGGCCGTACCCCCGTTGCATAAATTTTCATGATCACTTCATAGACGAATCCCAACGAAGCATCCGCAAACATTTCCTGAGTCAGCCCTGCAGACTCCGCCTGCACCGGCGCTTCCATCGAGGTCATCAACAGGCAGACCAACGCCTTTTCCATATCGCCCAAAGAGATTCCTCCGTCCGTTTCTTCACCGTTCATCATTGCAAGCCTCCTTCCCCATCTGCGGTACAACAATCGAACTGCATGCTTCGTCCGCCCATACGGCGTTCGGCCTCTTCCAGGGCGAGGAAAGCGGATTGCTCCGGCGCATCCTTCCCTGCTTCCTTACGACGGATCCCCATGATCGAATCGTATCCGCAGACACAAACACGAATCCCGCCGTTAAGTCGCTTCAGTCCGATCAAATCCTTTTCTTGCAACCAAACAAGACTTCGGTTCAGAGTTTTCGTACACATCCCGCATCTTTTCGCCAGTTCTTCACATTGTCCGACAAACTCGCCGCGCTTACAGACATAATAACGCTTGTTCAAAAAAACCTTCCCGTCCTTGAAAAACACTTCCGAGAACAAAGCCAAGTACACCATGCCGACCGATCTTTCCCGGCCTTCGCCACGAAATAACATCTCCAACACTTTTCGCGGAATGAGGACATATGACTGTCCCAGGAATCCCACAATCCTTTCGTTGTTTAAATTCTGATCCATAATAGATGGATTTAATAATGAATAAATTTGTTATGGCTTGTCGTTTTGCAAATCGGTCCGAACGGATTAATAAACAAATATTTACGACAGCAAATAGACAGCAGGTGTCCATTTGCCCTGTCCGTTCCCTAATATATAATAACTAAAACATACTTCTTATAACTAATTATAAAAAGCGATTTTCGCATTTTTTTCAGAAGAGCGATCTTCAACTTTCAGCCATCACAAAGGTAGAGTCAAATCCATTATTAAAAAAAACTATTTTATGCAGAATTTCAATTCCTTTCACCCTTTAAAAAGAAGCCATATA
>ERZ773204.2717-NODE-2717-length-11800-cov-5.467178_pt1 | contig 11800 bp, 10 predicted proteins | sample MGYA00581007_ERZ773204 | MGnify/ENA primary metagenome ERZ773204 (study PRJEB29015, sample SAMEA2737757) | human gut metagenome | biome: human gut; feature: human-associated habitat; material: faeces | place: China | collected 2012 ... | reverse complement strand
GAAGATGATATTTTAAAGAAGAATCCGTAATTCCGGAAGCCATCAGAGCAACCACGGTAATAATACTTCTTGTTTTTACATCGATATCCTGGTTATTCCAGTTTTCACCGAAAAGTACATCATCGTTAAAATGTGCAAATTCCGGTGCGAATTTACCAAGTGTATTTCTTCCTGCTGTCTGTACTATTTTTTCCATATTCTGTATACCTCCATAGCACTGTTATTTATAAAGATTTTACCCACTCTGTGATTTCCTGTTTCGTTCCACAATTTAACAGTCTGCCTTCTGTAATAACTGCGTCTGATGCAGATGACTGCAATTCTTTCACAGTGCTCCCAAATCCACTTCCTCCGGATGTTGCAAAAAGCACAATCTTTTTACCACTGAAATCGTAAGCTTCTAAAAATGTATTGATGATTGTCGGAGCCACATACCACCAGATTGGGAATTAAAATGTAGCCAGTTCCCCTCATGCGTTGATTTTACTGGGTTTAACTGTATACAAAACTGTGTTTACTGTTACTATCTTTCATTCTTTTCCAAAATAGCTTTGAAGCATAGGCCACATTATTTTCATATATGACACAAAGCTCAGCTCTACTTGTGCTTCATTAAACCATCCAACCATAAAGCTATTTATCTCTTCAAATAATACTTTTGAAAGTTTCTGAATAATAATTGTGTTATCCACTTCTTCAGTATAATCTTTCGCATACATTTTACATATAGAACGCACTCCAAAATAATTATATAGCACACCTACCGTTGTTTTTAATGCTTCAATATCTCTTGGAAAATCTGTTCTATTCATCATATTCACTACTAATTGATGTCTTGAGTTTAGGTAATTCCTAACTGTACTATTACCTATTTCAACATCAACTGTAAATGAAAAATCTTGAGTTTGTATACTATCTGCTCCTAACATTATCATCAATTCAACTTGTGCTGCATGATATTCTGTATAACCAGACAAAGCCATATATTTCCAAGAATCTTGCTTTGCATACATTTCCGTATCTAAAATATGCGTAAATTCATGAAACACAATATACCTTGGTATTTCCGAACTTTTGCATATCCTTAATATATGTTCATCTGTTTTCGTATTATAGTAAGCTTGGGCGGCTGAAGCGAATCCTGCTGCATCGCTTTCCTCAACATTAATTTCAAAAAAATCTATCTTATACTGTGGTAATTTCTCAATTTCCATAAACTCAATATATTCTTTTTCATATTCTTTAATTAAATTTTTAATTTGTATTTCTGTCATATTGTTTTATACCTCATATCAAAGTTAGCATTTCACTTTTAGTATACCATAAAACAATCCCATTCTCATTCTATATATTTTATCCTCAACGATGAAAAGATGTGTCTGCACACATCTCTTCCATCTTATTATTTTCAATGTTATAAGTTCTTAATAAAATTCAAATCCTGTTTCCGTAATGCCTTCTGTAACTTTTCGTTCTTTCTCTTCAGTTCCTTATTTTCTCTGCTCAGAGCTGCCACCTTCTGGTTCAACAGTTCAATCTGTTTTTCCATCGCCATGTTCAGAATTTCTCTTCTTGGATCTATCATTCCGGCCTGTTGCTCTACTGCTTGGTTCAATGTATCCCGGACGGTTGGATTTTTATAAAAGAATCCTCTCGACAATCCAGTTTTCTTCATCAGCTTTGGAACGCTGATACGTTCTTTATTTGCCAGCATATCTTGTATTGCTTGCAATGCCAGTTCAATTTTCTCTTTACTTTTTCTCTGATTTTCCTCAATCATCTTGTCGTATTTGCTCATATTCTTCACCCCATCTTGCCAGACTCATATATATGATGTCACTCATCCTCTGTCTTACTTCTCTGGTTTCGTCTGCCATTCTTTGATTGCTCATTTTCCGGTAATGCTGTACATTATTCAGTCTTTTATGCCCCAATAGTCTCGCTATCGTCCAGTCATCCAGATGCATTTCTGTAAGTTTGACGCCATAGTAGTGCCGGAACATGTGCGTTCCAAACCCGAATAATTCGCCATGATCATCTTTCAACTGCTTTTCCTGTATCATGGACATGACTTTTGTTTTTATAGCCATATACTGCATCGGGCGGTCAGGTTCTTTTTCATTAACAAATATGTATTCTGTATCACCGAACTTTTCCTGTGTATATTCAATAGAACTCTGTAACAGTTTTGCAAGTTCTTTACTGATCGGTTTTTTATATCTTTTAGTTTTAACTTGATATATTTCAATCATATCTTGGCCATTTTCTCTCGTCAGACAATCTGGTCTCAGTGTAAGGGTATCTGATATCCTAGTTCCAAGCATCTGATGTATCAGAAGACATCTTGCAATCTGTACATCCATCTGTGTAATTTCCGCATTCAGTCGTTTCATTTCATCATCAGAATACACTCTAAATTCTGCATTTACTTCCGGTGGAATATCCGTATTAATAAATAAATGCTCCAATCTTTCATAGCTGTAAATTTTTCCGATTGTCTCTAACTGTCGTCTTAATGAAATTACATAAGAACTATTCGCACTATGGGAAGTATCTTTTGTTGACAGATGTATCAAAAATTCTTCCAACACTTCTCTGTCTATTTCACTGCAGCTTTTTATTTTGGAATACTCTTTTTGGAGATATTCTGAGAATATCCTCATTATTGTCAATTCTCCCTGTACAGTTCCTATTGCTTCATACTGCAGATTCATATAAACAGCTTTCTTACATTCTTCCCTGATATCTGGCTGATATATTTTTCTGAAATCCAGTGTTTTTACATTATAAATTGGATTGGATCTGATTTTAATATCCAGATTTTTTAGTTCCCAAACATCTTTTTCTATCTCATCCCGTAAATCTTCTGGCCCTAAAAATTTCAGTACGTTTCTGAAATATAATATCGTCACTGCTTCGCCATAGCTTACTGTACCATACACACTCTTCTTTTCTTTTACAATAGTTATTCCCTGTTCTAACATCCAGCCTTTTAAAAGTGATATCCATTTTTCTGGATTTCTATCTCCAAGGCTTTTGATTCTCCGATTTATTCTGCTGTTCAAAAACTTTGCAATATGATTATAAGCTGTTCGATCCTGAATCAATGCTCTAAACGTTCCGTTTTTGCAGCGATACATAATATAACCTCGAAACTCTTCCTTTAATTCTTGCGTTGGAAGCAACGTTAAATCAAATTTTCCATTATCCTTACGTGTCCCTGTTTCTTGTAAATTGGGGAAATCGCTGAAGTATATAATATCATTTTCCATCTTTTTCCTCTTTCTTTAGCCATGATGCTAAACTACTTCCTTGCATTTCAAAGAACTCATCATTTGCTTTTGCAATCCTTTGCGGCATATAATCAATATACTGTCTTGTCATCTCTTCATAAGTATGTCCAAGATAATCCCTGATACTTTGCAGTGATACATGACTGTCATAAAACATAGTTGCTACTGTATGTCGATAATCGTGTGATTGAAATAAATATTCTCCATTTGCAATCTTATTTTCCCGGCACGCTTCTATCATCTGAGTTCGGAATGTACCATATAGACAAGCACCACCTCTGCTGTTTTTAAAAATGAATTCTTCAGGCTGAATTTCATGTTTTTTCAAGTATACTTTCATAATCTGATAAAGTGCCTGTGGGATTGGAATCCTTTTATAATTCTTCATTTTGACCTGATACACCTGAATCCAATAATCCTCGCCCTGCTGATAATAAGCATTTCCTTTCAATGTACACACTTCACTCGCCCGTAATCCTAGACACCACAGATGTAGGAACATACATCGTAATCGCTCTGGAAAAAGATATAATTTTTTCAAAATTTCCATATATACTGTTTCCTCAACGCTACGATCATGATGTACTATTACTTCTTTTTGTTGGAAATATTCAATTCGGAATGGCATTCTTGTAATATACTGTTTAACTTCCATGAATTTATAAAAATGACCGATACCGAAAATTCTTTCATTAAATCCCTTTGCCTGTATTCCCCGTTCTCGCAAGCCGTCTGCATACTTTTTTACTTCTGCGACAGTTGCATGAATCGCCAGTATCTTTTCTTGTTCCAGCAGTTCAATAAAATTTCTAATACATACAAATCTTCGTACAATCGTGCTGACTGCCTGTCCAGTAATTCCCAGTTCATATTTCATGTATGCCTGTAAAATTTCTCGATTCTGTATTTCCTTGACTTCCATAAAAGAAATGCTAATTAAGGATTTACTTTCGTCTATCCGATGTTTTCCAAGATGTAATCGTTCCAGATACCATACATTTGCTTCCCATTGGATCTGTTCCTGCTGCATAAACGCATCTCTTCTGCATTCACCTAAAATACTTCGTTGACTCGTTTCGGGAAAATTCTTTAAAATAGTTTCCACTTGTTCCATTTCCAGCAATCCAATATCCGTAATATTTAACTGAACACAAGAATCATAAAGAAGTTTTAAGGATTTTAACCTGACATTTCTATAAGCCTTAGACATTGAAGTATTGGCAATGATACGACTCAACGTATAAAAAATTTGTTTCTTTAAAACTTCTGAACAATTTTGTGTAAAATCCCACACCAATAGGTTTGTTTTATAAGAAGTTTCAAAGGTCTCAGCTATTTCCTTTTCCGGATAATACTTCAGAAAATAAATTTTATTTTGATATTTCCATTCATATATCCGCTTTCCATTTAGCGTCTGCATTTGTTGATAGATATGTTGTTGTTTTACCGTATCATATATTTTCAAATAGAAAGATACAATTTGTGATCGTATCTGTCCTCTTAAATATTGTTCATACGAATTTCGCAAAGGATAATCCATTTCTTCCAGATGCCAGATTTTTCTATCTGCCAAGAACTTTTTCAATTTGTTAATTCTTGAATCGCTTTTTATTCCAAGTGCATCAATTTCTGAATATAGTTCCTGCTTTTTCTTCTCAATATCTACTTCAGATTCTGTTATGTGTTCTGCCTGTTGCAATAAATATATAGGTATTTCTCACACCTCCCTACTCCAGCAGACGTTCCGCCCCATAAATAGCAGTGTGTTGTGCATAAAACTCATTACTTGCTTCTATCAGTTCATCATCCAGCCAGTCCAGATACTTTATAGTCGTATCCAAATGTTTATGCCCCAATGCCTGACTGATCATTTCCAGTTCCCATCCTGCCTGCTTTCGCATATTTGCAAAATAGTGACGTAACATGTGGGGTGTGATTTTAACTCCGGTTTTCTTTTCCATTCGGTCCAACATATCATATACACTGTCCACTCTTAATGGCTTTCCAATGTTCTCACCCATGATATTCACAAACAGGTAATCCTGATGTTGCAGGATTTTCCGATATTTTGCCAGATAATCCATGAGAAATTCAAACGTATCATTACTTATCTTGGCACTTCTGTATTCCGCATTTTTGGCTCTCGCTTCATTTTCATTATCTTCCCGGAAGCATACCCTTATCATGTGATTCCTATAATCAATATCTTTGACATATTTTACTCCCAGTAGTTCCCCAATTCTGTATCCGGTTTCTGCTAACATAAGTAACAGAAGCTGATCTCTTCGGTTCGTACAGGCCTGTAAAATTGTAATAATCTGATTTTCTTTTGCTGTTCTCCCACGATGTTCCTCTTCCTTCAGATAGGCTTTAAAAGAATGATTCCGCAGTACCTTTTTTACTCCCACCTGATTAACCGCTATAATCTGGTTATACGATAAGGTTTTGAGACTTCCGTACTGTTCATATTCTGCCTCTATAAATAAATAGAACCTGAACACATCTTTTAAGTATGCGTTGCAGGTTCCTTCATTCGGACACTTCTTTTCTCCAGCCGTTTGCTCTGTATGGTTTCCGGCTTTAAGCCAGTATAAAAATTCCACAAAGTGTTCTGTCTGTTTTTCATAATCTAACTGATAGACTTCTGTGAGTTCCATTTCTTTCTCTGCCATATATTTCATATAATAGCAGATTGAAAATGCTGTGCGTTTCACTGTATTTGGTGAACGTTTACATTTAATCTTATGCATTAGATATTTACTTGGCAGTTCTTCAATACTCATTGTTTCCAGATTTCTGATGAAAAAATATTTTTCTGTTCCATCTTTTATCGTTTCCACCTTGTATATCATAAGCTGCCTCCTTTCCTCTAACGCTATACACAGTATACCCACTTCATGCCGAAATAGCTATTCATCAATACCAACAATCCCACCGAAAACGCCCTTGAAATACCACCAAACTTTTCGTGCAAAATCTGCTTTTTCTGTAGCAGAACCACGAACGGTTACAGGTAGTATTCCACGCCTTTCCGGTTTCGAATAAAGTGCTGGACATCCTTGATATCTTTTGCCATCTTGCAGCTCGGAAGCGCACACATTACTTCCTCATGATACCTGCCACCTTCTCCTGCACGCTCGTCTAAAATGGACACGACACAAGTATCTGTCTCGGTGCGGAGAGCACGTCCGAATCCCTGTCTTAGTTTTTTCTGCATGTCTGGAACAATCACTGCCTGAATATAATCTTTCAGGCTGGCATATTCCTTCTTCTGTGCTTCACTGATGGGATCAGGAACAGCAAAGGGCAGTTTTACTATAATCAGCGAAGATACCATATCTCCAGGGAAGTCTACTCCTTCCCAACAGGAGCCGGCTGCAAAAAGGACAGCATTGTCCATCTGTTTAAATCTTGTGATCTCTTCCGGTGAATGTCTCCACACCTCTATCATCGGGAACGGAATTTCATCCCTTAACATCTGGTAAACGTTTCCCATCAAATGATAAGATGTAAACAGCACTAGCGTATGCCCGTAAGTCGAACAGATCAGTGAATGGATATGGCCTGCTATCATCTCTGCCTCTTCCTGACTTTCTCTTCTGCATGTCTTCAAATTCTTTGGCAGATATAACAGACAGTTCTTCTGATATTCAAACGGGGAGTCTGCCACATATTCCCGGACTCTCCGCACTCTCTGTAATCCTGTCATTTTCCGAATGTGGGAAAATCCCTGTCCGGTTTTTAAAGTTCCGCTTGTCAGAATCGCTCCCATTCCTCTGCTCCATAACATCTGGTCCAGATACTGTGGAATCCGTCTGCTGGATGCACACAATATAATCCGGTGGTCATGGTCCTGCTTCAGATGCAGCACATACTTCTTATCCTGATGGAAAAAGCATTCCAGCACACTTTTGGTTTCTTCCAGCTTGTTTCTGATCCACTTTGGAATCTTCTTTTCTAATTTTTCTATGATCTTATTCATGGTCTGTATCCCCTCATATAAATACATTGCACACTCTTCTGTCATGTGGAATTCTTCTTTTATCCCATATCTGGTTCTGTGGTTTTCTCCTATGATGTCCAGCACCATCCGGATCGTCCCGGACAGTTTTCTTATCTCCGGGCCTTGGTACTCATTCCCAAGATAAAAGCAGATTTCTCGGATATCGTCATAACAGAGGCTCTTCCCAAACATCTGCTTTGCCGCATCCGGCAGCTTATGTGCTTCATCGACAATCAATGCTCGGTAGTCTTTTAATAACGGGCGGTAATCCTGCAGCCTGTGATAACCATCAGCCAGCAGATAATTGTGATTACAGATCTGAATGAACATTTCATGATCTCTGGAACGCTCCAGATACTGCTGATACCTGCATGAGCCTCTTTTCGGGCAGTCTCCCGAACAGAACTTCGGTACACTCACCATCCTTCTGTCAAACCCACTTAAGTTGGACACTTCGTCCATATCATAATGTTCTTTCAACGACAGCAGAGCTTCTTTCTGCAACGCATTTTTGTTTTTTTCTTCGATTGCAACGATTCGGTGCTCCAACCTCTCATCGCAGACAAAATGCTCTTTCCCTTTTCGTATCACAGCTTTAATAGGGGCCTGAATCGTCCCGTTCTCCTGAAGAATCCGGGAGAGAAAAGGGATATATTCTGTAAGAATTGCTTTCTGGAGTGCAATGCTGGAAGTGGATATCACGACCGGACGCTGCTCATAAGGGGAACATCCTTCTGCAAGGAGGGAATATTTTCTCATCAGAACACAGGCCACCAGATAGGCATACGTCTTGCCGATACCGACACCCGCGTCACACAGTGCTATGTTTCTTCCCAGCAGGTTATCCAGCATTTTGTGGCATAACATAATCTGTTCTTCCCTTACTGCCATTCCATGTTCCGGGAACAGCACTCGGAAAATAGTATCAATTTCTCGATGCGCTCTATTGAGATATTCTCTTGTGTAATACATAATTTGTTACCTGATATGCGTGCTGATATCACATCAATACGGCTGTAAAGGATTTCTCCCTACAGCCGTATGTATCTGATATCAACGACACATTCTTCCTTGATTTCTTATACTTTTGATTTTTGGCGTTGTATTTGTCCTCGACTCCCCCATTGCCTTACGGGAACATTACAGGCGGATGCTTGGCATTGCACCGCTCACGGATTTTCTAAAAGTCTTGCTGATTACAACCCAAAGTCCATCCTCTGCTCACTGGCAGTTCCTATGTATCATTATCCCCTCGTAAGTGATCCTCGCAAAAGACCGCCACGGTCCTGTTTCAGTTAAAGATGATTCGCTCGAAACGAAAACGCCACAAAAGAACTCTGCCTCTCACTTTCTGGTCTAATTTCTTCCATGCCCTTTTCATCTGTCCTCGCGTCTTCCTGCCACGCTTCTACTTACGGGAACGTACCTGTAATGCTGGTATGAGGTTGTCAAAGTACACTGGCAAAATTTACCTGCCTATTAAATAGCCGACGAAAAACGCCATAATTATTCAATTTTTGATAAATTTTTTAATTTTTTTCTCAAACGGTTTCTTTTGGTATAAATCGTCTGTTCTGCCATTCCCAATTCACGCAGTTTCTTTTCTTCCTGTTCTTTCCAATAATTCCACTTTCGTTCTTCACTTGTCTTGCTGGCAGTCCACTTCTTCGATATTCAGTTATTCTGTTGGAAACATCGCTGTCTCCAGCTTGTTTCTTTCATTCCGTGTGCAATCTTTTCCTTGCTAACTTCTGCGGAGCTCTGCTGCAATGTCTGAAACACATCGGACGGTTCAACTTTTACACTGACCGTGTAATTTTCATCCTCATCCTTTTTCTCATCCTGCACCTTGTACTTCGCCAGTTTTTTAACCTCTGCCATCTTCTCTGTGTAAGCTGCAATCTCCTCTTCTGTGATGTTGTCGGAAGAGGTAAATTGCTGGCGGATGCTTTCATTATTATTTCAGAATCGTGTTACCACAATAAAATCTGAATCCTCCTTATTCCATTTATCACTCCAATCACGAAAATGCGAATGACATATATCCGTTTTTTTTACCACCTTAGTATGCTCTTCTTGGACATTTTTCAAAAAATTAATTAAATCCTCTAATTCTTCTAAAGTTCCATCAAATGTTACTTCACTTAATTTCATTAATCTTTCATTATCTTTTTCATATCCATAAAATTTCATTTTTTAATTTCCTTTCCACCCATTTTCTTGTACCATTTGTTAAATTAGGTTTTCCTTTATGTGCATCATGTACTGTACCATCTTGATTTAAAGCTGTTCCATCTTTAAAATGTACATGTGGCTTCTCTGTATAAGTTGCAATCTCCTCTTCTAAGATTTCCATCAGAAGAGCATAATCTGCGTATGTTCCATGATACACTGCCTCAAGAGAAGATTGGACATAGGATTTGGCATCGAAATCTGGTTGTTTAGAGCAAACACTAAATCCAGCACATAACATTGCTGTTCCGAAAATCACTATATTTTTGTAATCTCTTCATCCTGTCATCCTCGTGCCTTTTCACCTTATCTCAAATCATTTCTGTCCAAAATGGGATTTGTTTTATCTCTGAATATTTAATTGATTCTTGTTTTTTTTCTCCAAATTCAATTTGAAAATATTCATCAATTCTTGTCCCATAACATATCACATCTACTCCATGAATAGAAAAAATCGGATTATTTTTTTCATCAATCATAGGCATATAACGATGAGTATAAATTGGAATAAGTTTAGGAGCATGAGACAATTTATTTCTTACTATTTTTTCTATTTCTTCATTATTTTTTGGTTCTTTTCCCCAATCATCATTCCAATAAATATCAGCCGCATCTCTAAAAAAATCTATATTCGGTCTTTCAATGGTCTGAATAATATATTGAATATTTTCTTTCGAAAAATCTCTCCAATTATAGAATCCTTTTTCAACAGGAAGGACTTGTTCTAGTACTTCTTTTAATTCCGTCGGGAAAAAAATATCATATATCTCTTCAATGTGCGAAATTTCTTTTTCGTTTAGTCCTTCTTGATATTCAATATTTCTCTTTTCAAAAAATTTTTTATAATCCATATTCTTTTCCCTTCTTATTCGATTTTCGTAAATGAATAATAATGATCATTTGTATACCATACCGATCCATCATCTCCAATAACAATTCTTTCAGCTTTAGGATTTGATTTCTCGCTTAATTTATAGTTTTGTTAGATAATACTCTCAACGTTTTAAAACTACTACTAGGGTTGATTTTTGCAGCATACAGTAAAGGGGGTTCTTCCTTGTCCATAGTATATATCTCTTCTGTATACGGCGATTCCATGTAACTTGCCAGCACATTTTTTATCGATTCAATTTTTTCATTCTTTAATACATTTTTTTCAAATACCGCCGTTATATACTTCTCCTTGTAATTTATAGAAATATATATAGTATAGTCGAATGCTGCTGTTACAAAATCTTCCGGTAAGGGAAAAAACTTATTCTTTCTAAATTATCATTTTTTAGACTATTATATAAGATTTTACCCCTTTTATACTTTTTCACTTTACCGCCATTTTTACCTGTTATACTATCTCCCCAATGAGTAATTTTCTGATCACACATAGTATATATCATTTCTATTGTATCAACTAGTTTTTCATATTCTGTTAATTTATGTACTATACCTCTATATGTAATTGAAATTGTTTCCATCTCATTTATCATCTACCTTTCCTATGGAAGAGACTTTAAAAAAAAGCTAGCCCATCTTTTTAAAGCCTCATTCCCAAATTTGGTTCTTCAAATTTATTATATATCTAAATCTTACTTTTTAATATATACTAAATTAATATCACCCAATTGCTTATTAACTTCTTTCATTCGCTCTACTAATTTATCTGGATCATCTGATTTACTCGGTACTTCAAACAAATCAATTTTATCGTCTCTTTTTACTACCGTTATATCAGCTCTTCTATTCGGAGTCACGTCCTTCACTTCATTGCGGATACCTTTATTTACATAGATTTTTTTATATTCGCCTGATTCTGCTAATTCATTTGTTTTATCAACAATTGTTTCCCAATGTCCCTCTGTTTTATTAGTATGAGGTTTGCTTGGCCAACTGATTTCTGTATCTGTTAAATGATTACTATCTGAATCTAATGTTCCGCTATTTTTGCTAAGTCCTGAAGAAATCATGCCTTTTGCGAAATCAAGAGCGACATCTTGTGCAGTCACATCTCTACCATGCGCTAAATCATCAACTGTTCCGACTGCCGTATCTGCCGCATTTTCAATTGCACTCTTTGCTAATGGATTTTTCAGTGCTGATGAAGCAGTACTACTTGCCAAAGATCCTGTCGCAGCTCCAACACCGCCTGACACTGCACCGCCAATCGTTCCCCATAAGAATCCATCGGCTGCACCACTTAATACACTTCCGGCAATCACCGCTGCTGCTCCACCTGTAAGAACAGTTGCTGCCGCAAGACCTCCAAGGATTACTCCGC